>Ga0307513_10000276_pt1 | contig 74546 bp, 69 predicted proteins | sample 15_EM_MG_FD_202174 | JGI IMG/M metagenome (GOLD analysis project Ga0307513, IMG submission 202174) | Populus trichocarpa ectomycorrhiza microbial communities from riparian zone in the Pacific Northwest, United States - 15_EM | ecosystem: Host-associated > Plants > Roots > Unclassified | place...
ACATCCGCGCCTGCAGGACGGCCAGGATCATCGGCTAGGCCGCCGCCTCGATCGCCGGGGCGTGACGGGCCAGGGCGGCGGCGAGGCCGACGCGCAGGGCCGCGAAGCGATCGGCGGGGGCGAAGGGTTCCCAGGCGTCGGTGACGATGGCCTCGCCGGCGGTCTCGGCCAGGTGCAGGCGCAGCCGCTTCAGCTGGTGGGCGGCGTCGGCCGAGCGATAGCCCCGGCGGGGCCGGAGCGACACGCCCAGCTGCTCGCCGACGGCGAGGCCCGTCCCGCGGGCCTCCACGGCCAGGCGGCAGATCTCGCGGCGCAGGAGCGCGTCGGGCGCTTCGGCGACGCATTCGACGGCCAGCACCGACTCGCCGCGGCTTTCATAGCCGCGCAGCTCGGCGACGACGCCCTCGGCGGCGAGGTTGCGGATATGGATGGGAGCCGCGGCCTCGTGGTCGAGCCGGAAGAAATAGGTCGGCGAACTCACGTAGAGCTGTTTGGGCGTCGGCAGGTCGCAGGCCTTGAAGAGGGGCGTGGGATCGGCGGCCCAGACCACGGTCTCGTCGGGCGCGCGGGCCTGCAGCACCCGCCAGGGCGACACCAGGTCCTGGGTGCGAACCTTGACGCCGAGGTCGCGCAGGGCGTGCAGGCAGGCGCCGAACATGGCGGCCACCCCGCCGCGCGGCGGGGTGGGCGGCGCGATCATCCTGCCGTCCAGGCCCAAGGGCGCGGCGGCGCTTTCGTCCATCTCGTCCAGCCAGGCGCTCAGGCGCCATTGGCAATAGCGGCCCAGCGCCTCGGCGACCTTCGGCGGATGGGCGCGGATCCAGTCGGCCAGCGATCCGCCGGTGGGGGCGACGGGGGGAAGGGTCTGGCCCGGGCCGAAGGCGCCGGCCTGGTCGCCGTCCACCTCGTCGAAGGCGACGCCGCGCCATTCGAGCATGCGCCGCAGCGGGCCGCCGCGCGGGCCGAAGTCGATCTGCTCGTCGCGCAGTTCCAGGCCCTGCGGGCGGTCGGGCAGGTCGTCGCCGCCAAGCTGCTCGAGCCGCTCGTGGATCTCGATGTCGCGACAACCCAGGCGGTGGGCCTCGAAGGCCGCCAGGACCCCCGTCAAGCCGCCGCCGACAATGCGGACTTTCGTCATCGCCGAAGCCTTCGTTCATCAGGCCGCGGAATCACCCCCCGCGAACCGTCATCCTCCGCCCCAGGGTGCGAAAAGAGCGTTAACCGACAATAGGGTCGCCCTGAGGCGTGGTGTCGCGGATGAGCGCCAGCAGGGCCTGGGAGACACGCCCGCCGCCCTGGCCGTCGCAGAGGCGGGCGCTGGCGGCGGCGAGCGCCATGCGCAGGTCGGGATCGCGCAGCAGGCGGGTGAGCGCGCGGTCGAACTCGGACTCGAAGTCGGCCGCATCGATATCGGCGACCAGGGCCGCGTCGAGCTCGGCCATCACGAAGGTCGGCGGGCGCTGGGCCGGTCGGCAGGCGACCAGGATGGTGGGCAGGCCAAGGGTGCAGCGCTCCCAGGCGGCGGAGCCGGCGACGCCTACGGCGATGTCGGCCTGGGCGGTGAGGCGCGCCATGTCGGCGGCGTCGACGTGGAGGGCGATCCGGGGGTCGCGCCGGGCCAGGCGTTCCAACCCTGCCCGGCCCGGGGCGCCGTGGCCAAGGGTGACGTCGAGGACCGCCTCGCCGGCGCGGGCGCGCAGGCGGTCGAGAACCCGCGTCGTGGCCTCCTGCGCGTCGTTCAGGCCCATGGAGACGAGGATGCGCCGCACCGGCTCTCCGCGCCGGGCCAAACCCTCCTCGCGCAGGGCGGCGAACTCGGGGCGGACCAGGGCGAAGAGAGGCCCGAACAGGGTGCGCGTTCCGGCCGCGAGCAGGCCGTCGTAGTCGTCGGCGCGGCGCTCGGGGTTGGGGTTGAGCAACAGGTCGGCGCCGAGCGGTCGGTCGGCCAGGTCGTCGATCACCATCGCCGGACAGCCGCGCGCGATGGCGCGGTGGTCGGCCTGGGCCAGGCCGTCGTGGTCGAAGACCACCGCGTCGAAGGCGCCGCCTTGCGCGGCGACGAACAGGGCATGGGCGTCCGCGCCGCCGGCCGGCAGGCGCGCGGCGCCCGGCGCGAAGGTCTCCAGGATCTCGTCGACGGCCGGCGGGCCGGTGAAGCTGCAGGCCGCGCCTTGCGACTGCAGCGCCCCGGCCAGGGTCAGGCAGCGCATGACGTGGCCCGCGCCGGCGTCGACGACGAACAGGATCCTCGGCGACCCGCTCATGACGGCGTCCTCTCTTCGTAGCGGCGCAGCAGTTCGGCCGCGGCGCGGTCGGCCTCGGCCAGCGGCGGGTAGGTCCAGGTCGCCAGTTCGCCCTGGAAGGGGCGGCTGATCCCCCGGCGCTCCAGATCCTCATGGAAGCGGCGGAACTTCGGGCTCTCGCCGTCGAGCTTGAGGATGAACACCGGCTTGCCGGTGGTCGCCGCGTCGGTGGCGAGGTTCGTCGAGTCCTCGGTGACCAGGACGGCGTCGGCCGCCGCCAGGAAGGCGAAATAGGGATTGTCGCCCCGGTCGTCCCAGATGACGCCGGGCAGGTGGCGCAGGCGCGAGGCGAGGATCTTGCGGGCGCTGTCGGGCGTGCGCCGCGAAAAGCTCAGGAGGATCGAGCCGCCGGCCGCGACCACCGCTTCCTCGATCTCGCGGGCCAGCAGGGCGGCGCGTTCGGCCGGCAGGTCGAAGGCCTTGGACGCGCCGCCGATCACGATGGCGACCCGGGGGCGCGGCAAGGGGTCGATGGCGGCGGCGAACCGCGCCAGGTCGGCCGCCAGCCGGGGCGGGGTGATTCGGTTGGGCGCGCCGGCGAGACTGACGACATTGGCGCCGCGCACGCGGTCATGCGCCGGCGGCAGGACCAGGTCGAAGGCCGTCAGCGGGGTGCGCGGATCCTGCAGCTGGACCACGAAGGTCCGGCCCTTCGACCAGCGCCGCATGCGCAGGGAGAGGGGCAAGGTGGCGCGGCCGGCGGCGATCCAGACGTCGGGCCACGGCGGGGCGATGGCGCTCTGCGGCCTCAAGGCCAGGTTGGGGAAGGGATTGAGGCGCCAGGGCAGGCGACCCCAGGCCCCCTTCCAGGCGACATGCTTGACGACGACCTGCGCGACGCGCGCGCGCGCGACCGCCTCCGCCAGGCCAAGGACCTGGTTCTCGATGCCCGCACGGCCGTCGGAGACCGCCCAGACGGTCAGCGGACCCGACGGTCGCGGCCCTGAGTTCAGTTTGGTCGTCAAACGATGGTCATCCCGCCCGCCGGAGAGCGGCGAGGCTACGTCCTGCGCGGTCGCGCCGGAAGCCGGGATGTCATCGAATTGCGGCGGGAGTTTAGCCCCACTCGACCTTGGTGATCTCGTAGGATTTGGCGCCGCCCGGCGTGGTCACTTCCACCACGTCGCCGCTTTCCTTGCCGATGATGGCCCGGGCGATCGGCGAGGTCACGGAGATGCGACCGTTCTTCACGTTGGCTTCGTGCTCGCCGACGATCTGGTAACGGGCCGGTTCCTCGGTGTCTTCGTCGATCAGCGACACCGTCGCGCCAAACTTCACATGACTGCCGGAAAGCTTCGACACGTCGATGACCTGGGCGCGCGCCATGCGGTCCTCGATCTCGGCGATCTGGCCCTCGATCCAGCCCTGGCGCTCTTTAGCAGCGTGATACTCGGCATTCTCCGACAGATCGCCATGCGAACGCGCTTCGGCGATCGCGGCGATTACGGCCGGCCGTTCGATGGTCTTCAAACGCTTCAGATCCTCGTCGAGAGCTTGATAGCCCTCGGCGGTCATCGGAACTTTTTCCATATAGGTGATAGCTCGGGTTCGCCCTTTGGGTTTCCTTATCCGGCCGCGGGCGCAGGCGTCCGGGGGCCAAGAGGATAGAAAATTACGGCCCAAAACTCAAGGGGTAACCGCCGTTCTGTTGGACGGCAGCTCCAGGATCGCGAGAAGACCGGGGGCGTTGTCTTTCAATACTAGCCGACCGCCATGCAACTTCGCGCAGGCCGCGACCACCGCCAGGCCGAGGCCGGACCCGTGGGTGGTGCGGGCTTCCTCCAGGCGCACGAACCTTTCCTGGACGCGCCCGAGCTGGTCGGCGGGAACGCCGGGGCCGTCGTCGGCGACGCTCAGCCGAACCTGATCGGGCGAATCCTCGCCCACCTCGACCTTCACCGCGGCGCCGGGCCCGGCGTGGGTGACGGCGTTGTGCAGGAGGTTGCCCAGGGCCTGGCGCAGCAGCGCCTCGTGGGTCCAGGCCAGGACCGGGGCGGGGGGAACCTCGACGTTCAGGCTCTGGCCGACGTCCTCGATAACCGGCGCGAAGAGGTCGCCCAGTTCGAGCACCAGGGCGCCGATGTCGACGCGGCGCATCATCTCGCGCGACAATCCGGTCTCGGCGCGGGCGATGTCGAGGAGCGCCGAGAGCGTGGCCAGGACGGCGTCCACCTCGACCTGGGCCTGGTCGATGGCGCAGAGCCGTTCGCTTTCGGGCAGTTCGGACGCGCCGGCGCGGGAAAGGGCCGACTTCACGCGGGTGAGCGGCGAGCGCAGGTCGTGGGCCAGGCTGTCGGTGACCGTGCGCATCCCGGTCATCAGTTCCTCGATCCGGGTCAGCATGCCGTTCAGGGCGTGGGCGAGCTGGTCGAAGACGTCGCCGCCCGGATGGGCGGGGGCGCGGGCCGACAGGTCGCCGGCGGCGATCCGCTCGGCGGTGGCGGCGATGTCGCGGGTGCGGCGCAGGAGCATGGCGCGCAGGGCCACGCCGCCGGCCGCCGCGGCGAAGGCCATCAGCACCAGGGCGACGATCGATCCGCGCAGGATGGCGTTGCGCAGGCCGTCGCGGGCGGCCAGGTCCTCGGCGACGATCAGCGTCCGGCCGTCGCCGATCGGCGCGGCCAGCACCCGCCACAGCCGCCGCTTGGGGATGTCGGGCTGGACGACCGTGCGCCAGCCGCGATCGGGCACGTCCAGCGAACTGACGACGTCGGCGCCGGCCAGCATGTGGCCCTGGCCGTCCATCAGGGCGTAGCGGAAGCCGTTGGCGGAGCCCATGCGCTCATGCCGCTCGATCGCCGCGCTCAGGGCGTCGGAGCCCTCCTCGCGGGCGAAGGCGACGAAATAGTCGCGGGCGGCGGCGGCGATGGCGGTCTGCTGGCGGGCGATGGCGGCCTCGCCCGAGCGGTCGACCACGAAGAGGGCGGCCAGCAGGGCGGCCATGGCGACGCCGAACACCGCGGCCGGCCAAAGCCAGGGCCTCAGCCGCATGGGGCGCTCACGGATGCTCGGCCAGGCGATAGCCCGAGCCGCGCACGGTGTGGAGCAGGGGGCGGTCGAAGCCGTCGTCGATCTTGCGGCGCAGGCGGCTGATGTGGGTATCGATCAGGCTGGTGTGGGGATCGAAGCGGTAGTCCCAGAGCTGTTCCAGCAGCATGGTGCGGGTGACGACGCGGTCGCGGTTCTTCAGCAGGTGTTCGAGCAGCTTGAATTCCCGCGGCAGCAGGTCGAGCCGGCGGCCGGCGCGGGTGACGCGCCGTTCCAGGAGGTCCATCTCCAGGTCGCCGCAGCGCAGGGCGGTGACGGCCTGGCGCCTGGCCGGGCGGCGCAGGATGCTGGCCAGGCGCGCGGAAAGCTCGGAGAAGGCGAAGGGCTTGGCGAGGTAGTCGTCGCCGCCGGCGTGCAGGCCCTTCACGCGCTCGTCGAGCTGGCCCAGCGCCGAGAGGATGAGGATGGGGGTGTCGACCTCGGCGGCCCGCAGGGCCTTGACCACCGACAGGCCGTCCATGCCGGGCACCATGCGGTCCATGACGATGGCGTCGAATTCGGCCGAGGTGGCGAGATAGAGGGCGTCGCGGCCATCGGCGACATGCTCGGCCGTGTAGCCTTCCTGCCGCAGGCCGCTCAGCACATAGCCGGCGGTGTCGGGGTCGTCTTCGACCAGCAGGATCTTTGCGCCCACGGCCTGGGGTTCCTTACGCCGACGGTCAGGTTGGTCCCTTGTAGCCTAAAAGCCAAGAAGATGGCGGCGAGCGCGGGGGATGGGACGCCACGCTCGCCGCCCCCGCGGTCAGGCCTTCTCGCAGGCAGCCAGGAAGACCTTGCGGGTTTCGGTGTGTTTCTTTTCGGCCTTCCACTGTTTCACGCAGTCGGCGTGCTTGGGATTGGCGGGGGCCTTGGCGGCGAAGGCGGCCGAACCCATGGCGATCGAGATCACCAATGCGGCCGGAACGAAGAGCTTGCGCATGTCTGTCCTCCCTGGTCTGGCCCGCCATCGCGGCGGCAGGGACGGATTAGCTGAGCGCCGCTGACGCCCTTCCGGCGCCAATCTCGCAAATTTGTAAGGTGGCGTGGGGCGGTGGTATCGCTGGCCGATGAGCGCTCCCGTCACCATCGCCCCGGCCCGCGTGAAGGATGCGCCGGCGATGGCGGCCTATATGGCGGCGCTGAAGGCCGAGCCCGGCCTGGACACCATCGGCACGGCCCCCGCGCCCAGCGTGGAGGCCCAGCGCATCCTGGTGCGCAAGGCCCAGGCCGCCGAGCGCGCCTGCATCCTGCTGGCCTGGGCCGGCGAGGAGATGGTGGGGCAGGCGGACCTGTGGCCCGGCGAGCAGCCCGACGTGGCGCACGCCGGCACGCTGGGGATCTCGGTGGCCAAGGCCTGGCGCGGCGCCGGCCTGGGGCGCCGGCTGATGGCGGCGACCATCGCCCAGGCCAAGGCCTGGGAAGGGTTCTGCCGCATCGAACTGGAAGTGACCGCCTGGAACGCGCGCGCCATCGGGCTCTATGAGAGTCTGGGCTTCGTCGTCGAGGGCGCCAAGCGCAAGGCGCTCAACCGCCGTGGCCGACACGAGGACCTGCTGGTGATGGGCCTGATCTGGTGAGGCTGCTGGCGCAAGGCGGCGCTTGATCCTAGATGTGCGGCGTGACGCGAGGAGGCGACGATGGCTGGCCGCAGGAACATCACGCTCTACCACTCGCCGGAGAGCCGGGCCTTCACCACCTATTGGCTGTTGGAGGAGCTGGGCGTCCCCTTCGCGGTGAAGACCGTGGACATCCGCACCGGCGCCCAGAAGGCGCCGGCCTATCTGAAGCTCAATCCGGCCGGCAAGGTGCCGACGCTGACCGACGGCGAGGTGGTGGTCAGCGAGAACCCGGCGATCTGCATCTACCTGGCCGACCGCTACGGCTATGGGACGCTGGCGCCGCGCATCGAGCATCGCGACCGCGGGGCCTATCTGAAATGGATGGTCTATTCGACGGCGGTAGTGGAGCCGGTGCGCGACCTGCACTACGCCGAGGTCGACCTGCCGGGCGCCGATTTCGGGTTCGGGGACTATGAGACCATGGTGGCGGTGCTGACCGGGACGCTGGCCGGGCGCAAGTACCTGGTGGGGGACTCCTTCACGGCGGCCGACATCATGCTGGGGTCGGTGATCTCGCGCTCGCTCTACACCGGTCGGTTGCCGGCCGAGGGCGTGCTGCTGGACTACAACGCCCGGCTCACGGCGCGGCCGGCGTTCCAGCGGGCGGCCGACGTGACCTGGCCGAAGTGGCTGGTGGGCAAGGTCTGAGGGAGGCTTCAAACCGCTCATCCCGGCGCGGCCGGGGGAGGCGCTCAGGCGCTCTCGCTGATCAGGCAGCCGATCAGTTCGGTGCGCGCGGGGGCTTCGTAGACGCCTTCGAGATAGTCGAACATCTCCGGCGTCACCTCGATGGCGTAGGTTTCGCCCCGTTGCGCGTTGCGGGCCATGATGCGGGCGCGGCGGGCGGCCTGGGGGGCGGTGACGAAGTGGAACTGGGTCGGCAACTCGCAGGCCGCGGCGATCTCGGCGATGCGGGCGCGGTCGGCCTTGCGCATCAGGCCGAAGTCCAGGACGACCGACGTACCGGCGGCCATGGTCGCCGCCGCGGTGGACCAGATCTGGGCCTCGCAGCGCTCGACCCGCTCCATCATCCAGTCGAATTCCAGCGGCCGGGGCATGTCGGCGGCGAACAGCCGGGCCATCCAGTCGTCCATGGCGAAATGCACGGCAGGGGTGCGGCGGGCAAGGTCGACGGCATAGGTCGTCTTGCCCGCGCCCTGGGGCCCGAAGATCACATGAAGGGTCGCGCTCATAGCTCAAGGTCCCGCCGCCGGAGGAAGCGCTCCGGTCGGGGACGACCTAGCCCAGGTCCGGACGCCGGACCAGCGCGACAGCGTCTCTTCGCCGAATCGTCAGGTGGCGATCATCGCCACCGCCGCCACAGCGACCACCAGCACCACCACGCCCATGAAGATCTTGTCCGTCATACCTTCAAGGCGTTCGAGTTTCTCGATCCGATGATGTTCCGGATGCTCGCCGTCAGCACGTTTCAGATTGAGCCGCATTATGACCTCCCTCGCGTTCTGTAGAGGATTCCATCCTCCGCCAGACTGCGACAGGCGCCGCAGAAGCGGCCTTCCGGTCGGTCGAAACAGGGCCGCCGGAGCGCCGCCCATGCGCCTGTCGTAGCAAGGCGATGCTTGAGCGTGCGCCCGGTTTTTCGACCGGTCAACCGTCGTGAACAGCGTCGTGGTTAAGCGTAGCTTTGCAGCGGGCGGACCTCGAGGGTTCCCGCCGAGGTCTCGACGATGGCCTGGGCGGCGGCCAGGGCGCCGGCGGCGGTGGTGAAATAGGGGGTCTTCATCATCAGGGCGGTGCGGCGGATCTCGAAGCTGTCGGCCAGCGACTGGCGACCCTCGGTGGTGTTGAAGACCAGCTGGACCTCGCCGTTCTTCATGGCGTCGACGATGTGCGGGCGGCCTTCCAGCACCTTCTTGACGGTCTCGACCTTCAGGCCCTGCTCGGCGAGGTAGCCGCCCGTGCCGCTGGTGGCCAGCACCTTGAAGCCCTGGGCCAGCAACAGGCGCACCGGCTCGACGATCCACGGCTTGTCGGCTTCCTTGACCGAGACGAAGACGCTGCCGGTCATCGGCAAGACGGTGCCGCCGCCCAGCTGGGCCTTGGCGAAGGCGCGCGCGAAGGCCGGGGCCAGGCTTTCGCCGGGGCGGCGCCAGTCGAGGCCCATGACCTCGCCGGTGGAGCGCATCTCCGGGCCCAGCACGGTGTCGACGCCGGCGAAGCGGGCGAAGGGGAAGACGGCCTCCTTCACGGCGATGTGGTCGTAGGGCTTTTCGGTCAGGTCGAATTCGGCGAGCTTGTGGCCGGCCATCACCTTGGCGGCGATGGAGGCCAGCGCCTTGCCGATGGTCTTGGCCACGAAAGGCACGGTGCGGCTGGCGCGGGGGTTGACCTCCAGCACGAAGATGCGCGGCGCGTCGGAGTGCGGCTCCTCGATGGCGAACTGCACGTTCATCAGGCCGCGCACGTTCAGCGCCTGAGCCATGGCCTTGGTCTGGCGCTTCAGTTCCTCGATGGTCTCGGGCTTCAGCGAGAAGGGGGGCAGGGAGCAGGCGGAGTCGCCGGAGTGCACGCCGGCTTCCTCGATGTGCTCCATGACCCCGGCCACGAAGACCTCGCCGTCGGCGTCGCAGAGGGCGTCGACGTCCACCTCGGTGGCGCGCGAGAGGTACTGGTCGATCAGGACGGGGCTGTCGCCGGAGACCTGGACGGCGTCGCGGACATAGCGGGCCAGTTGCTCGTCGTCGCGGATGATCTCCATGGCCCGGCCGCCCAGGACGTAGGACGGGCGGATGACGATCGGGTAGCCGACCTTGTGGGCGCCGGCGAAGGCCTCCTCGCTGGAGCGGGCGATGGCGTTGATCGGCTGGGCGATCTTCAGGCGGTGCAGCAGTTGCTGGAACCGCTCGCGGTCCTCGGCCAGGTCGATGGCGTCCGGCGAGGTGCCCAGGATCGGGATGCCGGCGTCTTCCAGCGGCTGGGCGAGCTTCAGCGGGGTCTGGCCGCCGAACTGGACGATGACGCCCAGCAGGGTTCCGCGCGTGCGCTCGACGTCGATGAGCTCCAGCACGTCCTCTGCGGTCAGGGGCTCGAAATAGAGGCGGTCGGAGGTGTCGTAGTCGGTGGAGACGGTCTCCGGGTTGCAGTTGACCATGATCGACTCGACGTCGATGTCGGCCAGCGCGAAGGCGGCGTGGCAGCAGCAGTAGTCGAACTCGATCCCCTGGCCGATGCGGTTGGGGCCGCCGCCCAGGATAATAGCCTTGCGGCGGTCGGAGGGGGCGGATTCGCAGTCGGGCGTCTGGCCGAGCGCGCCGCTCTCGTAGGTGGAATACATGTAGGGCGTCTCGGCGCGGAACTCGCCGGCGCAGGTGTCGACGCGCTTGAAGACCGGGCGCACGCCGAGCGCACGGCGCTGCTCGCGCACCTCGGCCTCGGTCGTCGTGGTCAGGGCGGCCAGGCGGGCGTCGGAGAAGCCCTGGGCCTTCAGGGCGCGGAAGGCGACCGCCGTGGTGGGCAGGCCTTCGGCGCGAACCGTCGCCTCCACCGCCACCAGGGTCTCGAGCTGGCGCAGGAACCAGGGCTCATAGCTGCAGGCGGCGTTGACCTCGTCCACCGACAGGCCGTGGCGGAAGGCCTGAGCGATCACCCGCAGGCGATCGGGCGTCGGCACGCCCAGTGCGCGCAGGATGGCCGCACGGCCGGTTTCCGGGTCGTCGGCGCCTTCGATCAGCACTTCGTCGAGGCCGGAAAGGCCGGTCTCCAGGCCGCGCAGCGCCTTCTGCAGGCTCTCGGCGAAGGTGCGGCCGATGGCCATGACCTCGCCCACCGACTTCATGGAGGTGGTGAGGTAGGGCTCCGAGCCCGGATACTTCTCGAAGGCGAAGCGCGGGATCTTGGTGACCACATAGTCGATGGTCGGCTCGAACGAAGCCGGGGTCGCCCCGGTGATGTCGTTCATCAGCTCGTCGAGGGTGTAGCCCACGGCGAGCCGGGCGGCGACCTTGGCGATGGGGAAGCCGGTGGCCTTGGACGCCAGCGCCGAGGAGCGAGACACCCGCGGGTTCATCTCGATGACCACCATGCGGCCGTCGGCGGGATTGAGGGCGAACTGGACGTTGGAGCCGCCTGTCTCGACGCCGATCTCGCGCAGGACGGCGATCGAGGCCGCGCGCATGCGCTGGTATTCCTTGTCGGTCAGCGTCAGGGCCGGGGCGACGGTGATGCTATCGCCGGTGTGGACGCCCATCGGGTCGATGTTCTCGATCGAGCAGATGATGATGCAGTTGTCGGCCTTGTCGCGGACGACCTCCATCTCGTACTCTTTCCAGCCGAGCACGCTCTCCTCGATGAGGACCTCGGTGGTGGGCGACAGGTCCAGGCCGCGTTCGACGATCTCGCGGAATTCCTCGACGTTGTAGGCGATGCCGCCGCCGGTGCCGGCGAGGGTGAAGGACGGCCGCACGATGGCCGGCAGGCCGACGAACTCCAGGCCCTCCATGGCCTCGTCCAGGGTATGGGCGGCCTTGGACCTGGGGCTTTCGAGGCCGAGCTTGTCCATGGCGTTGCGGAATTTCTGGCGATCCTCGGCCTTGTCGATGACCTCGGCGTCGGCGCCGATCATCTCGACGCCGTATTTCGCCAGCACGCCCGACCCGTGGAGGGCGAGCGCGGTGTTCAGCGCCGTCTGGCCGCCCATGGTGGGCAAGAGGGCGTCGGGGCGTTCCTTCTCGATGATCTTCTCGACCATCTCCGGCGTGATCGGCTCGATATAGGTGGCGTCGGCCACGTCCGGATCGGTCATGATCGTGGCGGGGTTCGAATTGACCAGGACGATCCGGTAGCCCTCGGCGCGCAAAGCCTTGCAGGCCTGGACGCCGGAATAGTCGAACTCGCAGGCCTGGCCGATGACGATGGGGCCGGCGCCGATGATCAGGATGGACTTCAGGTCGGTCCGCTTGGGCATGGTCTCTCGCGCGCGAAGGCCGGCTCGCGCCATTGGCGCGGCCTCACCGACCGGATTGCAGGTTAAGGCGCTCGTTTAGAGACGGAGTCGGAGGTGCGCAAGCGCGGTCCCATTCCTCGCCCCACGAAGTGGGGAGAGGTCAGGCGAGGGGGCGGGCCGCGCCCGTTGCGGCGCCGGGGGATTCAGCGAGGCCCTCGCCCGGCCTCTCCCGCAGGCGGGAGAGGCGAAAAACAAAAGAAAATGGGCCGATCCGCGAGGATCGACCCATTGTCGAAGTTGCATAAGGCTGTGTGCCTTCGCAGATGACTTAGGCTTGGAGCTGACCCGCCGAGGTCTTGCCGCTGCGGGGGTCACGCTCGAGTTCGTAGGTGACCTTCTGGCCTTCGTTCAGCGAACGAAGCCCGGCGCGCTCGACGGCCGAAATATGAACGAAAACGTCAGGGCCGCCTTCGTCAGGCTGGATGAAACCGTAGCCTTTTTGGCCGTTGAACCACTTCACGGTGCCGGTAGACATAGAGGTATTAAATCCTTTGATAGTTATCCGAACCACGCAAGCGTTCACGTGGACGATCAAAGTTCGTAAAGGGTCGGGAGGCAGGTCCAGCGCCCAGGCAAATGGGCAGGGAAAGTCGGCCGAACCGGAACGAGTTCGATGGCCTGAGCCTAACGCAGTTCTCTAAGTCGCACAAGGCATAGAAGAAATATAGCCAAGCGCCGGAAACCAATCGCGGCCTCGCCCATATCCTAATCACGGGGGCATGCGTGCGCCGAAAGTCCAGGGAGATGCGTCGATGAGCCTGCTCGAAAAGATTCCCGAGATGTCCGACATCGAGGTGACGAACCTGCTCACGAACGCCCGGCGATTGAGCGAAAGCGGCGACCCCAAGCAACAGGCCGCGGCCGCCGAACTGCTGCCGGCGCTGGAGGAAACGGCGATGGTGCGGCACGCCGCCAAGCTCGAAGCCGCCGCCGCCAAGCGCGCGGCCTCCAAGAAGGCCCCGAAGGCCGCCGCCGCCTGACCCGGCGACAGATCGACGATCCAATCCCCCTCGCCGGCTGGCAGCCTTCTTGCAGCCATCGGTCCCTGGAGGGGCGTTTTCCGACGCCCTTTTCGTTACGGCGCGTGCGCCGCGGGGACGGTGGGAAAGTCGAATGGCCAAGACGCGGGTTATGGTTTTGTGCCTGGATGCGTTCGATCCAGTGCTGAGCGACCAACTGATGGCGCAGGGCAAGCTTGCGGGCCTGGCCCGGCTGAAGGCCGAGAGCGCGCGTTTCGAACTGGAACACGGGCCGCAGGGCCAGGCCCGCTACACGGGCCTGGCGTGGGAGCACTTCTCCTCGGGATGCAAGCCGGAGACGGTGGAGAAATGGTCGGCGGTGTCCTTCGATCCGGTGACCTTCGAGGTGCGCCAGAGCCATGCCACGGAACGGCCGTTCCTGGCCGACGTCGCCGCCAAGTGCGTGGTGTTCGACCCGCCGTATTTCGATCTGCAGGCCATGCCCAACGGCGTCGGCGCCGTCGGCTGGGCCGGGCACGACACCGGGGTCCATCCACACGCCCAGCCGGCCGGCCTGATGGACGAGATCATCGGACGCTTCGGCCCGCCGTCGGACGTCCATACGCTCAACGCAACCGCCTATGCCTGCGCGGAGACCACGGTGCGCGTGGCGGAGATGATCCGCGCCTCCGTGCGCCAGCGCGTCGACATCGCCGAATGGCTGTTTTCCGAGCGTGAGCCGGAATGGGACGTGGCCGTGCTGGGCTTCGCCGAGCCGCATGACTCGATCGAGCTCTTCTATCATGGCGTCGACCCCGACCATCACCTGGCCGACCGCCCCAGCGTGGCCGCCGCCCGCGACGGCCTGATCGGCGTCTACGAGGAGATCAGCGCCCAGATCGAGCGGCTGATGGACCGGTTCCCGGACGTCGCCTTCGTGGTCTTCTCCATGCACGGGATGGGGAAGAACGACACCGACATCCCGACCATGCTGCTGCTGCCGGAACTCATGCACCGCATGACGTTCGGCCAGCCCTTGTTCCGGTCCCGGCCGGACTGGCAGGCGAGCAGGACGCCGCTGCTGGAGGCCGGGGAATGCTGGCACGAGGCCGTCATCGCCGCCATGCGCCACAAGCTCAGCCACCGGCTGATGGCCCTGCCGTCCAGGGTGCGGCTGAAGGCCGGCAAGATCGCGCGGCGCCTCGTCGGGCTGGCGCCGTCGCAGATCGACGTCGATCCGCTGGCCGAAAGGTCCTTCAACTGCGACTGGATGCCGGCCACCCAGTACGCCCGCTACTGGACGAGGATGGACGCCTTTGGCCTGCCCGCCTATTTCGACGGCCGCATCCGGGTGAACCTGCGGGGCCGCGAGCGGCACGGGCGGGCGCCGCTGTCGCGATACGACGAAATCCTGGATGAGATCGAGGCGACGCTGCGGGCCTGCGTCGACACCAAGACCGGCGAGCCCGTGGTGCGCGAGATCTCGCGGCCGCGTCGCGCCGATCCCCGGGACATGGGGCAGACCGAGGCCGACATGACGGTGATCTGGAACGGCAGCCCGGTGGGCTTCCGCCACCCGGTCCACGGCGACATCGGCCCAGGCCCGATCCGCAGGGCGGGGGGCCACAGCGGCGGTCATGGGGCGCTCTATGTGCGCGCGCCAGACCTGGAGGCCGGCGACTACGGCGTGCGCTCGTCCTTCGACGTGGCGGCGGCGATCATCGACCTGATGGAGGCGGTGCGCCCAAACCGGCTGGACGGCGTCAGCGCGCTCGACGGCCTGCGGCCGCGCCAGGCGCCGGCGCCTGCCTTCGCCCCGCGCCGCGTGCGGCGGTCGTCCGTCCGGGCGGAGCGTGTCTCAAACGAAACGCCGGCAAACATGACGCGGTGTCCGGTCCCCGGCTGACATGGCGTAGGACGAGGCCGATACGACGGTCACCCCGGCTCGCGCCGGACTCTTTCGGCTTGCTCACGGGCGGCGGCGTGAGGCAGCTTCGCGGAAACCGAGAAGAGTCAGCCCTTGGCCACCGCCGCGACCGCTCCCGACGTCTTGCCGGACCTGATGTCGCGCATCGCCGCGGGCGACCGCGACGCGTTGCGGCAACTATATCAAGCCACGTCCGCGAAGCTTTTCGGCGTCTGCCTGCGTATCCTCTCCAACAGGGACGAGAGCGAAGACGTGCTGCAGGAGGTCTTCATCACCGTCTGGCGCCGCGCCGACCGCTTCGACGGCGGGCGGGCGAGCGTGATGACGTGGCTGTCGACCATCGCCCGCAACCGGGCGATCGACCGGCTGCGGGCGCGGGGCCCCATGGCCTACGCCGAGCCCGTCGAGGAGATGCAGATCGAGGACGCCGCGCCGCGCGCCGAGGCCCTGCTGGAGGCGGGGCAGGACCAGGCGCGGCTGCACAGGTGCCTGTCCGAGCTCGATCCCCGCACCGAACGGGTGATCCGCACGGCCTTCTTCGAGGGCGTCACCTATGACGCCCTGGCGCAGCGGGTCGGGGCGCCGCTGGGCACGGTCAAGAGCTGGGTCCGCCGCGGCCTGCTCAAGCTCAAGGGGTGCCTGGAGCGATGAGCGAACATCCCGAACTGCCGCCCGACGAAGCCTTCGCCGCCGAGCACGCCCTGGGGGTCCTCAACGCGGGCGAGCGGGCGGCCGCCGAGCAACGCATGGCCCGCGACCCGGCCTTCGCCGCGCAGGTGGAGGCCTGGCGCGAACGGTTGGGCCCGTTGCTGGCCGAGGTGGAGTCGGCGCCCCCGACCGCCGACCTGTGGCGGCGGATCGAGCGCCTGCTGCCGGCCAACGACAACTTCGACAGCTTGCGAAAGCGCATGCAGGCGTGGCGCAGGGCGACCATGGGATCGCTGGCCCTGGCCGCGGCCAGCGTGGCGGCGGCGGTGATCGTCGCCAGCCAGCCGCCGGGCGTGGCGACCGTGCAGGCCCCGCCGGTCTCCACCCCGCTGCTGAACGCCAGCCTGGAGACCCAGGGCGGCCAGCCGATGTTCATCGCGGCCTATGACCCGATGCGCAAGGCGCTGATCATCACCTCGCTCGTGCCGCCGGGAACCGATGCCGCGCACGTCCACGAACTGTGGATCATCCCGGCCGACGGCAAGCCGCATTCGCTGGGCATGGTCGAGCCGGGCGCCTCCAAGCGGATGCCGATGGCCGGGGACATGGCGCCGATGATGGCCGAGGGCGGAACGCTGGCGATCTCCGTCGAGCCGCCGGGCGGATCGCCCAGCAAGGACGCGCCCTCCGGCCCGGTCGCGGCGTCCGGCAAGCTCGAGAAGATATAGGTTTCCGGGCCTGCATCCATTCCGAGATGTCGTGCGTATCCTCGATGTCGCCGATTTGAGCGATAAGGAAATCGAGGGAGCGAACCCATGTCGGTGAAAACAATTTCTTCCATCGCGGCAGGACTGACCTTGGCGCTGGCCGGCGGCTGCTTTGCCTATGCCGCCGAGCCGATGAAGCATGACATGGCCGGCATGCATGACATGAAGGCCGAGAAGACGGTGATGGTCGGCGGCGCGGCGATGTATCCGTCCAGGAACATCGTCGAGAACGCGGTCAATTCGAAGGATCACACCACCCTGGTCGCCGCCGTGAAGGCCGCGGGCCTGGTGGATACGCTGTCGGGCCCTGGCCCGTTCACGGTGTTCGCCCCCACCAACGAGGCCTTCGCCAAGCTGCCGGCCGGCACGGTCGACACCCTGGTCAAGCCGGAGAACAAGGCGACGCTCAGCAAGATCCTGACCTATCACGTGCTGCCGGGCGCGATGTCGTCGGCCGCGCTGATGGAGAAGGCCAAGGCCTCCGGCGGCAAGGTCATCCTGAAGACCGTGGGCGGCGAGGACCTGATCGTCTCCGGGGGCATGGGCGGCCTGACGGTGACCGACGCCAAGGGCGGCGTGGCCAAGATCACCATCGCCGACGTCAACCAGTCCAACGGCGTGATCCACGTGGTGGACACGGTGCTGATGCCGTAGGGAAACCTTCTCGTCGCCTTCAAATCGCTCATTCCGGCGAAGGCCGGAATCCATGCGGACTTCAGGAGACTGTGGCTGATTCAGCTTGGTTCCCGGCCTTCGCCGGGATGAGCGGGGGGAGGGAGCGAGCTTCCTACTTCGCCTGGTCCATCAGTCCGGCGAACCGCTCGAACAGATAGAGCGAGTCCGTCGGGCCGGGGGAGGCTTCGGGATGGTGCTGGACCGAGAACACCGGCCGCCCCGTCAGCGCGATGCCGGCGTTGGTGCCGTCGAACAGCGAGACATGGGTCTCGACGACGGGGGCGGGCAGGGTGTCGCGATCCACGGTGAAGCCGTGGTTCATGGAGACGATCTCCACCTTGCCGGTGGTGAGGTCCTTCACCGGATGGTTGGCCCCGTGGTGGCCTTGTTCCATCTTGACCGTCGAGGCGCCGAGCGCGCGGGCCATCATCTGGTGGCCCAGGCAGATGCCGAACACCGGCGTGCCGCTGTCCACCAGCTTGCGGATCTCCGGCACGGCGTATTCGCCGGTGGCGGCCGGGTCGCCGGGGCCGTTGGAGAGCAGGACGCCGTCAGGCTTGCGCGCCAGGATCGCCTCGGCGCTGGTGCCGGCCGGCACCACGGTGGCGCGTGCGCCGATGGAGGTCAGCGCCCGCAGGATGTTGCGCTTCACGCCATAGTCGAGGACCACCACCTCGTATTTCGGCGCGCCGGCCTTGGCGTAGCCGCCGTCCCAGTCCCAGAGGCCCTCGTCGTAGACGAACGGCTGCAGGCAGGAGGCGTCCTTGGCCAGGTCCAGGCCGACGATGCCCGACCAGTCGCGGGCCTGGGCGACCAGGGCGTCCAGGTCGAAGACGCCATCGGGCGCATGGGCGATGACGCCGTGCGGCATGCCGCCTTCACGGATCAGCTTGGTCAGCGCGCGGGTGTCGACGCCGGCCAGGCCCACCACGCCGCGGCGCTTCATCCAGCCGTCGAGGTCGCTATCGGCGCGCCAGTTGGCCGGCGGGGTGGGGACGTCGCGGAAGATCGCGCCGCGGGCCGCCGTGGTCGCCGAGCCGGACATCTGCTCGACGTCCTCGACGTTGGTCCCGGTGTTGCCGATGTGCGGGAAGGTGAAGGCCACGATCTGGGCCATGTAGGACGGGTCGGTCAGGATCTCCTGATAGCCGGTCATGGCGGTGTTGAAGCAGACCTCGCCCACGGCCGCCCCGGTCGCGCCGACGCCTATGCCTTGCAGGATGGTCCCATCGGCCAGGGCGAGCACGCCGGTGACGCCGGGCAGAAGATCACGGCTCTTGGCGTTCATGGAGGCGGCCTCTCGGATTGCTGGGCGATAGTCGCAAAAAGGCGGGCGAGGGTGAACCCCTGCCCGCCGCTTAAACGGCCGCGTAGGTAGTGTTTTGCGGAGGCGGGGTCAATGCGGACTGGCCCATCTTTCCCGCGCGGCTAGATTGGGCCCGGACGGCTCGGGACGGGGAGGCGGATATGCTGGCGCTGAGACCCAACTGCGAATGTTGCGACACCGACCTGCCGCCGCAGAGCACGGATGCGCGGATCTGCACCTTCGAATGCACCTTCTGCGCGGCTTGCGCAGACGGGCCGCTCGCCGGCGTCTGCCCCAACTGCGGCGGCGGGTTCGCGCCCCGGCCGATCCGGCCGACCGCCATGCTGGCCAAGTATCCGGCCCAGACCGAGCGGGTGATCAAGCCCCACGGGGCTTGCACGCCCTAAGGCGTCAGACCTCCAGCACCGCCTCGATGGCGCCGAACAGTTCCTCGGCGCGGATGGGCTTGCCGATGTGGCCGTCGGCGCCGGCGAGCGCGCTGGCCTGGCGGTCGTCGGGCGAGGTGTTGGCCGAGAGCACGACGATGGGCGCGCGGGGCGTGGTGCGCCCGGCTTCCTCGGCGCGGATGGCGCGGATCGCCTGCAACCCGTCCATCACCGGCATGCGCAGATCCATGAGGATCACGTCGTAGGGGTCCGAGCGCCAGGCGTCGACGGCTTCGGCCCCGTTCTCGACGCAGGTCACCGCGACTTCCGCAGCGCCCAGCATCAACTCGATGACCTTGCGGTTGGTGGGGTTGTCGTCGGCCAGCAGGACCCGCAGGGCCGAGCCGTCCTCATGGCCGGCGGTCGAGGCCAGATGCTCGGGCGCGCCGAGGGCCGGGGCCATCTCCACGTCGCCGTAGTCGAGCATGCTGATCATCATGCGCGCGAGGTTGTTGGCCGAGGCGATGATCTCGTCGGCCAGCGCTTTCTGGTGCGTGTCGAGCTTGGTGCCGGCCAGCGCCTGGCTGAGCCCCAGGACGCCGTTCAGCGGCGTGCGCAACTCATGGCTCATGTCGGCCAGGAACTCGGCCTTGGCGCGGCTGGCGGCCTCGGCGCGGGCGAGCGCCTGGCTGAGCGCGGCGGCCTGGCGCTTCATCTCGGTGATGTCGACGCGCAGGCCGATCAGGCCGCCGTCGGCGGTGCGGCGTTCCTCGATCATCAGCCAGCGGCCGTCGGAGAGCTGTTGCTCGATGCGCTCGCCGGTGGGGTTCTCCATCTTGGCGACGCGTTCGGCGAGCCATTCCTCCTCGTGGCCCACGGCCTCGGGATAGTCGCCGCGGGCGATGCCGACCCGCAGGGTCTCCACCAGCTTGCGGCCCGGGGCGAAGAGGTCGGCCGAGCGATGGTAGATTTCGGCGTAGCGCTTGTTCCAGAGGATGTAGCGACCCTCGGCGTCCAGAAAGACGACGCCTTCGGGCATCACGTCGATGGCTTCGCGAAGGCGGTCGCGGGCGATCTTGGCCTCCAGCCGCGCCTCGGCGAGCGCCCGTCCGCCGAACGCGCGTCGGAAAGCGCGGCCCGCCCGGGCCGTCCACGTTCCGATCGTCCCGCTCGACATGCGAATCTCTCCCCAAACGGCCGCCAGCAGGACCATCTCGCCCTCAGGCTGCCCGATGGGCGCCAATCTGACCAGTAGCCCACTAAATTGGCCAGGCGCCCGAAGGTTGAGCGGCCTGCATCAAAGGCGCCCAGAGATTCAACCTTGGGTTCGATTTTCGTCGCCCGAGCATCGTAAGGCGCTGGCCAGGGAAATCACAACCATCGGATGCGTCTCCCATGCGCCCTATTCGGCGCCCCGGCGCACGAGGGGGCGCACCCCCGCGACACGAGCGCTTTGCTGCGTTACAGAACCTGGTTGAACTGCCGGCCTGGGTCGATCGCCTCGGCTGAGGCCGGCGCCATGCTGATCGGCCTGCCTTGCGCTTCGACGAACGCTTCCTGGACGAGATCAAGTCGCGCCTTCGCCCTTCCGACGTGATCGGAAAGACGGTGAAGCTGCGCAAGCAGGGGCGCGAGTACGTCGGGCTCTCGCCCTTCACCAAGGAAAAGACGCCGTCGTTCTATGTGAACGACGACAAGGGGCATTTCTTCGATTTCTCGTCGGGCAAGACCGGCGACCTGATCACCTTCCTGCAGGAGACCCAGCGGCTGTCCTTCGTGGAAGCCGTGGAGGCGCTGGCGGCCGAGGCGGGACTGGCCATGCCCGCGGTCGATCCGCGCGCCATGGAGCAGGAGAAGCAGCGCCAGGGACTGGGCGAGTGGCTGGAGACCGCCGCGCGCTGGTTCGAGGACGAACTGCGCCGCCCGGCGGGCAAGGAGGCGCGGGCCTATCTGGAGAAGCGCGGCCTGCCGGAGGCCGAGTGGGGGCGGTTCCGGCTGGGGTTTGCTCCCGGCGGGCGCACGGCGCTGAAGGACTATCTGATCGCCAAGGGCGCGCGGCCCGCCGAACTGGTCGAGACCGGCATGCTGATCGCGCCCGAGGACGGCGGCGCGCCCTATGACCGCTTCAGGGACCGGATCATCTTTCCGATCACCGACGCGCGCGGACGGGTGGTGTCGTTCGGCGGTCGCGCCATGTCGGCCGAAGCGCGGGCTAAATACCTCAACGGCCCGGAGACCGCGCTCTTCCACAAGGGCCACGTACTCTACGGCCTGGCCGAGGCGCGCAAGATCGTAGCCGCCGCGCCGAGCGGCGAGACGCCGCCGCTAGCGGTGGTGGAAGGCTATATGGACGTCATCGCCTGCCAGCGGGCGGGGATCGCGGCGGTGGCGGCCATGGGCACGGCGCTCACCGAAGACCAGATGGAACTGCTGTGGCGCCATCATCCGGAGCCGACCCTGTGCTTCGACGGCGACCGGGCGGGGGTGTTGGCCGCCTCCCGCGCCATCGATCGCGCCCTGCCAATGCTGCAACCCGGCAAGAGTTTCCGCTTCGCCCTGGTCTCCGGCGGCAAGGACCCGGACGACGTGCTGCGTGACCAAGGGCCGCAGGCCCTGCGCCAGCAGCTTTCCGAAACGACGCCGTTCGTCGACATGCTGTTCCGGCGCGAGCATGAACTGGAGCCGCTGGACACGCCGGAGCGGCGGGCGGGGCTGAAGGCGCGGTTGCGTCAGGCGGCCGGCGCCATCGCCGACAAGGATCTCGCCCAAGCCTATCGCGAGGCGCTGTTCGCTCGCCTCGACGCCCTGTTCGCGCCGCAGCGCGCCGAGGCGTTCCGGCCGGCGGCGGGCGGGCGCGGGCGCAACTGGCGAAACGCTCCGCAGGACTTCAGCCTGACTCCGCCCACCCCGGAGGGGAAGGCTGCGGCGAAACGTCTTTCAGCATCCCTGGATCCGCTGGCCGCGGCCATGGCGAAGTACGCAATCCTTGATCCAGCAGCCTTTGATGCCTTCCTGGAGAGCGATTTCACGGGACAAGGCTTCGGCGAGCCGGCGTTGAAAGATCTGAGCCAGGCGATCATTCGACTGAAGCTGGACGCTGATCATCTTGACTCTGACGTAGTCACACGCCATCTGCGGACCTGCGGATTTAGCGCGCTACTGACAGACATCGACCGGGCCGCTGCGACATCGGGCGCGCCCTTCCTCAAAGAGGATGTCTCCCTCGAAGCCGCCAAGTCCCAGTGGTCGCAAGCCTTCGCCGCGCTTTCACGCGTGGCGGCGCTCGACGAGGCTGTCGGATCCGCCAAGGGCAACCTTCGCGGACGATCCGACATGGAGAGTCTCGAGCGTCTGAAAGGTGAGCGCGACGCACTGAAGCGGGCGATCAGAACGGGAACGATTTGGGGGGCGAACGGGTCGTAGAGACGACCGGTTCCGCAACGACGTTAAGCATCTTCGGCCCGGTCCTTGCATGGGGACCCGCGCCGATCCGGAGACATAGATGAGCACGACTACCGCTGAAGCCACCGAAGCGACGGAAACCACGGGCGGCGACGGCCCCCTGCTGGACCTGACCGATGCGGCGGTGAAGAAATTCATCAAGCAGGCCAAGACGCGCGGCTACGTCACCATGGACGAGCTGAACAAGGTGCTGCCCAGCGAGGAAGTCACCTCCGAGGCGATCGAAGACACCCTGGCGATGCTGTCGGAAATGGGCGTCAACGTCGTCGAGGCCGAGGAAGACGCCGAGGGCGGCGAGGTGGTGGTCCGCGAGGAATCGGCCGTCGTCGAGACGACGAAGGAACCGGCCTACGACCGCACCGACGACCCCGTGCGCATGTACCTGCGCGAAATGGGCTCGGTGGAGCTCTTGTCGCGCGAGGGCGAGATCGCCATCGCCAAGCGGATCGAGGCCGGCCGCGACACCATGATCCGGGGCCTGTGCGAGAGCGCGCTGACCTTCGAGGCCATCATGGTCTGGCGCGAGGAACTGGGCACCGGCCGCATCCTGCTGCGCGAGGTCATCGACCTGGAGCAGACCTACGGCGGCCAGAACGCGGCCAACGCCGACGCCATGCCGGTTCCGGCCGAGGTCGAACCCGAGCCCGCCGAGGTCAACGAGGACGGCGAAGCGATCGCCAAGGCCGAAGGCGACGACGAGGACGACTTCGACGACGGCGCCGGCCCGACCATCAGCGCCATGGAAGGCGAGCTTCGCGAAGGCGTGATGGCCACGCTGGACGCCATCGCCGCCGAGTTCGAGGCCTTCCGCCAGCTGCAGGAAAAGCTGGTCTCCAACCGCCTGCAGGGCCAGGACCTCTCCGACGCCGACCGCAAGGCCTATACCGCCTCGGGCGCGGCGATCGTCCAGCACCTGAAGACGCTGAAGCTGAACAACAACCGCATCGAGGCCCTGGTCGAGCAGCTCTATGCGATCAACAAGCGCCTGATGGGCCTGGAAGGCCGCCTGCTGCGCCTGGCCGACAGCTACGGCATCTCGCGCACCGAGTTCCTGAAGGCCTATTTCGGCGCCGAGCTCGATCCGAACTGGTCCGACACGGTCAAGCAACTGGGCGTGCGCTGGACCAAGTTCGCCGAGAACGACGCCGGCCAGATCGGCGACATCCGCCGCGAAGTGGCCGCGCTGGCCACCGAGACCGGCGTGCCGATCGACGACTATCGCCGCATCGTCCAGACCGTGCAGAAGGGCGAGCGCGAAGCCCGCCAGGCCAAGAAGGAAATGGTCGAGGCCAACCTGCGCCTGGTGATCTCGATCGCCAAGAAATACACGAACCGCGGCCTGCAATTCCTTGATCTCATTCAGGAAGGCAACATCGGCCTGATGAAGGCGGTCGACAAGTTCGAGTACCGCCGCGGCTACAAGTTCTCCACCTACGCCACCTGGTGGATCCGCCAGGCGATCACCCGCTCGATCGCCGATCAGGCGCGCACCATCCGTATCCCGGTGCACATGATCGAGACGATCAACAAGATCGTCCGCACGAGCCGCCAGATGCTGCACGAGATCGGCCGCGAGCCGACGCCGGAGGAACTGGCCGAGAAGCTGGCCATGCCGCTGGAGAAGGTCCGCAAGGTCCTGAAGATTGCCAAGGAGCCGATCAGCCTCGAAACCCCGATCGGCGACGAGGAAGACAGCCACCTGGGCGACTTCATCGAGGACAAGAACGCCATCCTGCCCATCGACGCGGCCATCCAGTCGAACCTGCGCGAGACCACCACGCGGGTGCTGGCCAGCCTGACGCCGCGGGAGGAGCGCGTGCTGCGCATGCGCTTCGGCATCGGGATGAACACCGACCACACCCTGGAAGAGGTCGGCCAGCAGTTCAGCGTGACCCGCGAGCGCATCCGCCAGATCGAGGCCAAGGCGCTGCGCAAGCTGAAGCACCCGAGCCGGTCGCGGAAGCTGCGCAGCTTCCTCGACAGTTGACGGGACGCCGGATCGGCATGAGCATCCGCCCGTGGCCGACGGCGAACTGACCCTGAAGCTCGACGACGAGACCGTTCGCCGCCTGAAGGCGGCGGCGGATGCGGCTGGTCAGCCTGTTGGCGACTATGCGGCGCGGGTCCTGGCCGAGCGGCTCGATGACAGTGTCGAACTTGACGAGAGCGTCGAAGAAGATCTCCGCCGCCTGGAGGAGTACGACCGGACGGGCGAATACGTCTCCGTGGAAGAGGCCATGAGCTTCTTTCGGAATGCACTAGAAGAGCGGCTTTCGCAGCGGAAGTGAGACGACGCGTCCGGCTTTCACCCAAGGCGCAGAGCGATTTCCTGCGGCTGGCGGACTTCCTGGCGCTCAAGAGTCCTGGCGCGGCGCGCCGGGCGCTGGATGCTATTTCCGAAGGCGTGTTTTCCCTCGATATGCATGCTGAGCGGGGGCGGGACGTAGGCGCCGGACTTCGGGAACTGCCGATCCGGTTCGGGCGTGATGGCTATATCGTTCGCTACCGGATCGATGATGGGATGTTGAAATCCACCACATGCGCGCTACCGCCAGCCGTAATTGAAGCTCACGCTCACGCGCGGGCTCTTTGCGCGGTTGGCCGGCACCTCGTGGCGCAGCCAGCTTTCCCACATCAGCACCGTGCCGGGCTCGGGCGTCAGGTAGATGAAGCTGCGGGCGGTCTCGGCGGCGTCGGCGCGGCGGGGCGGGGCGGCCATCATCAGGGGCAGGCGGGGGTCTTCGAGCTTCAGGGCGCTGGCGCCCGGCGGAACGGCTACATAGACCGTGCCCGAGAGGACGCTGTGCGGATGGATGTGGCCCGAGTGGGCACCGCCGGGCTTGAGGATGTTGACCCAGAGGCTGTCGAGCTTCAGGCGCCGGCCGCCGAGATCCAGCTCGAGCGCCTTGGCGAAGGTCGCGGCGTGACGGTCCAGGCGCGTCTTCAGCTCGCCGAAGACGCTGGCGCGGGTGGGCAGGTCGGCGAGCGATGCATAGGAGGTGTAGCCGGCGTAGCCGTGCTCGCGGCACCAGGCCTGGCCGGCGCGATCCTCGGCCGCCAGCATCTGGCAGGCGTCCTTCAGTTCGGCGTTGAAGTCGGCGAAGCGGGGGGCGTCGGCCAGGGTGGCTTCGTAGACCTGGGTGACGAAGAGCGGACGTAGGGCCATGCAGGGCCGCTAAAGCCCCGCCGGCGGCTTGTCAAAGCGTTCAGCGTGCGCCGGACTGGATCGCCAGCAGCGAGTCCCACATCTCGTCGGCCACGCGGATGACGCTGGTCATCGCCTTGAACTGGGTCTTGGCGGAGATCTGCTCGACGGCTTCGTGGCCGTAGTCGACGTCGCCGCCGGCCATCTGCGCAGTGCGGCCCGCCGAGGCCTCGAAGCGTCGGCTGGCGGCCATCATGCCGTATCTAGCGGTGGCGATAGGATCCATGGCCAAGGCCCTCCATGCCGCAATTTGGCCATGTTTGGGTTAAGCCATCGCGTGGAAGCGTGGTGAACAAGGGCTTGCCGCGTCAGGGGTTCGGCGTCGATGATGAGCCAGTCGCAGATGCTGGAGGCGGGGTTGGACCTGGAAAAGACGGCGAGCCGCCGCTCGGCAGGCGCGGCGATCTTCCTGACGCTGGCCCTGGCGACGGCGGCCTGCAGCCCCAAGGCGCCGGAAGGCGTCGACCAGCAGGCGCTGGACGACGCGGTCGGGCGCGCCATCGGCGACCCCGGCACCTGCGTCCTGATCAGCAAGGCAGGGGAGGCCAAGCCGGTCTATCGCTACAACAAGCTGATGATCTGCGACCGGGCCTGGCCGGCCTGCGAGGGCGGCGGCATGCGCACGGTCAACGACCTGCTGGCGATGACGGCCAAGGACGGCAAGGCGCGCACGCTGAGCTGCTTCACCAATCCGGACGGCTCGCGCGGCGTCGGCTGGGCGGCCGGCCCGGTTCCCGGCAAGCCTTTCGTCTACGCCGCGGTGATGGAAGGCGACCGCGCCTTGCCCGGCCGGATCATGGCCGAGCGCCTGGCGGCCGCCTTCCAGAAGGTCGGGCTCTAGCGGCCGGTCAGTTCGTAGAGGCCGGTGACGTCGACCCGCACCCGCAGTTCGCCGGCGGCGACCGGCGTCGAGGCGTCCATGGCCTCGCGCTTGACCATCATGGCCATCGGCATGGGCGGAGGCGCGGAATAGCCGCCGCCCTCGCTGAGCGACACCAGGCGGCTGACCTGGTAGCCGGTGGCCTTGGCGTAGAGCGCGGCCTTGGCCTGCAGGGCCTTCACCGCATCCTGGCGGGCGGCGTTCTCGGCGGCCGTCGGGTCGTCGAGGCCGAAGCTGATCCCGTTGACCTGGTTGGCGCCGGCGCCCACCGTGGCGTCGACGGCCGCGCCCAGGCGGGCGAGGTCGTGCACGGCGACGGTCACCTGGTTGGAGGCCTGATAGCCGGTCAGCTTCGGCGGCATGTTCTGCTCGTAGGCGTACTGGGCGTTGAGGTTGAGGCCGGAGGTCTGGATGTCCTTCTGCGCGATGCCGGCCTTGCGCAGGGCGGCGATCACATGGGTCATCTTGTCGGCGTTGGCGCGCATCGCCCCGGCAGCGGTCGGGGCCTCGGTCATGACGCCCAGGTTGATGGTCGCCATGTCGGGGGCCACGCGCGTCTCGCCATAGGCCGACAGGTTGAGGGTCGTGGCGCGGAACATGGTGTCGGCCGCGGGCGACGCGGCCTGGGCGAGCGCCGGCGCGCCGGGGAGGCTGGCGGCGGCCAGGATCAGGCTGACGGCGCTTGCGCGGAACAAGGTTTTCATGGCGGTCTCTCGGAGGTGAGGGGTGACGGACACCCTAGAGCGCCACAGTGACAAGCCCAACCTGAACGCAGGCTTTAAGCGACGTGCAGCCCGTGGTAACCGCAGGCGCTGCTGCAGGGGCCTGTAGCTCAATGGTTAGAGCCGACCGCTCATAACGGTCTGGTTGTAGGTTCGAGTCCTACCGGGCCCACCAGCGTCTCCCGCTAAGTCATTGGGCCTGGGACGGGTCCGGCGCCACCTGGTGCAACTGCACGCCGATGTTCCGCCCTTCCATGAGGGAATTGATGGCGCGATGCAGGTCCTGCATGCCCGACACGACGCTCGCCGCAGAGTGCAGCTTGCCGGCCCGGAGCCACTCCAACGACCGCGCCGCGAACTCGGGGAAGCGATCGTAGTGGTGCGAGACGAGGTAGCCCTCGATCCGGAGCTGCTTCATCAGCACGACGATGAGATTCGGGCCCGGCTCTTCGCTGCCGCTGCCCGCGTACTGCGCGACCTGGCCGCAGATCACCACGCGCCCGGACGGCCGCATCGCCGCGATGGCGGCGTGCTGCACGGCTCCGCCGACGTTGTCGAAGTAGACGTCGACGCCATCGGGGCAGGCGCGGGCGATCTGCCCCGGCAGGTCGCCGGCCTTGTAGTCGACGCAGTCGTCGAACCCGAAGCGCTCCTTGACCAGGGCGCACTTCTCCGGCCCGCCGGCGATCCCTACGACCCGCGCGCCCCCGATCTTCGCGATCTGCCCCGCCGCCGAGCCGACGGCGCCCCCGGCCGCGGAGACCAGGACGGTCTCGCCAGGGCGGGGTCGGCCGATGATTTCGACGCCCACCCAGGCGGTGAACCCGGTGACGCCCAGGACGCCCAGATAGGCGGTCAGCGGCGCAATCGACGGATCGATCTGCATGAGGCGGGGCGTCTGATCGGGCGCCAGGGCGACATAGCGCTGCCGCGCACCCATGGGCGCGCGCACATAGACCCCGACCGGCCAATCGGGATGGAGGCTCTCGACGATCCGGCCCGCCATGCTGGACGCCAGCATCCGGTCGCCAAGCTGCAGCTTGAGGACATACGGCCCTTGGTCGTCGATCATCCCGCGCGCGCCGGCGTCGATCGCGAAATAGATCGCCTCGATCCGGACCTCGCGATCCGCGAGCGGTGCGAGGGGTTCGGTCGCATAGAGGAACGTCTCTGCGGACAGCGGGCCGGGCGGGGCCGGCTTGTTGAAATAGACGACGACATTGTCCCGCAAGGCAGGCTTGGCGTTCACGTCGATCAAGCTCGAACTCCCTAACTCCTGACGCCAGTCCCCGAGGCGGTGTCCCTGGTCTATTGAGCTTATTGTATATCCCCGGCGATGGTCCCCGCTAGTGCGAAGCCGCGCGCCTGCAACACATCGGGCGTGCAGGGTTCATCCAAGTCGCTGTTTTAATTGATCTGGTTCAAGCAGCGGCGAGTTTCCTGCGGGGCCCACAAGCGCGCTTGACCCGCCCGCGGCGTCTGCGCATCCATTCGGCATGTTTCCAGCCGCTTTCGCCGACCTTTCGATTCGACCTGCCGCAGACCGTGCGGAGGCCTCCCATGGATGACGCCGCACTGGAAACCTGGGTCGGGCGCAGCGAAACCGTGCGTGACCTGGCCGCGAGCGGGCCGTTGCAGCGGCTGGCGGGCCTGCTCGACCACGACGGCGCGCGCTGGCGGCCGGGTGAGGTCCCGCCGCTGGGGCACTGGCTCTATTTCCTGCCGCAGGCCTCCCAGTCGGAGCTGGGGGAGGACGGCCATCCGCGTCGCGGGGGCCTGCTGCCGCCGGTCGAACTGCCGCGCCGGATGTGGGCGGGCGGGCGGTTGAAGTTCGAGCGCCCGATCCCGCTGGACAGGCCGATCGATCGGCGCTCCACCGTGACCGACGTCAAACGCAAGGTCGGCCGGTCCGGCGAGATGGTGTTCGTCACCGTGCTCCATGAGATCCTGGCGGATGGCGCGGTGGCGATCAGCGAAGAACAGGACATCGTCTATCGGGGCGAGCCGCCGCCGGCCCCGCCGGAGGTCCCCCGCGCCGAGCCGCCGCCGGCCAGCGCTTCGGCCACGCGACGGCTGAGCGCCGGCACGGTGCAGTTGTTCCGCTATTCGGCCCTGACCTTCAACAGCCATCGCATCCACTACGACCGCGACTATGCGACCGGGGTGGAGGGTTATCCGGGGCTGGTGGTGCACGGGCCCTATATCGCGACCCTGCTGATGGATCATTTCCTGGCCACGCGGCCGCAGGCGCAGGTGACCGGCTTCACCTTCCGCGCCCAGCGCCCGCTGTTCGACGGGACGGATTTCACGCTCAATCTCGGCGAGACGGAGGACGGCTTCACCCTTTGGGCCGCCGACGCGCACGAGCGGGTCGCCATGCTGGCCACGGTGGCCGCCCGATGACGCTTGCCTGGCGATCGTTGATGTTCGTGCCGGCCGACGCCGAGGGGCGGATCGCCAAGGCGCATACGCGTGGCGCCGACGCGATCATCCTGGACCTCGAGGACGCCGTTCCCATCGAGGGCAAGGCCGCCGCGCGCCAGGGCCTGGTCGCCGCCGCCGCGACGTTGGCGGGACAGGGCCAGGACGTGCTGGTGCGGATCAACGCCGCCTGGCGCCTGGCCCATGCCGACCTGGAAGTCGCGGTGAATCCCGACGTGCGCGCCATCGTCGCGCCGAAGGTGGAGGACGCCGGCGCGCTCTCGGTGCTGTCGGCGATGATCGGCGAATGGGAGGCCGAGCAGGGCCTGCCCGTCGGGAAGATCTCGCTGATCGCGCTGATCGAATCGCCCTTGGCGCTCAGCCGGCTGAACGAGATCGCCGCCGTGGAACGGGTGGCCGGCCTGGCGCTGGGCAGCGAGGACTTCTCCGCCGTGCTGGGGGCGCCGCCGTCGCCGCAGAGCCTGGACCTGCCGTGCCGGATGATCGCCCTGGTCGCCGCCGCGCGCGGCCAGATGGCGCTTGGCACGCCGATTTCGCTGGCCGCGTTCCGCGAGGCCGACGCCTATGCCGAGGCCGCCCGTCTGGGCCGTGCGGTGGGCATGACCGGCGCGCTCTGCATCCATCCCGATCAGGTCGCCCCCCTGAATGCGGCCTTCTCGCCCAGCGAAGCGGAACTGGCGGCCGCCCGCAAGATCACGGCGGCCTGGGCTGGCCGCCCGCCGGGCGCGGCGGTGCTGTCGCTGGACGGCAAGATGATCGACCCGCCGGTGGTGCTGCAGGCCGAACGCACCCTGGCTGCGGCCCGGTCCTAGGCAAAATCCCGAAAGCTCCGACCGGTGCGCGGATTTCGGTTGAATGGCGTTATGATATAACATACGAGCCCGATATCGCGGTTTTCATCGGGGTCTCTCATGTGCGCCAAATCCATCCTGCTGGCCGCCGCCGGCGTCTCGGCGCTGTTTGCGGGCGCGGCCTCGGCCGAGAATCTGCTGGGCAGGACCGTGGACGTCGGCGAGGTCGTCGTGACCGGCGCGCCCTATGCGGTGTCGCTGGATTCGGTGACCACCAGCGTCAACATCGTCACCAGCGCGCAACTGGCCACCGCGCCGGCGGTGGGGCTGGGCGACGTGCTGAACGGCTTGCCGGGATTGAGATCGACCTTCTACGGCCCGGGCGCGAGCCGACCGGTGATCCGGGGCCTTTCGGGGCCTCGGGTGATGATCCTGCAGAACGGCGTGGGCCTGGTGGACGCCAGTTCGCTGTCGCCCGACCATGCGGTGGCCTCGGAGCCGGGGGAAGCCTCGCGCATCGAGGTGCTGCGCGGACCCTCGACGCTGGCCTACGGCGGATCGGCGATCGGCGGGGTGGTCAATATCCTGGATGACCGGATTCCATCGGCGAAGCCGAAGAACGGCCTGGAGGGGCGGCTTTCGGCGTCCTACGGCTCCGTCGACGACAGTTATGCGCTGTCAGGCGGACTGAAGGCGGGCGCCGGGCCGTGGGTGGTGGCCATCGACGGCGTCAAGCGCCAGAGCCATGACTACCGCGTGCCCTCCGACCCGGTGTCCGCCCGGTTTGCGGCCGACACCGGCGAGACCCCGCTGCACGACAACAAGGTCCGCAACACCGACGTCGACCTGGAGGCCTATGGCGCGGGCATCTCCTACGTGGGCGAGAACGGCTACATCGGCGCCTCGGTGAAGAAGACCAAGAGCCAGTACGGCTTGCCCTTTCCCCAGGTGGTGATCGTCGGCCCGCCGCCGGAGGAGGGGCCCGTCTACATCGACCTGAAGCAGACCCGCTACGACCTGCGCGGGGAGACCGGGCTCGATGTCGGCCCGTTCGACCGGGCGCGGTTCTCGGTGGGCTATGCGGACTATCGCCATTCCGAAATCTCGGTGGAGGACGGATCCGTCGGCACCACCTTCCTGTCCAAGGGCGTCGAGGGGCGAGCCGAGCTGGTGCAGAAGGAACGCGACGGCTGGCAGGGCGCCATCGGCGTCCAGGGCCTGAGCCGCAAGTTCAAGGCGATCGGCGACGAGGCCTTCATTCCGCCCGTGGACATCGACGAGGTCGGCGTCTTCGCGCTCCAGCGGCTGGACCGCGGCGGATGGGGCGTGGAGGGCGGGGTGCGCCTGGATCGCCGGCGCCTGGACGCCCGGCTCGCCGGCCGGCCGACGAGCGGGGCGGCGGCGCTCTACGGAACCGACTGGTCGACGGCGGACGGGAAGCAGGCCTTCACCAACCTCTCGGCGTCGGCGGCGGTGTTCTGGCGGCCCGTCGACCACTGGTTCCTGGGCCTGAGCCTGGCGCAGAGCCGTCGCGCGCCGACGGAGTTCGAACTCTTCGCCGACGGCCCGCATCCGGGGACCGGCGCCTACGAACTGGGCGATCCGACGTTGAAACCCGAGGAGGTGACGTCCGTCGAGGGTACGGCGCGCTGGACCGGCGACCGCGGCCGCATTGAGGCGCATGTCTATTCGGCGCGCTACAACGGCTATATCGACGAGACGCGGACCGGGGCGCGGGTCGACGATTCCGGGGCGCTGGATCCCGACGGCGAACTGCCGATCTCGCGCTTCACCCAGACCGACGCGACCTTCTACGGCGGCGAGGTCGAGGGGGCCTATCCCGTCTGGCGCCAGGGCGACCGCACTCTGTCGGTGGAGGGCGCCTATGACTATGTCCACGCCAAGACCGACGACGGCCCGCCGGCGCGCATCCCCCCCTATTCGGTGACCGGGCGGCTTGTCTGGGAAGGCCCACGCATCGATGCGAAGCTGGAGGTCCGCTATGTCGGCGAGCAGGATCGGGTCGCGGCGTTCGAGACACCCACCGACAGCTACACCCTGGTGAACGCCCAGGTCTCCTACAAGCCCTTGGCGGACAAGGACTTCAAGGTGTTCCTGGACGGCCGCAACCTCACCGACCAGGAGGCCCGCGAGCACGTCTCGTTCCTCAAGGACATCGCGCCGCTGCCGGGCCGCACGGTGAGGGCGGGCGTGGCCCTGACCTTCTAGTCAGGGCGCGGCCACGTGCTAGCCTGGGCGTCGATCTGCGGAGCGCGCCCATGGCCGACCAATGCACCCACGGGGACACGATCGAGGTCGTGACGCCGAGCGCCAGAGGTTGCGAGGATTGCCTCAGGACGGGCTCGATCTGGCTGCACCTGCGGATCTGCCGGACCTGCGGCCACGTCGGCTGCTGCGACCAGTCGCCGAACCGCCATGCCACGGCGCACTTCCACGCCACGGGCCATCCGATCATCGAGGGCTACGATCCGCCTGAAGGTTGGGGGTGGTGCTATGTCGACGAGGTGTTCTTCGACCTCAGCGACCAGGCGACGCCGCAACTGGGGCCGATCCCGCGATATTATTAGGGTTGCGTCGCGCCCTTCTCCCCTTGCGGGCCTGCTGCAAAATCCGGTGTCATCCCGGTTTCGCGGCACGCGAAGACCGGGACCCATGGACACCGCGGGTCCAGGAGAAGCTTTGGCGCTGTTGAAAGCCGTGCGACGCAGTGTTCAGGGGGCCCGGACAGCCGCTGCGCGGCTTCCGGGATGACACCCTCGGGGGGCGGCTAATTGCGCAACGGTCCCCTGGTGGCGGAAGCAGGACGCGCTAACGGACCTTATGTCCGGAGCCGGCCAGGGGCCGGTGATCGCCAGGGTGACGCCGGGGCGGTAGATGTTGACGAACAGGGTCGATCCGTCGGGCGAGAAACAGACCCCGGCCAGTTCCGAATTGACGCCGTCGTCGGCCGGCGGCTTGGCGTGGCGGCCCATCGCATAGACCTTGCCCTGGGGCGTCACGGCCCGCAGGTGGTTGTAGCCCTCGGTCTTGTCCTCGCAGACGAAGAGATGGCCCCAGGGGGAGACGGCGACGTTGTCGCACATCTCCATGACCCTGGCGTCGTGAGGTTCGCAGAAGAGCTGCACGCGGCCGGGATTGTCGGCCTCGCCGGGCTTGCCCTCCTCGCGGCTCGGGACATAGCGCATGATCTGGCCGAGCGCCCCCGGCCCGCCGCTGGTGCAGGCGAAGTAGAGCTCGCCGCGGCCGAAGAAGACGCCTTCGCCGCGGGCGAACCAGGCCGCCCCGGCGGCGCGGCCGCGATAGCGCAGGTCCTCGTAGGGGTTGTCGACGCCGTCGAGGTCGATCCAGCGGGCCGATCGCCAGTCGCCCTGCCGCCAGTACGAGGCTTCCCAGTTGCGCGCGTCGGCGTCGCGGCCCTCGGGCAGGGCGAGGGCCTGGAGGCGGCCGCCGGCCTGCAGCCTGGTGCGGTCGTTGGGCAGGAAGCGGTAGAAGAGGCCCTCGGCCATGTCCTCGGTCAGGTAGATCACGCCGGTGGCCGGGTCGACGGCGGCGGCCTCGTGCCGGAACCGGCCGAGCCCGGCGAGCGGGGTCGGATCGACCAGGCCCCTGGTGCGGGACGGCACCTCGAACACCCAGCCGTGGTCCTTGCCGGCCTCGACGCCCTTGCCCTGGGTGGTCTCCTCGCAGCTCAGCCACGAGCCCCAGGGGGTCACGCCGCCGGCGCAGTTGGTGGAGGTTCCCGCGAGGCTGAGATGGTGGGTTTCCAGCGCCCGCTTGCGGAGGTCGTAGACGAGGGTGGAGGTGCCGCCGACCATGGGCAGGCCGCTGTCGTCGCGGTCGTAGATGCGGTCGGCGGCGATCTTGCCCGCCAGGGTCCGCCCCGGCCCGAAGGCGCCGCGGTCGCCGTCCATGGGCTTCAGTTCATGGTTGCGGACCAGGATCACCCGGTCGCTGTCCAGGGCGAAGCAGCCCATGCCGTCCATCTTGTCCGGCGTCAGCAGGCCGTCGCTCATGGGATCGCCCGCGCGCGAGACGACGCGATAGGAAAAGCCGGCGGGCAGGTCGAAGAGGCCGGCGGGGTCGGTCTGCAGCGGGCCGTAGCCGCTCACCTCGTTGACGTAGCCTGCGGGGTCCACCGCCGCGTCGCCGGCGTTGGCCAGGCGCGACAGCCCGAGGAAGGCGGCCGAGCCTGCGGCGGCGGTCAGGAGGTGTCGGCGCGAGGCGATCATGTGCGAACCGGGCTTCGGGACAACGAGGCGGCCTAGATGCGCGCGGCCTGCGACAGGACCATGACGCCTATGGCCTCAAAGCGACAGCGGCGCGGCGTAGCCGGTGAGTTCGAGATAGCCCCGGCCGCCCTCGACCTTGACGGCGCCTTCCCAATAGACCGGCCCGCCGCCGCGCCGGCTGTCGAGTTCCTGGTCGTCGAAGAGCGGGGTGAGCCGCCAGCGCCGCTCGCCCCCCGGCAGCGACAGGGCGAGGACCGGATCGACCGGATAGACCGCGCCCGTGCGCGGGGAGCGCCAGCGGCGGCGGGGGGCGAAGCGGACGTCCTGCGGTCCCAGCCGATGGACCTGGCCGTCGGCGGACCGGAAGGTTCCTCCGGCCCAGAGGGCGCGGCCGGCCTTGTCGCGGACCTGGAAGGCCATCACCGCGCCGCCGTCGTCGAGATTGAGCCCGGTCCAGTCCCAGCCGACGGCCCGGGGGTCGAGCAGGCTGGACGACCATTCGCGGTCGAGCCAGGCGCGGCCGGAGACCTTGCGGCTCTTGCCGGCGCGGGCGACTGTTCCGGACACTTCGAGCTGCGGCAGGCTGTAGTAGTAGCTGGCCTGGGCCGGGTCGGGGCCCTTGCGGCTGTAGCCGGCCTGTCCCTGCAGCAGGATGGGCTGGCGCGGGGTGAAGACGAGGTCGAGGGTGAAGGCCCTGCCGCCCGCCTTGGCGTGGAACCGGCCGTCCGCGCCGCGGACCAGCCGCCAGTCGTCCAGCACGATGTCGGCGTCGCCGACGCGGCTCTCGGCCAGGCCGAAGCCTGCGCGCGCGATGCGCTGGTCGTGCAGCAGCTTGCCGGCGGCGGGGTCGGAAAGGGCGGCGTGGGCGAAGAGGACCTGCCTGGCCGCGAAGGCGCTGGGGTTGGCCTGGTCGACCGGCGGGCGCGAGCGGAAGAAGGTCACCTGGAAGCCCAGCGGCGCGCCGTCGGCCGTCTCCAGCCAGCCGGTGAGATACCACCATTCCGTCCGGTAGCCTGGGTGGGCGCCGTGGTCGGCGGGGAAGCTCAGGGCAGCGCCGGGGGTAACCGCCGGATAGACCGGCGGGGCGGCGAGCGCGGGCAGGGCGAGGCCCAGCCAGAGCGCGAGGAACCCCGCCAGCCGCCGCGCCATCACCAGTCCTCCCGCACGGCCAGCAGGGCGTTGGTCGACACCGCCCGGCGACCGGCCAGGACGGCCGCGCCGGCGGAAGCCGCCACCAGGGCCGCGGCGACGCCTGCGAACAGCGGCAGGGGGATCTTCGTCTGCATGGTCCAATGGAACGACTGCGGGTTCACCACATGGATCAGCACCTGGCTCATGGCCAGGCCCAGCAGCAGCCCGGCCGCGCCGCCGATCAGGCCCAGCAGCGCGCCTTCGGCCGCCAGCATGCCGATGATCTGGCGCGTGGAGACGCCGATGTGGCGCAGCATGCCGAATTCCTTGGTGCGGGCCAGCGTCTGGGCCGAGAGGGTGGCCGCCACCCCGGTCAGGCCGACCATGACGGCGATGGCTTCCAGCAGGTAGGTGACGAGGAAGCTGCGGTCGAAGATCGAGAGCGCCAGGGCGCGCAGGTCGCGGGCCTGGGCGAAGGTGACGCGCCCGGCGAGGCCGGCGGGCAGGGCGGCGCGCAGGGCCGCCGTGACGGCCTGGGCGTTGGAGCCTGGCGCAAGGCGAATGGCGGCTTCGCTCCGCAGGCGGTCGCCGGTCAGGCGCGTGTAGTCCGACGCGGCCATGGCGATGGCGCCGTGCTGGCGGGCGTAGTCGCGCCAGACGCCGGCCACGACGACCGGAGTCCTCGCCGCCTGGCCGGGGAGGGGCAAGGCGATGCGGTCGCCGGGCTTGTATCCATACAGCCAGGCGGCGGGCTCCGACACCCAGACGGGCGTCGCGCCGGTCGGCGCGGACTGTCCGGCGCCGATCAGGGGCAAGGCGGCGGCGGGATCGGCGGGATCGATAGGCCGGGCGGCGAGGATGACGGGCGGCTTGTCCGCGGCCAGGCGCAGGGCGACGGAGCCGGCGAAGGTGATGTCCGTGACGCCGGGGACCTGGGCCAGCCTCGCCTGGGACTCCGGCGGCAGGCCTGCGCCGGCTTCGTCGACCCGCAGGTAGATGTCGGCCGGCAGTATCTGGATCAGCCATTCGTCCACCGAGCCGCGGAAGCTGGCCACCATCACCGCCATGGCGATCATCAGGCTGGTGCTGGCGACGATGCCGCAGAGCGCCACCGCGGCCTGGGACGGTGCGCCCCACAGGCGCTTCACGGCCAGGTCGAGCGCCACCAGGCTGAAGGTCCGGCTGCTCAGGGGCGAGAGCAGGACGCGAGCGATCCAGGGCATGGCGGCTACGCCGCCGGCGAGCACCAGGGCGATGGCGACGTAGCCCAGCACCGGCAGGCCGGCGACGGCCGGCGCCTGGGTCGCCAGCCCGCCCAGCGCCAGCAGCAGGAGCGCGGGCCAAAGCCTGGGGGCGACGTTGGGGTCAATGGCGTCGCCGGCGTTCTTCAGGGCGACAGCGGGCTCGGCCAGCGCCGCCTCGCGGGCCGGCAGCACGCTGCCGATCAGGGCCGCGAGCAGGCCCAGCGCCAGGAAGGTCAGGGCCGCGCCGGGGGCGAACACCAGCGCGGTGCGTCCGCCGGCGAAATAGCCGCCGCCGAGATCGCCGCCCAGGATCCGCAGCGCCGCTCCCGCCAGCCCCAGGCCGAGCGCCAGGCCGGCGATCGCGCCGACCAGGCCCACCGCCAGGCCCTCGACGACGACTTGCGCCACCAGCGCGCGCGGTTCGGCGCCCAGCACCCGCAGCAGTGCGAACTGCGCCCGGCGCCGCGCCACCGACAGCGATTGGGCGGAGTAGATGAGGAAGGCGCCGGTCAGCAGGGCGACGAGGGCCAGCATCTCCAGATTGACGCGATAGGCGCGCGACAGGCTGTCGCTGCGACGCGCCTCGGTCCTGGCGGTGACCAGTTCGGCGTCGGCGGGGAGCATGGCCTGGACGGCGGCGCGTACCTCGTCGGCGTTCGCGTCCGCCCGCAGCTTGAGGTCCACGCGCTGGAGGCGGCCGAGCTGGCCGAAGCGCCACTGGGCGGCGGCGATGTCGACCACCGCCAGCCGCTGGTCGTCTGTGACGCCGGGCAGGACGCCGGCGATGGTGAAGCTGGCGGTGCGCCCGGCGGCGGTCAGGTCGATGACCGCGCCGATCTCGCGCGTCCCAAGCATGGCGGGCGACAGCCAGGCCGCCCGGTCGTCGAAGGGGCCGTCGCCTGGCGGCGTCGCCAGGGCCGGCGTCACGGACGCGGCTCGCAGGACGTCCAGCCCGAGCAGGACGAGGGTCTGGCGATCCGCCGCGGCGGCCAAGCGTATCACCGGGCTGGCGGCCTGCACTCCCCCGACGCGCGCGAGCCTCGGATAGAGGCCCTCGTCGAAGCCGCGGTCCGACGTCGCCTGGACCTGGAGATCGGCGTCGCCGTTCAGCGCCGCCACGGCGCGGTCGAATTCCCCGACGGCGGAGGCGTTCACCAGATGCACGGCGAAGCCCAGGGCCACGCCCACTGCGATCGCCACGGCCGCGACGAGGACGCGGGTCGGATGGGCGCGCCACTCGCCCAGGATCATCCAGCGGGCGGCCACCCGGCTGATGCGGCGTCGGTCAGGCCGCATGGCCGTCGTGCAGGCCGTCGCGGGTCAGGTGCAGGATGCGATCGGCCGCCGCCCCGGCCGCCGCCGAGTGGGTCACGAGGATCGCCGCGGCGCCGGAGCCGCGCACCTGGGCGGCCAGCAGGTCGAGGACCTTCGCCGCGGTCTCCGGGTCGAGGTTGCCGGTCGGCTCGTCGGCGAGGATCAGGCTCGGCCGGTGGACCAGCGCGCGGGCGATGGCCACGCGCTGCAGTTCGCCGCCCGACAGCTGGGCGGGATAGTCGCGCGCCCGGTCGGGCAGGCCGACGGCGTCCAGCATCTCGCGGGCGCGGGTTTCGGCGGCCGCGGCCGATGCATGTTGCAGCACGAGCGGCAGGGCGACGTTCTGGGCCAGGCTCAGGTGAGGCAGGATGTGGAAGGCCTGGAAAACGAAGCCGATCCGGTCGCGGCGGACCTCCGTGCGGCTTTCCTCGTCGAGCCCGCCCAGGGCGACGCCGTCGATGGCGACCTCGCCGCGGTCGGGCAGGTCGAGGCCGGCGACCAGATTGAGCAGGGTGGACTTGCCCACCCCGGACTCGCCCATGATCGCCACGAAGGCGCCCGGCGCCAGGGCGAGGTCCAGGCCGTCGAACAGCACCCGCCCGTTCGGCAGGGCCTTGCGCAGGCCGGCGATGGATAGAAGGGGCGGGGGAGACGGCACGCCGGCACCTTAGCGCCTGGACGCCGGCGCGCCAGGGCGTCGCCGGCCATGCTTGAACTTGCACCTCGCCGCGATCACGGGCGTGACAGCCCTCGCGTCCGCGGTTAAACCACAGGCCATGGCCGAGGCTTTCAACGACATCCTGCTGCCGAGCGACAAGGCGGCCTGCTATGCCCGCCTCGCCGAGGAGATCGCCGCGGTGCTGGACGGCGAGCCTGATCGCATCGCGCGGATGGCGACGGTCGCCTCCATGCTGGCGGCCAGTTTCGATCATTACTTCTGGACGGGCTTCTACCTCGTCGATCCGAGCCGCGAGGGCGAACTGGTGATCGGGCCCTACCTGGGCTCGCTCGGCTGCCTGAGGATCGCCTTCGGGCGCGGCGTCTGCGGAACGGCGGCTCAGAGCCGGCAGACGCAGGTGGTGGCCGACGTCCATGCCTTTCCCGGCCATATCGCCTGCGACAGCCGATCGGCCAGCGAGATCGTCGTGCCGGTGCTGGACGGCGCCGGAACGCTGATCGGCGTGTTCGACGTGGATTCGACCGAGCCTGCCGCCTTCGATGCGATCGACGCCGAGGGTCTGGAGCAGATCCTGGCGCAGACCTTCGGCTGAGCGGAACGCACGTCGACGTTTCCCTAACCTGCCGGCGGTAGGGTTCTGGCCATGAGCGGCCTTGTCAGCATCGTCATTCCCACCCAGCGGCGGCCGGACGGCCTGGCCACGGCCATGCGGTCGACCTTCGCGCAGACTGGCGTCGAGCCCGCGCGGATCGAGCTGGTGGTGGTGGACAACGACGAGATCGCGAGCGCGCGGACCGCGGTGGAGGCGATGGCCAGCAAGGCCCCGTTCCCGGTGGTCTATGTGCATGAGCCCGAGCCCGGCGTCGCCAATGCGCGCAATGCGGCGCTGGCGCGGGCCCGCGGGGCGTTCATCGCCTTCCTGGACGACGACGAGGAAGCGCCCCCCGGCTGGCTCAGCGCCCTGCTGGAGGCGCAGGTCCGCTTCGACGGCGACGTGGTGTTCGGCCCGGTGCGCGGACGCGCCCCGCCGCAGGTGACGACCCACCGCAGCTATCTGGAACGGTTCTTCTCGCGCGAGGGACCGGACGCCGCCGGCGTGATCGACGACTACTACGGTTGCGGCGACAGCCTGATCCGGCGCGCCGCCTTGCCCGATCCGCACGCGCCGTTCTCCAGGCAGCGCAACTTCACCGGCGGCGAGGACGACCTGCTGTTCGGCCAGATGAAGGCGCGGGGCGCACGGTTCGTCTGGGCGCCGGAAGCCTGGGTCTGGGAAGATCCCGCGCCCTCGCGCCTGTCGCTGCGCTACACCCTCTCGCGGGCCTTCGCCTATGGCCAGGGGCCGACCGCGGCCTGCGCCGCGGCCACCCCGCCCGACCGCGTGGGGGTCGGCCGCTGGATGGCCATCGGCCTGGCCCAGGCCGGCGCCTATGGCCTGCTGGCCGCGTGGCGCTGGATCACCGGCTCGCCCGCCTTCGCGCCCGCGCTCGACCAGGCCGCGCGGGGCATGGGCAAGGCGCTCTGGTGGGGGCCGTTCAAGGCGCAGTTCTACGGCTTGCGCGCCACGCCCTGATCCTGTTGCGAGGTTAGGGAGAAGGGCGTTGGCTTCCACCGCCCTGCGCCGCTAAACCATCCGCCAGGCGGGATCAGGAGTTCAGCATGGCCAACGACATGACAGGGCGCGTGGTCGCCATCACCGGAGCTTTCGGCGTACTGGGCGCGGCGGTGGCGAAAGCGGCGGCCGGTCAGGGCGCGCGGGTCGTGCTGATCGACTTCGCCCCCGACCCGCCGGCCGGGCTGATGGAGGCCTGCGGGCCGGGCGCGGTGGCCTTGGGCGGGGTGGACCTGGCTGACGCGGCGCGGGCGAGCGCGGTGGTCGACAAGGCGGCGGAAAGCGGCGGCCTCGACGCCCTGATCAATGTGGCCGGCGGTTTCCGCTGGCAGACGGTGGAGGAGGGCGATCCGGCGGCCTGGGACCATCTCTACGCCCTGAACGTCAAGACCACGCTCAACGCCACGCGCGCGGCCCTGCCGTACCTGAAGCGGAGCCAGGGCGGTCGGATCGTCAACATCGGCGCCAACGGGGCGGTGAAGGCCTCGGCCGGCATGGGCGCCTATGCCGCCTCAAAGGCCGCGGTTCACCGGCTGACGGAAAGCCTCGCCGAGGAACTGAAGGCCGACGGCGTGACGGTCAACGCCGTGCTGCCCTCGATCATCGACACCCCGACCAACCGCGCCGACATGCCGGACGCCGACTTCGGCGCCTGGGTGGCGCCTGCCGACCTGGCCGCGGTCGTGCTGTTCCTGGCGTCCCCGGCGGCGCGGGCGGTGACCGGCGCGCTGGTGCCGGTCACCGGGCGGGTCTAGCCGGCGCCACGCGCCAGACGGCGTCGCCGGCGTCATCGGCCACAAGCAAGGCCCCGGCCTTGTCGATCGCCAGGCCCACCGGCCGGCCCTGGGCCTGCCCGCGATCGTTCAGGAAGCCGGTGAGGAAGGCTTCCGGCGGCATGGCGGGGGCGCCGGCGGCAAACGGGATGAACACCACGCGATAGCCGTTCAGCGGGCGGCGGTTCCAGGACCCGTGCTGGCTGACGAAGACGCCGCCGCGATAGTGGGCCGGGAACGCCGCCTGGTCGTAGAAAGCCAGGCCGAGCGAGGCGGTGTGCGGGCCCAGCCCATAGTCGGGGGCCACGGCGCGGGCGACCAGGTCCGGGCGCTGGGGCTTTGGCCGGACATCGACGTGCTGGCCATAATAGCTGTAGGGCCAGCCGTAGAAGGCGCCGTCGCGTACCCGGGTCATGTAGTCGGGGACCAGGTCGTTCCCCAGTTCGTCGCGCTCGTTGACCGCGGCCCACAAGGCGTCGGTTCCAGGTTGAATGGCCAGGGCCGAGGGATTGCGCAGGCCTGTCGCCAGGAGGCGCGAGCGGCCGGTCGCCAGGTCGAGCTCATGGACGGCGGCGCGCCCTTCTTCGGCCGCCATGCCGTTTTCCCCGACATTGGAGTTGGAGCCGACGCCCGCGTAGAGCCTGGTCCCGTCGCGGCTGGCGACGAGGCTCTTGGTCCAATGATGATTGATGGGGCCGCCGGGCAGGTCGAGGACCTTTTCGCCCGGCCCCTGTTCGGCTGTCTGCCCCGTCGCGTAGGGAAACCGCACCACCGAGTCGTCATTGGCGACATAGAGCCGGTCGCCGACCAGGGCCATGCCGAAGGGGCGTTTCAGGCCGGCGGCGAAGACCATCCGCGTTTCGGCGACGCCGTCGCCATCGGCGTCGCGCAGCAGGATGATGTTGTCGGGACTGGGCTGGAGCGCGCCGGCGCGCTTCTGCAGCGACTGCTGCACCCAGTCGGTGAAGCCCTTGGCCTTGTGAGGCTCCGAGGCGGACTGGGCGGCGAGCACATCGCCATTGGGCAGGACGTAGAGCGAGCGCGGATGGTCGAGCCCGGCGGCGAACCTTGTCACCGTGAAGCCGGCGGGGGCCTGCGGGGCGGCGCCTTGCGACCAGCCCACCGCCTTGGCGATGTTGACGGTCGGGAGCAGCCCATGGCGCGGCGACGTCAGCGTCGGGGAAGGGCCGAAGCCGACCCACGGGGATGACGATCCGGGCGCGCAGCCGCCCAGCAGCGCCGTCGCCAGAAGCGCGATCGCCAGCGAACGGGTCATGAGTTGTCCCTCCTTGGGGCGCAGGCGAAACGCGCGCCGCGACCGGGAGTTTCAGATGCTGCGCCGCCACAACCCTTAGGCACGAATCGCGTCGCGGAATTGAACTTCCCGGGCCGTCGCGCCTTTTCTTCGACACATAGGCGCCTCCTATCTCTGCCGGCTGGCGCTGGGAGAGGCTATTTTGTGCGCTGCACAAGAATTGCCGCGCGACCCTGCGTTCTTGGGTTGCGGATCAGCCGGCCGGTAGTGTAACTATATAAGTAACATCTTGTTTGAAGATCGGCTTTAGTTTGCGACCTGGAGCGAGATTGTGTACGAGCCCAGTCAGTGTGAGCTACCAAGATCTGAAGGTATGAATGCTGCGTTGCGTCAGAAGAAGTACAAAGCTGACCCTGGGAGTGACGCGGTAAAAGCCTTTATGGACTCCATAATGGCTTTTTCATTATTCATATTCTTGCTCCCGTTGCTTGTTTTCATCGCGATGATGATACGGCTGGATTCGAGTGGGCCGGTGTTCTTCCGTCAGCGCCGGACGGGCTTCAGGGGCGCGGAAATCCACGTCCTGAAGTTCCGCACCATGCATGTCATGGAGGACGGCGAGGTCATCAGCCAGGCCACGCGAGCCGACGGGCGGGTGACGCGGCTGGGGGCGCTGCTGCGGCGCACCAGCATCGACGAACTGCCCCAGCTGATCAATGTCATCCGCGGGGAGATGTCCCTGGTGGGGCCGCGCCCGCATGCGCTGCAGCACGACCAGCACTTCGCCGACCTGGTGCCGAACTACGGCAATCGCTTTCGGACTCGCCCGGGGATCACCGGGCTGGCCCAGGTCAGCGGCCTGCGGGGCGAAGTGCGCTGTCACCACGACATCGTCGAGCGCATCCGGCTCGACAACGAGTATATCGACCGCTGGTCGATCATCCTGGATATCAAGATCCTGGTGGCCACGATGTTCGTCGTGCCCTTCCACCGCAACGCCTACTGACCTGCAGGCGACGGGGACTAGAACGCCCGATGGAACGGAAGGCCCAAGGCCGTCTTCAGCAGGATCCTGATGTCGCCGAGCAGGGACCAGTTGTCGATGTAGGCGTTGTCCAGCTGGACGCGGACGATGATCTGCTCGCGCGACAGGATCGCGCCACGATGGCCGTTCACCTGGGCCAGGCCCGTGATGCCGGGGCGCACGCGGAAGCGAAGCTGGTAATCCGCCACCAGCGCGCCGAACTCGTCGTCATGGAGCAGGGCGTGCGGACGGGGCCCGACAAGGGACATCTCCCCGCGGACGACATTGATCAGCTGGGGCAGTTCGTCGATGCTCGTGCGCCGCAGGAATGCGCCGATCCGGGTCAGCCTGCTGTCGTTGGGGGTGGCCTGCACGACCGCGTCGCCCTCCTCCATCACCTGCATGGTGCGGAACTTCAGGATGCGGAACTGTTGGCCGTCGCGGCCGGTGCGCAGCTGGGTGAAGATGGCGGGGCCACGAGAGCCGGCCTTGATCGCCAGGGCGGTCATGATCAGCAGGGGCGCGAGGAAAACGGTCAGCACCAGCGCGCCGAAAAAATCCATCAGGCGTTTGGCGCGCCATTGACCTGGTTTGCCCCGTGCGCCGCGACCATGGGTTTCGGCGCGCGTTTCCTGGGCAATGGTCAATTTACGCGTACCAAATTCGTACATCGAGGACGCCCTGATGATCTTCAACGTCTACGCTCGCAAAGGCGGGGCCAGGGGATATCGCTGCGTAACAAAGGGCTAAGATCGGATACCAAGATGGTAAATTTCCCATCAATATCTTTGAACGCGTTCGAGATTTTAGCGATGCAAGTCAAGTCGAAATCGCTTGATTCGTGGGTTTTGCGCCCGAGTTCGCCTGTCACGCGAATAGCGCCCGGCCGGCGCCGCTGTTTAGGCGTGTTATGGTTTCACGCCCCGCGCCGCGGAAATCTTCTCGCCGCGAGGGAATCCAGGAAAATCGGTGTTCCGGCGACGGTCCCCCATGAACCGGCGCAACTTGTGCGCGTTGCGGTAAAACGGGGAAAAAGCCGGCAGACCCGCATTAACGTGGGCGAAACGCAGCATAGGTCAAAACAGAGCCATGAACCCGCCTTACAGGCGGCCTTTAAGATGGCGTATCGGCTCTCTCTGGCCTAAACGCACCTGATTGGTGCACTGCAACATGAGTGTGCGAGGTTGGCTTCGTGAGCTTGATTGACAAATTCCTGGGGCGTCCCACCGGCAAGAAGCTGAGACGGGCCGACGGCGCCGGAACTGTCGAGCCGGCGGCGTCGGTGCGCCCCGCCATGCGGTCGGCCGAGCGCGGCGCCGTAAAACAGGTGTTTCCGAGGTTCCAGTCCACCGCCGGCGACCGGTTGGATCCGGCGATGTCCGATCGGTTGGCCAATGTGCGCATGAAGCTGCGCAGCGCCTATACGCCTTCCCAGCCGGTGGTGGACCGCCGGATGTTCGCCGGGCGCACCGAGGTGCTGACCACCCTGATCCGATCGATCGAGGACCAGCGCCTGCACATCGTGCTCTACGGAGACCGCGGCATCGGCAAGACATCGCTGCTGCACGTCCTGACGCAGGCGGCGCGCGAGGCTCGCTATATCGTCATCTATTGCTCCTGCGGCGTGGCGTCGGATTTCGAGGAAACCTTCCGCGCGGTGGCCGGCGACATCCCGCTGCTGTTCCACTCCGGCTTCGCGCCGACGGCGACCGAGGCCGAGCAGGGGGGATCCCTGGCCGACCTGTTGCCGGCCGGCCAGCTTTCGCCGCGGCTGATCAGCGACCTGTTCGCCAAGCTGACCGGCACGCGCGTGCTGGTGGTGCTGGACGAATTCGACCGGTGCGAGTCCGCCGACTTCCGGCGCAGCATCGCCGAACTGATCAAGAACCTCTCGGACCGCTCGGTCCGGATGCAACTGGTGATCGCCGGCGTCGCGGCCGACCTCACCGAGTTGGTGGAACACATCCCGTCCATCCGCCGCAACGTCTTTGCGATGCAGTTGCCCAAGATGAGCGCCGCCGAGATCCGCTATCTCGTGAAGAACGGCGAGGCTTCGACGGGCGTGAACTTCGACGACAACGCCCTGCAGTTCATCGTCCAGGTCGCTCACGGATCGCCCTATATCGCCAGCCTGATCAGCCATCACGCCGGCCTGGCGGCGCTGGACCAGGGGCGGCTGGCCGTCCACGGCGACAACGTGGCGGTCGCGACCGTCCAGGCGCTGGAGGAGTTCCGCGGACGGATAACGCGTCACTCCCAGCTGATGGTGGAGAGCCTCAACGACGCGGCCGGGACGCATCCGCTGGGGATCATGGCCGGGGAGTCGCTGTTCACCAACGGCCGCTTCAGCACCGCCGATATCGACCGGCTCTATCCGAACCCCGCGGCGGCCGCGGCGGCGAAGAACGAGATCCGCAGGCTTGCGACCGAACGGACGCTCATCGCGCCCTATGAGGACGAGGTGACGAGCGGCTACCAGTTCCTGGAGGAAAGCGTGGCCCCCTACATCTGGATCGCATCGGCCAAGGCCCGCTTTCTGCAAAGCATGACTCCGAACGTGGCCGAACTGGCGCCCCGCACGGTCGGCGGCCTCAAGGGCTAGCGCCAAGGCCCGTCACCGACCGTCGGGGCGGGTCGCTTTCTCTTCACCGTGGACTAGAGTGGCGTCTCACCGCAGCCGCCCGAATCTGGATATCGAGCGCGATGACGCAACAGAGCCGGCGCATCTTTGTGACAGGAGGGGCGGGCTTCATCGGTTCGGCGCTCGTCCGCCACCTGATCGCCAATACGCCGCATCAGGTCCTCAACGTGGACAAGCTGACCTACGCCGGCGACCTGCGCTCCGTGGCGGGCGCGGCGCGCGATCCGCGCTACAGCTTCCTGCAGGCCGATATCTGCGACGCTGCGGCGATGCGCCAGGCGCTGGCCGACTATAGGCCCGACGTCGTCACCCATCTGGCCGCGGAGTCCCATGTCGACCGCTCGATCGACGGGCCATCGGCCTTTATCGACACCAACGTCGGAGGCACCTTCAACCTGTTGAACGAGGTGCTCGGCTACTGGCGCGGTCTGGACGACGCGGCGCGGTCGGGGTTCCGCTTCCACCACATCTCCACCGACGAGGTGTTCGGATCGCTGGGCGACGAGGGCTTCTTCACCGAGGAGACGGCCTACGACCCGCGCTCGCCCTATTCGGCGTCCAAGGCCTCGTCCGACCACCTGGTGCGGGCCTGGCATCACACCTATGGCCTGCCGGTGGTGCTGACCAACTGCTCGAACAACTACGGCCCCTATCATTTCCCGGAAAAGCTGATCCCCCTGATGATCATCAAGGGGCTGTCGGGCGAACCCTTGCCGGTCTACGGCCGGGGCGCGAACGTGCGCGACTGGCTGTTCGTCGACGACCATGTCAGGGCGCTGACACAGGTGTTCGAGGCCGGCGCGCCGGGCGAGAGCTACATCATCGGCGGGCGTTCGGAGCGCACCAACCTGGAGGTCGTGCACCGGATCTGCGACAGCCTGGACCGGCTGCGGCCGCGCGCCGACGGCCAGTCGCACCGGGTCCAGATCACCTACGTCGCCGACCGGCCGGGCCACGATCACCGCTACGCCATCGATCCCTCGAAGATCGAGCGTGACCTGGGCTGGGCGGCGCAGGAGAGCTTCGAGACCGGCATCGAGGCGACGGTTCGCTGGTACCTGGACAACGAGGCTTGGTGGCGGCCGATCCTGGAGCGCGACTACGGCGGCCAGCGCCTGGGGCTGGGGAGCCGTTGAGATGACGGGGCCCATACTGGTGACCGGCGGTTCCGGTCAGGTCGGAACCGAGCTGCGCCGCCTGGGCGAGGCCGGCGCCTTGGACATCGTGGCCCCGACGCACGGGCAACTGGACCTGAACGACGCCAACGCCATCGCGGCCTTCATGGCGACGAGGTCATGGTCGGCGATCATCAACGCCGGCGCCTATACGGCCGTCGACAGGGCCCAGGACGACGCGGTGACGGCCTGGCGCGTCAACGCCCTGGCGCCTGCGGCCCTGGCCAAGGTCGCGCGCGACAGCGACATTCCCCTGATCCACCTCTCCACCGACTACGTCTTCGACGGCGCCAAGGCCACGCCCTATGTGGAGGACGACCCGGTCGGGCCGCTCGGCGTCTACGGCGCGTCCAAGGAGGGCGGAGAGCAGGCGGTGAGGACGACAGCGCCGCGCCATGTGATCCTGCGCACCGCCTGGGTGGTCAGCCCCCATGGGAGCAACTTCGTCAAGACGATGCTGCGGCTCGGGGGCGAGCGCCCCCACCTGAGGGTCGTCGACGACCAGATGGGCAATCCCACCAGCGCCGCCGATATCGCAGCGACGGCGGCCGCCATCGCCCGCCGGATGATCGTCGATCCGGCGGCCCCGTGCGGGACCTATCATTTCGTCAACAGCGGCGACGCCACCTGGTGCGGGTTCGCCCGCGAGATCTTCGCCTTGGCCGGCGCGCGCGGCGCGACCGTTCCGAGCGTGGAGGCGATCGGGTCGGCGGACTATCCCACCCCGGCCCGCCGCCCGGCCAACTCGCGCCTTTCCACGGCCAAGATCGCCGGCGACTACGCGATCGCGCCGCGGCCCTGGCGCGCAGCCCTGGAAGAGATCATCGATGCCTTGCTTCCGGCCACGACCATGACGGAGACCTAGATTGAAGGGCATCATCCTCGCCGGCGGCTCAGGCACCCGGCTGCATCCGGCCACGCTGGCGATCAACAAGCAGCTGCTGCCGATCTACGACAAGCCGATGATCTACTACCCGATGTCGGTGCTGATGCTGGCCGGCATCCGCGACATCCTGATCATCTCGTCGCCCGAATATATCGACAACTATCGCCGGCTGTTCGAGGACGGCGCCGGCTGCGGCCTGCGTATCGAATACGCCGTCCAGCCGAAGCCGGAGGGGTTGGCCCAGGCTTTCCTGATCGGCGAATCCTTCATCGGGGACGATCGCGTCGCCCTGGTGCTGGGGGACAACATCTTCTTCGGCGCCGGGATGAGCGCCTTGCTGGCGCGGGCGGCGAACAGGACCGACGGGGCGACGATCTTCTCCTACCAGGTGGAGGAGCCGCAGGCCTATGGCGTGGTCGAGCTGGACGACTCCGGGCGGGCGATCAGCCTGGAGGAGAAGCCTCTCAAACCGAAATCAAATCAGGCCGTTACGGGGCTTTATTTCTACGACCAGCGGGTGGTGGAGATGGCTCATCGCGTGAAGCCCTCGGCGCGGGGCGAGCTTGAGATCACCGACCTGAACCGTATGTACATGGAAGCCGGCGACCTGTTCGTCGAGCAGCTGTCGCGCGGCTATGCGTGGCTGGACACCGGCACCCACGACAGCCTGGTGGAGGCGTCCGAATTCGTCCGCGTCGTGCAGAAGCGGCAGGGCGTCTATATCGCCTGCCTCGAGGAGATCGCCTTCGCCAACGGCTTCATCGACCGCGCGCAGCTGCGGGCGCGGGGCGAACTGTTCGCCCGCACCGGCTACGGGCGCTATCTGCTGGAGATCGCCGACCGGCCGGGCGGCGGCAAACGCGGCTGATTTTGCTGCGCGCGGCGACCGAAGATTAACGCATGGGTGCGAGAGTGGCCCCATGGACAGCGTCACGCAAACCCGCATAGCCGAAGCCGCCGGATCGACGGTCGAGCGCCGCAAGCGCGCGCGCCGCTCCTTCCGCCGCGCGCGCCGGCGCAAGGAGCGGGTGGCGTTGCTGGGCGGCCAGGTGGATCTGGTCCGGCCCGAGGAAGTCCTGCACCACGTCACCAAGGCCGTGCGCGACAACGCGCCGTTCGTCGTCGCCAACCATAATATGCATAGCCTCTACCTGCTGCGCGGCGGCGGGGAGTTCGGCGACTTCTATGAGCAGGCCGACCTGATCGAGGTCGACTCCGCCCCGCTGATCCATTTCGCGCGGCTGTTGCGGCTGCAGAGCCGACCCTTCCACCGCTGCACCTATCTCGACTGGAAGGCGCATTTCTGGAGCCTGGGGGATCGGCACGGCTGGCGGGTGTTCTATCTTGGCGGCGGGCAGGGCGTGGCTGAGGCGGCGGCGGAGAAACTGCAAGCGGACTATCCCGGCGTTCACCTGAGGACGCGGGACGGCTATTTCGACGCCAAGCCCGGATCGGCGGAGAACGCACGGGTGCTGGCGTCCATCGAGGCGTTCGAACCGCACATCCTGTTCGTCGGCATGGGCATGCCGCGACAGGAGATCTGGATCCAGCAGAACAAGGCCGCCCTGCCGCCCTGCGTGATCTTCTCGGTGGGGGCCGCCTTCGACTACGAGGCGGGCGTGCAGAGCGCCGCGCCGCGTTGGCTGGGCCCGCTGGGACTGGAGTGGGCGTTTCGGCTGTTGAACGATCCGCGGCGCCTGTTCAGCCGCTATTGCATCGAACCCTGGTCGCTCATCGGCTGCGCGATCAACGATCTGCGGGGCGCGGCGGCGCGGCGTTTCCGGCCGCCGACGGGGGAGGCGGAGCCGGCCTCGGGCCTCAGCCGAACGGCTTGAGGATGTGCAACACGTAGGCCACCACCGCCAGGATGATCACCCCGGCGAGAATGCCCATGCCCTGGTTGCCGACATAGTTGGCCAGGGCGCAGCCGATGGCCGGCGGCATGTATTGCAGGATGTGGTCCTTCGGTTCGTCAGGGCCCGTCGAGCGCTGCAGGAACAGAATGATCAGCCCCGCGAACACGGCCATGGTCACCCAGTCGTAGATCGTGTGCACTTGGCGGTTTCCCTAGACCTGCGACGCCGTGAACCTTGCGCGACGCAGATTGCTATCGCGTTCCGGTGTTTGGAATGTGTGAACGATCAATCGAGCAACTGCACGAATTCAATGGTTATGCCGCGCGTATAGACGGGGCTGAGGAAGTTGCAGAGGAAATTTCCGGCGCCCTTCACGTGGGCCGGCGCCAGCAGTTTCATGTCCTCGCGGGCCAGGCGTTCGGCCAGGGCGTCGAGGCTGGGGACCTGCAGGGCGATATGATGCAGGCCGCCGGCGCCCTTGTTGAACTTCGCCAGCGGGCCGCCGTCGGGAATGACGAACTCGATCGGCGTTCCGGCGACGGCCTTGGTGAAGATGCAGAGCGCCGACCATTCGGGGACGAAGCCGCGATAGTCTTCTTCCAGTCCCAGCAGGGCCATCAGGACCTGGGCGTCCTCCTCACTGGCCTGGACGATCCCCACGTGGTGCAGCGGCGGGTTGGGGCTCATAGGACTCTCCACTTTGCCTCAGCCGGGCTGCGACCTGGGGCGCCACCCAGTCGGTCAACTGCTCGGCCCCCACGGTGGTGAGGTGGGCGTAGTCGACATACCATTCCTCATGCGACGCCAGGAACCCGGCGTTCCAGAGCGCGCCGTAGCGATTGTAGAAGTCTGCTTCCTGCACCTTCGAGGGGCCGGTGTAGTAGGGGATGAACAGGAAGGCGACGGGCACGCCATTGGCGCGTGCGGCGCGCACGATCCGGCGCACGTAATGACGCTCGTCGCCGAACTCGACGTCGGCGTAGCGCGCCGACAGGATCGGCGGGACGGTTCCACGCTCGAGCGTCTCCACCCCCTGGTTCAACTGGGGCAGCGGCGCCGGGACGCTGCGGTCGACCACCGTGCCGTCGGCGCGGACGAGGTTTCCGGTGGTGTCGACCGAAGACCCGCCGTAGCGCGCGCGATCGAAGGCCTTGGTCAGGCCCGCCAGCCCGGGCGACAGGTCGGCCACGCCAAGCCGCATCTTGCGGTAAGGAAGGTAGAGTAAATTATTGAAATACTGGATATTTCCGGCGTATCCGGGGGCCGCCAGCAGGCTGGCCGGAGCGATGTACTTGTAGGCCGGATGGCCGAAGCGGGACGGCTTTTCGATGACGCCGATCACCAGGAGCTTGGGCGTCTTTTCCGACAGCATCTCCTCGACGATGACGTCGGCGATGTTGCGACCGCCTTCCGGCAGCGAGAAATTCACGACGTGAGCCGACGTCCCCGCGGCGGCCAGCTCCTTCTCCATGCGCGGCGCGTTGATGCCGGTCCCCATGCGCGAGGGGCCGACGAAGGCGACGTCGATGGGGGTCGGGTCGAAGTGCGTGCGCTCATAGATCCAGCGCGCGCGGCCGTGGATGGTGCCGTCCAGCAATTGCCAACGCTGGTAGGGGTTCTCCGGCAGCAGGCAGACGGCGACGGCCGCCGCCAGGGCCACGCCCAGGACCGCCATCGTCTTGCCAAAGGCCTGCAACCTGACCATCGCGCCCTAGAAGTTGAAATAGAGGAACACGGCCTGTCCTCGCTGGATGAACATCAGGCCGACGAACAGGGCGAGGCCCGCGAACACCAGCCCGCCGAGGGAGGGCGTCCAGGTCCAGCGGATCGGCGCAGGCGCCACATCGCGCCACTCGCGCCAGTTATAGGCCGGATCGAAGCGGCGCATGATCTGCTGGGTGTTGGGCATGGCGAAGACGATGAAGACGCTGAGCAGCAAGGTCGCCACGAGCCCCCAACCCAGGCCCGGCACCGGCAGGTCGAGGTTCAGTCCGTTCAGCGCCGTCATGCCGGTCCAGACCGAGATCGCCTGGCCCACGTTCGACGCCCGGAACATCACATTGGCGTAGACCACCGCCAGCAGGGTGATGAGGTGATAGAGCCCGATCTCCACATGGCCGGGTTCGCCCATCGCCTTGCCGGCCTTCTTGAGCTTGCGGCGTCGCTGCTTGCGGTGCTCGCGCCAGGCCTCGTTCACGCAGATGTAGACGGCGTGCATCACCCCGAACAGGACGAAGGTCCAGCCGGCGCCGTGCCAGACGCCCACCGCCACGAAGGTCACGAAGGCGGGGATGGCGACCCCGAGCCCGAAGGCCGGCCAACCCTTCAGCCCGCGAGTGGCGGCCAGCCGATTGAGCGGCAGCGACAGGGGCTGGAAGATATAGGCGACGATGAAGCGCTGCAGGGTCATGTGCCAGCGGCGCCAGTAGTCGATGATGCTGGCTGCGCGCAGGGGCGAATGGAAGTTCAGCGGCAGCTTCACGCCGAACATGCGGCCAAGGCCGATGGCCATGTCGGAGTAGCCGGAGAAGTCGAAATAGAGCTGGAAGGTGTAGGTCACCGCCGCCAGCCAGCCCGAAAGGATGTTGAACTGGTGGCCTTCGGCCCCGGCGGCGAAGAGGGCGTCGGCGTAGGACGCCAAGGTGTCGGCAATCACCGTCTTCTTGAAGAGGCCGATGGAGAAGATCACCAGGCCCACGAGGATGTTGCGCCAGATCAGCTTGCCGAACAGGCGGCTCTGGAGCTGCGGGACGACCTCCTTGTAATGGACGATGGGGCCGGCGATCAGCTGGGGGAAGAAGGCCGCGAAGAGGGCGAAATCCAGGAAGCCGATGCGCTTGGCCTCGCCGCGCGCGGAGTCGATCAGGTAGGCGATCTTCTGGAAGGTGAAGAACGAGATCGCCAGCGGCAGGGCGATGCGCTCGAGATGGTAGTCGGCGCCCACGAGCAGGTTGACGTTGTCGATGGCGAAGTTGGCGTACTTGAACCAGAAGAGCAGGCCGACGTCGGCCAGCACGCCCAGCGTCAGCCAGAGCCGCGTCCGCAAGGTGTCCTGCGCCAGATAGGCGCGCTGGATCCGGCCGCCGACGAAATAGTTGAAGACGATCGAGCCCAGCAGCAGGGGCAGATGGATGGGCCGCCACCAGGCATAGAAGCCGAGCGAGAGCAGGGTGAGCGCGATCTTGGCGCCCTGCTGACGCCAGCGGCCCAGCAGATAGACGGTCACCAGGGTCAGCGGCAGGAAGAGGAGCGCGAAGCCGAACGAATTGAACAGCATTCAGCGGTCCCGCCGTGCCGGGGTCTGTCGTCGGGCAAGGGCGAGGAGTCGGCAGGTCATCGTCAGGCGGGCGCCAGGATCATGCCGGCCGAGACGCTGATGCGGTTGGCGAGCGCGCTTTCGATCCGCTTGCCCTGAGTGGCGAACAATTCGAGCGTCTCCACCTTGAACCCCGCGTCCTCGGCCAGCTTGGCGGCCTCTTCGGGGGAGGTCAGCAGATAGATGTGGTCGGGCGAGGGGCTGTTGAGCGGCACGTTGACGAAGACCCGGCCCTCTGCGGTGACGGCCTTGCGCAGGAAGGCGAGGGCCAGGTCCGGGCGTTCCAGGTGCTCGAGCACCTCGGAGATGACGATGAGGTCGAACTGGCGGGCCGGCAGGTCGGCTTGCAGGATGTCGACCTCCACCAGCGACACGTCGCGGGCGACCTCGAGGCGATCGAGCGCGCTCCTGGTCTCGCGCAGCGACACCGGGCTGACGTCCCAGGCCTGGAGGGACCGGGCGAGGGGGGCGCCGGCGGCGAAGAAGGTCATCAGGCCGTGGCCGGGGCCGATCTCGAGGTAGTCGAAGGGCGCCTTGGCCGCGCCCAGCACGCGGTTGAGGAACATCTCCAGCGTCGCGACGTGGTTGAACCAGAGCAGCTGGGACAACAGCAGGCCGTTCACGTAGCGGCCCATGTAGGCGTGGTCGGAATAGACCTCGGCGTTCGCCTCGGCGAAGGTCGAGAGCCGATAGCGGCCCTCGCGGTGGAAGAACAGCTCCTCGTCGCGCAACTGGTCGCAGGTCCAGCGATAGTCGGCGGCGAAACGCGCCACGGCGCCGGCCATCAGCTTGGCGGCGGCGCTGGCTGCGGCCTCGGTGGCGTCGAGCATGGCCGGCGTGCGCGGCTGGAAGCTTTTCAGGAGATAGGCCGCGTGTTCCGGCCAGACCTCCAGCACGACGTCGATGACCGCCGTGGTCTGGGGACGGCCGGCGAGGAGATCGCGCAACTCACCGGCCTTGTCGGAACTCATCGATTGCTCTCCCGGATATTCAGGGCCGTGTCTTCGATCCGCAGAGGCAGGTCGGGCGCGACATGATCGGCGAGCGACAGCCGCCAGACGGTCGCGCCGTCGTCTTCGGCGGAAACCAAGGCGAAACCAAGTTTCTCATAGTGGCCGGCGACCATGCGGTTCTTGGCCGAGGGGATGTAGCGCCCGACGATTTCCGAGGCGCCGGCGGCGCGGGCCGCGGCGGCGAGATGGGCGAGGGCGGCTTCCTCGACGCGGCGGCCGAGGACGCGGCAACTCATCAGCCAGGTGTCGATCTCCCAGCGGCCTTCCAGGGCGTCGGCGATGATGACGCTGATGATGCCGTTATCGCCGAAACGGTCGGTGAGCCGGATCTGGATCGCATGGCGGGCCGGGTCGGCCTCGACGGCGGCCACCTCGGCCTCGGCGTAGCGCCTGGTGGTCAGGTTGAACTGGTTGGACTTGTTGATCAGTTGGGCGACGCGCGGGCGCGTGACCGGGTCGACCAGCCCGATGGCGCAGACCATGTCCAGCGAGCGGAGATAGGAATCCATGTCGCCTGTGGCCGACAGCGCCGCCGCGCGCTGGGCGTTGGCCTGATAGTAGCCTGCCCGTTCGCGATCTTCCTGGGAGATGGCCACGGCGTCGAAATAGCCGCCGGCGGCGAGCATGCGTGGATAGAGGGCCGGATCGTCGGGCAGCTCCGGTACGGCCACCAACGGCAGCTCCAGGCGCACCTGGGCGCGCTCGGCCGGGTTGTCGTCCAGGAAGACCAGGGCGTCGACGCCGATGTTCAGGGCCTGGGCGATGGCGCGCAGGTTGGCGGCCTTGTCGGTCCAGTTGGCCTGGAAGACGGCGATATGCTCTTCGCGCAGCAGCATGTCGGGATGGTCGCGGAAGGGCAGGCGGGCGGCGTCCTCCTCGTTCTTGGAGCAAACCGCCAGGACCACGCCGCGGGCGCGCAGCTCCAGCGCCATGCGTTGGATCGCCAGGAACGCTTCGCCGCCGCCAGACCCTTGGCCCAGGACGATGCCGGCCAGGCCGTCGTCGCCGATGACGCCGCCCCACAGGGTGTTGTCGAGATCCAGCACCAGGCACTTGCGGGCCTTGCCGCGCACGGCGCCGATCGTGCGGGCCACCACGTCGGCGTAGACCGGCAGCATGTCGGGGGAGAAGCTGAGCTTCGAGGCGTGCCAGTGGCGCGGCTCGTCCCAACGCTCCAGGCCGACCGATCCGGCCAGGCGCGCGATGTCGACAAGGACCACGTCGCCGCGCGCCGCCCAATCGGCCAGGCGGCGATTGAGCGCCTCGACCATGGCGAAGACCGATCCCGCCTCGACCCGGTCGTAGCTGCCGAACAGGGGCTCAAGCGGCGGGACAAGGGTCTGGACCAGGACGGCCGAGCCGACCGAGGGGCGCAGGCCGTCGACGATCATCCGCAAGCGCTGGAACGCGGCTTCGACCTTGCCGGCCGCCTGGTCGGGGGAAGCCGCGGCCTGCTCGAGGCCCAGCAGACGAAGATCCGTGGCGACCAGGGCCATGTCGGGCCTGGCGAGATGGAGGTCGCTTTCCGGATCGACGGCTTGCTGGACGGCGCTGTTGTATTCGCCCTCCACCACATCGACCAGCAGGCCGTGACGCACGCCGGAGCCGACGATGGCGGGGCAAAGCAACGAGAGCGTGCCGTCCCCGAGAACGGCCAGCTTCACCCGCGTGAGGCCCTGCGGCGCCTCGCCCTTCGCCAGCACGTCGGCCACCAGGCGGGCGAAACGGCCGAGCTGGTTTTCATCCAGCGCCGTCGTCGCGAGCGCGATCAGGCGTTCGTGAAAACCGGCCGGCGGATCGCCGGCCGCCTCCGCCTGGAGGGCGCGCAGGCGTTCCCGAAAGGCCTCGGGCGCCGGGAGCCATCCCATGTCCTGCAACATCAGCCGCCGCTCCGGATCGAGGCCGCCGTCACCCCGCCCTGGCGTCGACCAGCGTCAGCAGGTCGCCGACGTTCTTCAAGGACTCGATCTCCGCGTTCTTGAACTTGAAGCCGAACTTGCGTTCGACGGCGACGATCAGGCGGATGTGGCTGAGGCTGTCCCACTCCTCGATATCTTCGGCGGTCGTGCCCTTCGAAATCTCCAGGTCGTCGAGATCGAAAACGTCCATCATGATTTCTCTGATCGAAGCGAGATTGCCGTCTGAGGACATCGAGATAATCACCATCATTAACGCAACAGGTTGCGGCCGAGGAGGCCGCGCCGTGGAGACTTTGGCGGGCGGAGGATCGATCCGGCCGCCGCGCCGCCTTATCGCCTATCGCCGCGGCGCCTGCCAGTCCCATGCAGCGGCTTCAGCAGCATATCCGGCCATCGCCCGTCCTTGAGGCGCCCGCCGCAATCGGCCACAACGGCGCTGTCCCCGCAGTGGGCCAGAGTCGCTTGGAGCACAGCTTGACTGTGGAAGGTCATCGCAGCGCAGCAATCAGCGTGAGCGTCATCGTCCCGCATTACCAGGACCTTAATGGGCTTGCGCTCTGCCTGTCGGCGCTGGAGCAGCAGACCTATCCGAGAGAGGCCTTCGAGATCATCGTCGCCGACAACGCCTCGCCCGTGGGGACGCAGGCCCTGGAGACGGTCATCGCCGGCCGCGCGCGCCTGGAGGTCGTCAGGGACCGGGGGGCGGGGCCTGCCCGCAACGGCGGCGCGACGGTCGCGCGGGGGGAAATGCTCGCCTTCACGGACTCCGACTGCCGGCCTGAGCCTGATTGGCTGGCGGCCGGGTTGAAAAGATTGGCCGGTTGCGACTTTGTCGGCGGGGAAATGCGCGTCTTGGTCGAAGATCGGGAACAGATGACCGCCGCGGAAGCTTTCGAGACCGTCTTCGCCTTCGACAACGCCAATTACGTCCAGAACAAGGGGTTCACCGTCACCGCCAATCTGTTCACCTCCCGCCGCGTGTTCGAGGCGGTCGGCGGCTTTCGCACCGGCGTGTCGGAGGACCTCGACTGGTCCCACCGGGCGCGCGACGCCGGTTTCCGCATCGGCTACGCCCCCGACGCCGTCGTCGGCCATCCCGCCCGCCGCAGCTGGGCCGATCTCAAGACCAAGTGGGGGCGGTTGAACGCCGAGACCTATCAGCTCTACCGAGACCGTCCGGGCGGTCGCCTGCGGTGGCTGGCGCGCAGCCTGATCCTGCCGTTGTCGGCGCTGGCGCACACGCCGCGGGTGCTCGCCACCCGGCGTCTGCGGGGGATCAGGACGCGCCTGTCGGCCTTGGGCATGCTCTACCGGCAGCGCCTGTGGCGTTGCGGCGACGCGCTGGGGCTGTTGGCCGGGCGGGCGGGACGTTGAGCATGCATGTCGCCGTCGCCATCGTAGGGTTTCGCAACGCCGAGGACATCGTTCGCTGCCTGGCGGCGCTTTCCGGGTCTCGTCACGCCGACTTCGAGGTCGTCATTTGCGAGAACGGAGGCCCCGAGGCGTTCGAGGCCCTCGGCAAGGCCGTTCCGACCGCCCTGCCGGGGGGGCAGAGCGTCCGCCTGCTGCAGGCTTCCGGCAACCTCGGTTTCGCCGGCGGCGTGAACCTCTGCATGCGCGAGACGCCGGGCGCCGACGCCTGGTGGGTGCTCAACCCCGATACCGAGCCGGGCCCGGAGGCGCTGGCCGCCAAGGTCGCCCGGCTGGAGGTGGGCGACGTGCAGGCCGTCGGCGGCTCGCTCTATCGCGCCAACGGCAAGGTCCAATCCCACGGCGGCCGCTGGCGATCGTGGCTGGCCCGGGCGGAGTCGATCGGTCACGGCGACGCCTGGCCTGCGCAGGTCGATCCGAAGGCCGTGGAGGCGTCGCAGAACTATCTGAACGGCGCGGCCATGCTGATCGGGCGACGGTTCGTGGAGGCCGCCGGCCTGATGCGCGAGGACTACTTCCTCTATTGCGAGGAGGTCGAATGGTGCCTGCGGGCGCGTGCGCTGGGGATGAGGCTGGGGTTCGCGCCCGGCGGCGCGGTGCTGCATCATCAAGGCACGACCACCGGGGCGGGCGAGAACCCGGCGCGGCGGCCGCGGATGCCGGTCTATCTGGGCGAGCGCAACAAGATGCTGGTCACCCGCGACTGCTATCCGTCGCGGCTGCCGGTCGTGACCTGCACCGCTCTGATGCTGGCGGTGCTGCGCTACGGGCGGGTGCTGGCGTGGCCGCAACTGATCAACGCCTTGCAGGGGTGGACGGCGGGATTGAGGAACGAACGCGGCCAGGCGTCCTGGATGTAGGGGGTCAGGCCCTGGCGCCCGCCAGGCGGCCGACCTTGCGCAGGATCATCCAGGAGAGCGGCTTTGCGGCCCGCGGATTTTCGGCCAGCAGGCGCAGGAGCGCGCCCACCTTGCGCTCCCCCAGATAGCGGGCGGCCTTATGGTGGGCGTCCAACGCCCTGATGCCGTCGTAGCGGCGGCGCATCAGGCGGCGCAGGCGCCCGTCGCCGGCGACCCTGCCGTCTTCCATCAGCCGCAGCGTGTCCCTGGCCATGGCGTCATAGTCGACGCGGGTGCGGCTGAGCCCCGAGGGGGTCTTGCTGACCACGCCCCAGCGCTGGGTGTAGAGGTAGCCCGGTTCCGGCGTGAAGATGAACCTGGCGCCGGCCAGCAGGGTCTGGAAGACGAAGACGAAATCCTCGCCGTGCCGCAGGCCCTCCGGATAGGCCAGGGCGTGTTCGGCGAGGAAGGCGCGGCGGAACATGGGTTTGAGCAGCCCCCAGTCGATGTCCTTGCGCGGCCCGCGCGAGGCGCCGACGAAGTCGTAGACGTCGATCGTGCGCGGGGCGCCCACCGACCGGACGCCGACGCCCACAATCTGGCCGGCGATATGGTCGTAGGAGGCGATGTTGTCGGCGACGATGTCTGCGCTCGAGGCGGCGGCCGTCTCCAGAAGCCGGCGCAACCGTCCTTCGGCGAAGGCGTCGTCAGCGTCGAGCACGGCGATCCACTCGCCGCGGGCGGCGGCGAAGCCGGCGTTGCGGGCCATGGCCGGCCCGCCGTTCACCGGCAGGGCCAGCACGCGGATGCGCGGCTCCCCGGCGGCCAGGGCCTCGGCGACGGCGCGGGTGTCGTCGGTGGAGGCGTCATCGACGATGATCACCTCGAGCGGCGAAGGGATCTGCGCCAGGGCCGAGCTGACGGCCTTGGCCAGGAAGCCGGTGGCGTTGAAAGCTGGAATGACGACCGAGACGGTCACGCGATATCCTGAAGTTTCGGCAGCGGCGTTGGGCTGGCGCCTGCCTTATATCCGGCGGGCGGGCGAGGGGCGCGCAGGAAAATCATCGGGCGCAGGCTTTCCTCGACCTTGGCGCCTGCGGTGTGAGAAAAGGCGGCAGGGAGCGCTGCGCCCAGCCGCCTTCTTGCAGAATTGTCGTATCCCGCGGTCGGACTCCCGATGACGAAACCACGCATAGGCATTGTCGTCACCGAACTGGGGATCCCGTCCGAAGTGTGGATCCTGCGGCAGTGCCAGGATTTCACCCAGATCGAGCCGGTGATCCTGTGCTGGAAGATCCGCGAGGGGTTCACGCCGCCGGCGGGGCTGGAGGTCCGCCAGTTCGCGATGTCGTTCGAGGACAGGCCCTCGTTGTGGCGCCGCGCCGCGCGGCGGCTGGGCATGCGTTGGGCGGCGCTGCCGAACGCCGCGCGTCGACGCGATATCGCCGCGACGGTCGCCGCCGCAAGGCTGGACGGGATTCTGTGCCATTTCGCCTGGAGCGGGCTGGCGATATCCGCTGCGTTGAAAGGGAGCTTGCCGATCGTCTGGCAGGTCCACGGTCGAGACGTCTCGGCCAAGCTGCGCGAGCCTGCCTATCGAGGCGCCGTCGCCAGGGCCCTGCCGGGGGTAGATCACCTCGTGGCGGTGGGCAAGTTCCAGATCGGCCTGCTCGAGCCCCTGGGGCTTGGGCCGAACCGCAGCGTCATACCCTGCGGCGCGCCCTTGGCGCTGTTCGCCGCCAACCCGGCGCCCCGGCGCGCGCCGGGCCAGGCTCTGCGGTTCATCAGCGTCGGGCGGATTTCGGCGGAGAAGGGCGTTCTGCAGACATTGGACGCTTTCGAGCAGGTGGCGGCCCGGCAGCCCGACGTAGAGCTGGTGTTCATCGGCGACGGCCCGCTGAAGGAGGCCCTGGCGGAAGCCGTGGCGAAGAGCCCGGCGGCGGACCGCATCCGCCTGCTGGGCGTCGCGCCGCCGGCGGCGGTCGCGGCCGAGCTGAGCGCGGCCCATGTGTTCCTGCAGCATTCCCGATGCGTCAACGGCTGGGTGGAGGGGTTCGGGGTGGCGTTGACCGAAGCCGGCGCCTCAGGATTGCCCCTGGTCGCCTCGCGCCTGGGCGGTATTCTCGATCAAGTCGTTCATGAGGAAAACGGGCTGCTGTTCGATGTCGATGACGTGGAAACACAGGCTGAGCACATGTTGCGCCTCGCCAACGACGAGCCGCTGAGGCGCGCCATGGGCGAGACCGCGCGGACGACAGCGGCCAGGTTCGATTCGGGGCTTATGACCCGCCAGTTGGAAAGCGTCCTGACGGCGGTCGTGGGACGGCGAAGCTAGCCGCGCGCCCTATTTGTTCGGCCCGAACTCGTCCTTCCAATAGCGCCAGCCCGCCCTTTCGGTGATCGGGTAGGCGATAGCCATGCATTCCGTCACTGCCAGGCGCGCCCAGTTCTTGGCGTTGGCCGGATTGAGCGCGACGGATTTGCGCAGGAGCTTTCGCCCCCTCATCGGCTTGCCGAATTTGCTGATCACCATTCCGACGCGGGCGAAATGGCCGCCCAATACGTCGCGGTCCACATCGTAATGCCTGAGAAGCTTCAGCGCGATCCGCAGCTGCGAGCGCGCCGCGCGCTTTTTCAGCCGGGAGATGCTGCTGTCCTGAGTGTAGGTCATCACCAGCGGCTCGTCGATGAAGGTGACGTCAGCATGATGGATGAGGCGGATCGCAAAATCCCAATCGACGCTGTTGACGAGACACTCATCGAAATAGCCGATCGTATCGAGGCAGGATCGAGAAAATAAAAGTGTTTGTGGGCTTATGACGTTTCGTTGCTGAATGATTTTCATCAACTCAGCCTTGGTTTTTCCTTCACCCAGCAGGGGAATGTAGGAAAGTCGAGTTTTTCCGTAGTTATAATTGTTATCAATGCCTTGAATAATCTTGACGTGGAAGACCGCCAAGTCCTTGTCGGCTGACGCCGTCGCAGCCGCGACCTGCCTGGCGAGCTTGCCGTGAAGCCACTCGTCGTCGCTGTCCTGGAAGGCGATCAGTTCGCCTTTGGCTGCGCGCAAGCCCACGTTCCGCGCGCGCGAGGCGCCGGCGTTGTCCTTGAGGTGGATGAACCGGATCCGGGGGTCGTCGATCGCTGACACCAGTTGGGCCGTGTCGTCGGTGGAGCCGTCGTCGACAACGATCAACTCGAGGTTCCGATAATCCTGGTTCAGGACGCTCATGATCGCGCGAACGATGGTCTGGCGCCGATTGAACGTGGGCAGGATCACGGTCACCAAGGGGGCTTCGATCGTCGTCGTCATGCAGTCTTCCCGGGGGGTGTCGCCAAGCCTGAGGCCAGGGCGGCAACCTTGGACCGATAGTTCAAGGCGACAACAAGGCCCAGCATCATGAACAGCAGCGAATGGTTGTCTTGCTGGCTAAACACCGATTTGATGACAAAAAAGGCGACGAGAGAGATCGCCAACGGCACCAGCAACGCCCGGTCCCGATCGCCTTTCGCATCTCGGAAGAGGGCGCTGGTCGAGGCATAATAGACGGCCGCGATGATCATCCCGAAATAGGCGAAGAAGCCGAGAAGCCCGTACTCCAGCGCGATCACGAGGTAATAGTTGTCGATCGACACCTGACCGCTGACGCTTGTCGTCCCAGCCAGGCCGCCGGCTTGGCCGGATCCGTGCCCGATCGGGTTGGCGAGTATCTTCGGGATGCCGGAGGTGATCTGGGCGTCCCGGCTCGCGTTGCTGGCGGCTTGCGCGCCGCCCCCCCAGACCTTTACGCGCAGCGGCCGCACGACGAAGGTGGCGGCTACGGCGGCGATGAAGAGCGCGGGATAGGCGAACACGATCCCGCCGGCGATGAGGTTTCCGCGCGTTCTGCGGACCAGGATAAGCGCCCATAGGAGCAGATAGAGCGTGACCGAGATGAAGACGCCCACGATTCCGAGCCGTGAATCGGTCAACAGGATCACGTAGACAAGGAAGACGGCCGAAACCGCCGCGGCCACTCGTACGAGCACGCGGTACCGGCCCATGATGAAATGGATCATGAAGGGCATGGTCAGCGCCAGAAACTCGGCGAAATTGAGCGGATTCCCGAAGGTCGCCTTCACGCGGTAGATTCTGGTCGCAGCGCGCATGGCGGGCTTGAGATAGCGATCGGAATCCTCAACCTTCAGGAATCCTGGGATATGCCCTGCCCACAGGATTTTTTTGTCCGCAAACTCGAACAGAGCCAATATGCCGAGCGCCACGGCCATCAGGCATAGCGCGATGGCCCAGCGCTCTGCGCGCCCGGGTTTGATGAACACGTAGCAGCTGACGAAAAATATGGCGGTCCAGTAGGTCTGGAAAACGATGACCCTGTTCAAGCTCGCCGAGACGTCCTTGGAGAATGGGAGCGTCAGGAACTCCATCGCGACGAACAGGCACAGAAGCATCCAGACGTAGGGCGATGAGCCGAGCACCTGGTTCATGGTCTGCCGGAAGTGCGATGACGTGGACACGCTGACGAGCAGGAGGATGGCCATGGGCGTGCCGAACAGCCGCAGCATCGTGATCCACGGCAGGCCGGGCAGGGCGATAGCGATGTAGTTCGGCCAAACGATTGAAGCGACGAAGAAACAACCGAAGAGCGCGGCCATAGTGCGCGTGGGCGGGTTTACGGCATACGGCAACGCCCAGATGATCAGAAGCGCCAGGATCGCCAGTGGCGCAAGCATGGGTACGATCAAGAACGGCGCCGTGAGCGCGAAAAAGAAGCCGTAGATCAGGCAAAAGATTCCAAGGAGCGTCGGCAACAGCCATCGCAGCCGCCGCGGCCACCTGCCGTCGGCGTCGGCGTAGAGCCGCAGGACGATCGCTTCGTCGCTGTCCTTACGATTCTTTTCGGGCATCGCGGCGGGCCGCTCCTAAGTCCATCTCAAAAACCGGTTCGCCCACACCACGCCAAGCCTAAAACGACCGGCGCGTTCCGACGCAAGGATCATAGGGTTCGCTGCATCGCAATACAGGCGTTATCAGCGCGGCACATATCCGAAAAGTCGCCTCATCGCGCGGCGAGGCGCCTGGGCTCGCCGCCGCAGAGAAAGAACACGGTTGCCCCCCGACGCAGCGGCGGTCACCCTGTTTTGGCCGGCCGGTGATCCCGTCGCCCGTGCATGCGCGCCAATGTGAGGTTTGAAATGCGGCAAAACGCCCCTTCGCGGAAGATCGTGCTTGTCGGCCTTCTAGTCGCCATACTTGGCATTGCATCTTCCGCCGCGCTTTACCATCGCGGGGAAGGGAAGCCTAATGGATCTTTACTTAATCATATTAGTAACTCCGCAAGTCTAGGGGGGCTGCGGGAAAATGTCGCGCCTATTGATTGTAGTTACCACGATTTAACTGACAATTTTAAGCACGCAGTAAAGTGTGTGCGCCATATTTACGTCCAAGTTTCTGATGCTGCGGGTACATGGCGTGCTGCCCCGGCGCTAAATGGATCTCGCCGGAGAGAACAGTTGTCCATAGTCACCGTAAATAGCACCGGCAGCCTGCTGCAAACTTTGAATGCGGCCCAGGCGGGTGACACTATCTATGTGGCGCCAGGATCGTATTCCGGCGTGTCGATCAGCAACTTCAAGTCTGCTGGTCAAGTGACGATCGTGTCCGCCGATCCGAACAATCCGGCGACCTTCCTGGATCTGAATGTTCAGGCGTCGAAAGGTCTGAATTTCATTGGACTGGAATTTTCGGCGTCTGCGAACTCGGACTTCCCGTTCAAAGTCAACGCTTCCGAAGATATCCACTTCGACAAGATCAGCATGCATGGATCGCTGAATGGCAATCCGACTGACGACACCAACGGGCTGAAGATCGGCAGCAGCAGAAACGTCAGTGTCACGGGATCTGAGTTTCAGCAGTTGAAGAACGGTCTCGATATCGGCGGGAATACCGGTGTCCGCGTCGAGAGCAATAGCTTCCACGACATTCGTATCGACGGGATCCACGCTACTGGCGCGTCCCAGGTCGTTATAAATGGAAATTATTTCACCAATTTCAAGCACATATCCGGTGACCACTCGGACGCCATCCAGTTCTTCACGAAGAATAGAACTGAATCCGCGTCCGATATCACAATTACGAACAACGTGATCTCCCAAGGCACAGGCGATGTCATGCAGGGGATCTTTATGGGGGATGAAGAAAAAAATCTCCCCTATGTAAATGTCAAAATATCCGGAAACGTTATCCTCGGTGGTAACTGGAATAGCATATTCATCAGCAGTGGTCGGAACGTAGAGATTACAGACAATCACCTCGCTGCCTATTCGGGTTCCAACTATCAGTCGCGATTGGTTGTCGCCGGCGTCGACGGCGCGACGATCACAGGCAACACTGCAACCAAATACTCTCTGGATTCCAGCAACACGCATGTGATTCAGAGCGCCAACGTGCTTTCCCAGAGTGTCGCAAACGCCGGCATCGACACGATCAAGGCCTGGCTTGAAAAGAACCCGGTCTTCCTGATCAAGCTGCCGGAATCGTTGCTCGATATTCTCGAAGGTCAGCCGCATGCGGTCGGCGCGCTGGGGGCGTCCGCTGGCGCGGCGATCGCGCCGCCAGTTGCTCAAGTGGTCCAACCGGTGGCGGTTGTCGAGCATATCGATGTCATAGGCACCCCCGCGGCCGATCATTTGACCGGCGGCGCCGGCGACAGCACGATGTTGGGCGGCGTGGGGAATGACACGCTGGTCGCGGTCTCCGGCACGAACTACCTCCGCGGTGACGACGGCAACGACAGCATCACCGGCGGTTCGGGCTTCGACGACATCAACGGCAATATCGGCAACGACACCGCCAGCGGCGGACTCGGGAACGACTGGGTCGTCGGCGGCAAGGACAACGACCTGCTGAGCGGCGAGACCGGCGACGACATCGTCTATGGCAACCTCGGCAGCGACACCGTCGACGGCGGAGTCGGAAACGACGTGGTCCGTGGCGGCCAGGATAACGACTGGCTCGACGGCGGGGCAGGCGACGACTGGCTCTCGGGCGACCGCGGCGACGATACGATCGCCGGCGGCGCAGGCGCTGACGTCTTCCATACCTTCGCCGATGCGGGCGTCGACCGCGTGCTCGACTTCCACCGCTCCGAAGGCGACCGGGTCATGGTCGACGCCGGCACCCACTACAGCGTCGCCCAGACCGGCGCCGACGTCACGATCAGCATGGTCGGCGGTGGTCAGATGGTGCTGGTGGGCGTGAACCTGTCGACGCTGAGCGGCGATTGGATCTTCGGCGCCTGACGCCTGACGCCTGACGCCTGACGCCTGAGTCTAGCGCCGCCGCCGCGGCCTGAGCCCGGCGAGGATTTCATCGAGATGGGCGATCAAGCCCGCCGGGTCGGTGGTCGCCGAAACCGGCGGGCGGCCGCGCACTGTCCTCAGCGCACTCACCAATTCTTCGGGAGAATTGGCCACCGCGATCAGGCCACGCTCCTCGAAGGCCCTGGTGATTTCCGCCTGATGGCCGTCGTAGTGCTCGCCCCGCTCGAACAGCCGCGGCACGGCGATCACGCGGCAGCCTTGGCGCAATGCGGTGATCAGAGAGCCGGTGCCGCCATGGCAGACGACGATGTCGGCCTCGCGCAGAGCCTTCTGCATGCCGTCGAACGGCAGGGTCTCCACCACCTCGACGCCGTCGGGGCGCAGCCCGCCGACACCGGTCTGGACAAGAACGCGTTCGTGAATATGGCCGGACGCCTTGGCCGCGCCGACCATTTCGACAAGACGATCGAAGGGCAGGGTGGCGCCGACGGTGGCGAACAGGAACGGGGTTTTGAGCGGCGGCGGCGCGTCGAGCAGCCTCAGCGGGTCGAAAACCGCCGCGTCAGGCCAGAACGCCTGCAGGGCCTTGGACTGGACGACCTTGTGGTGAGCGATCGGGCCAGCCATGCGCGCGAACTCCGACGGGTGGTCGAAGCGGGCGAAAGACTCCACCACCACGATCCGCGCACCGGCCAGACGCGCCAGCAGCACGCCGAAGTAAACCGCGCCGGCGCCGGTGCTGATGACCACATCGGGCCGCTCGCGCAGGATCGCCCGGGCCGACTGGAAGAAATTGCGCACGCCTGCCAGGGCCATGCGGACCGGCGATCCCAGGCGCGCCTGGCCCAGGGCGACGTGGGTCACGAAGTGGGCGCGATGGCGCTCGCCCAGGCTCTGGGAGAGGGCGGTGTCCTCGGTGAGGAAGAAATAGTCGTGCTTGGACCACACCGGCTCGAGGTCGAGCAGCTGGCGCACGTGCCCGCCGCCCGACGCGGCCAGGCAGATTCTCAGCCGGGGGCCAGGCGCGGCGGCCTTGGCGGTTTGATCTGATCCAGGGTCCTGCACGCGACGCTTGGCCGTACCTCTTGCGAAATCCGCCAGATCCCCCAGCGTCCGCCGCCTTCCGCGATCCGGATGCGTTGCGAAGGATCACCCTACACGCGCCGTGTGTCGCATTGAAGGCCGCGCGTCGCTCGCCGCCGGCCGATATGCGATTGCCCGGCCAGGGACCATCATCGATCACCGCCGCTGAAAAATTGAACCCGGAGCGCGACGGACGCGCGATGGCCGCATTCTTGGAATCAAAAAAGCGCCCTATGTCGCGGCGGGCGGTCGATGATCGGCGCGCGGGTCCAGGGTGACGATGCGGCGCGGGGCGCATTGAGAAACATGAAGCTTGAGATGCCGAACATCGCCGACGCCTCGCCGGGCCAGCGCGGCGGGACGTCCGCCCGGCAAGTCGCGGCGTTCCTGCTCATCTTCCTCGTCGCGATCGTTCCGGTCCTGACCACGCCGATCCTGCCGACGATCGACTTCTACAACCACGTGGCGCGCTATTTCGTGCTGTCGCGCATCGATACGATCCGGTTCCTGGCGGAGAACTACCAGGGCAATTGGTCGCTGCTGCCCAACATCGGCATGGATGTGCTGGGCGTCGGCCTGATGCGGATCTTTCCGCCGACCCTGGCGCCTCACATCCTGACGATCGCCAGCATGCTGGTGCAGTTTTCCGGCGTGATGTTCTTCAGTCGGCAGATGATCGGCCGATGGTCGCTGATCACCGCGGTGCTGCTGGTTCCGCTGCTCTACAGCTACATCTTCGTCTGGGGGTTCGCGAATTTCCTGCTTGGGCTGGGCCTTGCGTTCTGGGCCGCGGGCTGGTGGCTGGCTCGGCGCGACAGGTTGGCCCTGGCGGTTCCCGTCGCCTGCCTGTTCGCCGTGGCGATCTTCCTGTGCCACGGGCTGGCGTTCGCCCTCTACGGCTTGCTGGTCGGCGCCCTGGAACTGGCGGAAGTCCTCGCAGCGCCCGGCCGACGGGCGGCGACGGCGGTTCGAAGCCTCGTCGCCCTGTCGGTTCAGGCTGTCGCGCCGGTGGCGATGTTCATGTCGACCACCACGGCGAAGGCGGAAAAGGGCATCACCAGCGCCGACGAGAGCGTGCATCGGCTGATCGAGCACGGCGACCTGACCCACCGGGTGACGGACCTCGTGGTCTATCGGCTGCAGACCATCGTGCGGGTCGCGGAGGGCCCGAGCCTGTGGTTCGACATCGCGACCTTCATCCTGACCATCGGCATCCTGGCGGCGCTGGCGATACGAGGCCGCGCCCGGCTGAACGGCCGCGCCTGGCCGGCGATCGCCGTCGCTCTCGCGCTCGTGGCCCTTGCGCCGCCGGCGATGTTCGGGGTCGGCTATGTCGCCGACCGCATGCCGTTGTTCCTGGCCTTCATCGTGGCGGGGTCGCTGGACGTGCGGGCGGGCCTGGACGCCTTCGGCCGATTTTGCCTGGGGCTGCTGCTGGTCGCCGTCGCGGCCCGGCTGATCTTCATCGGGGTCGCCTGGCGGCAATACGCCGCCGAATTTACGCAATTCCGTGAGGTGGCTGGCAGGATGGCGCCCGGATCGCTGGCGGCGGAGGTGAATGTGACGCGGGCCGTGCACGTCAGCGCCTCGTCGCGCTGCGAGATGTATGGCCCGCTGATGGTCGTGCTCTATGGCCAGGCCGCGCCGCTGTTCGCCGACCCGACCCAGCAGCCGCTGCGGATCGTGGGCCCGCTGCGGCAAGCCGGCGAGACCGCCCCGAGCGCGGCCGGCGTGAGCGACGCCGAGGCGCCGGCGTTCTACAGCGGCTATATCGCCGCCGCCGCCAAGGCCCACAGATTTCGGTATCTGCTGATCTGCGGGGCCGAGCGGCTTGCCGAACCCTTGCCCGACAGCGCCAAGGTGATCGGTCGAACGCCGCGTTTCACCTTGTTGGACCTGAAGCCCAGCTAAGGCGCCCTTACGGACGACATGTCGCCATCATTGCCCCATGGCATGCTTTGTGCTGTTGAATGCAACGCTTGAGAGCTTTGCAAAAAGTGGGACCAGAATGAGACTTAACTGGGGATACGCCCTCATTCCGCTGGCCTGCGTCGCCCTGATGGCTTGCCATCCCGGCGCGAAGGCGAAAGGCAAGGCGCCGACCGGGCAGGTGGTCGCCACGGTCGATGGCGACGAGATCACCACGCGTGAATTGCGCGCTGAACTCGGCGACATGACCTTCCCCGACGCCAAGTCGCGAAAACTCGCCGAACAGGCGGCGCTGGAAGGGATTATCAGCCGCAAGTTGCTGGCCAAGGCCGCCATCGAAGCCGAATTGGACAAGACCCCCGACTTCGCGGTCCAGAAGGAGCGGGCGAACGAACTTCTGCTGGCCCAGGCGCTGCAGAAGAAGCTGTTGACCGACGCCCCGCCGCCGACCCGCGAGGAGGCGACCAGCTTCGTCAATTTGCACCCCGATCTCTTTTCTGAGCGCAAGATCTACACGGTCGACCAGATCCGCATCGCCAGGCCGACCGATCCGGCCACCCTGCGCGATTTCGAACCGCTGAAGACCATGGAAGATATCGAGAAACTGCTGATCGCCAAGAAGATCGAGTACCAGCGCGCGACGACGAAGATCGACGCCCTGGCCATTGATCCGCGGCTGATAGATCAGATCATCAAGCTGCCGCCCGGCGAGGTGTTCGTGGTGCCGGGCCCCGACGGCGTGCTGATCAATCGCATCGAGGGGGCGCAGACCACGCCCTTCGCCGGCGAGCCCGCCATCCAGCGGGCGCTGGCCATCTTGAAGCAGCAACGCAACCAGGACGCGTTGAGCCGCCAGTTCACCGATATCCAGAAGAAGGCGGCCGGGAAGATCCAGTTCAACAAGGCCTATCAACCCGCACCGCCGCCGGCGGCGGTCAAGCCCGGTCCGCCTGCTGCGCCGGCGGCGCCTGTCAACACCTAGACGGAGCGCACAAAGCTAAGCTCTTCCGCCGCGGCATCGCGCAAGCGGCGGGAGAAACTGCACCCTGACGAGGCGAGCCGGTGCTATGGCCCGCCCCGTCGATTTTGTCTCCGGCCGTTAACCGCTTTTGTCATCACCTGCGGCTAAGAAGGACGTGTTTCAAAGCGGCTAGACCACCAGAGGCGTCGCGGGGGCCGATAAGGCGTGACTATGAAATATGTAAAGGCACTGGGCTTAGGTGCGGCGGGGGCGCTGCTCTGCTCTTCGGCCGCCATGGCGCAAGCTTTGGATTGGAATACGACCGTTCGCGCGCGCGTGACATATGACAGCGCCGCCGCCCGCTCCAGCGACGCCATTGCGGCTGCTCGGGGCCTCGAGGAAGAGGACGTCATCGGCGACATCCTGGCGACGTTTAACGTCAAGCGTCCCGTAGGCCGCCAGCAACTGTTCGCCCAAGGGTCGGTCGGTTACGATTTCCATCAGCAGAACACGCAGCTGAACCGCGAGAGAATAAATGTCACCGCCGGCGTCAGTCGCCAGGTCGGACCTTGCGCAGCCAAAGGGTCTGGCGGGTATGCGCGGTCTCAAAGCGACCTTGAGGATCTCAACCTGGAGGCCGTGAAAAACGTACTAGAGCGGCGGTCGGTGCAGGTCGGTCTGGCTTGCAGCCGCGTGATCGGCATCGCGCCGACGTTCAGCTTTTCACAAGATTGGGTCGAGAACAGCGCGGCCACGCGGCAGCAGGCGAATTCGGACTCCATCACCGGCCGAATTGGGCTGGGCTATAGCCGGCCGGTGCTGGGCTCGGTCTCGGTCTATGGCGAATATCGCGAAAGCACGTTCCCCAACCGTCTGATCCTGGTGAACGGCGAACTGATACAGGATGGCTTCGAGGTCTACTCCGGGGGCGTGCAGTATGACCGTGCGCTGGGTTCGCGCCTGGCCGGCAGCATTTCGGCCGCCTATACCTCGCTAAGGCCGGAGGCTCCCGGCGTTAACGGGTACGATGGCCTCACCTATGGCGCATCGCTCAGTTATCGTCCGACCAGCCGGCTCAGCACCAATCTGGCGTTTACGCGAGACACCCGGCCTTCGAACCGCCTCGATTCGACCTATGATCTCCATGAATTGTTGAGCCTGCAGGCGAACTATAAGATCGGTTACCGCCTGTCGCTCAGCCTTGGGGGAAGCCGCAGCACGAATAAGGTCCAGGGGGCGGCGTTAGTGCCGGGGATCGACGTGAGAGATGAGGAGACGCGTGCGATCTTTGGCGCCGTGAGTATGAAAGTGAATGAGCACGTGGCCTTGTCGCTCGACGCCAGACATCAAGAACGCGATGCGGACCTGTCGGGTTTCGACTATCGGAGCGAGCAGATCGGCCTTACGGCGACAGCGGGGTTCTAGAACGCAGGTGCAGGAGAAGAATATGGGCGTCCGCAGGTCGCTAGCGCAGCTGTCAGTCGGCGTTTGCCTGGCTTTAGCCTCTTCGCTCTGTGCTAACGCGCAGACGGCGCCTCTGGTGGGCGCCGGGCAGACGCAGGTCGCCGCGCCGGCCGCTGCGTCGTCGGCGCCGGTGGATAAAAGCTACATCCTGGGACCCGAGGACGTCGTCGAGTTCGAGGTTCTCGGCCGCTCAGACTTCAAGACCCGCGCCAAGATAGCCCAGGATGGCACGATTTTGCTGCCCTATCTTGGAAGCGTCTCAGCCAGCGATCGCACCACCCAGCAGCTCGCTGAGGAGGTGACGCGTGCATTGGAACAGGGCGGCTTTTTCTCACACCCGATCCTGCGTGTGGAGGTCGTGTCGTTCGCTAGCCGCTATGTCACGGTGCTGGGGGCGGTGGGGACGCCTGGGCTGGTGCCTATCAACAAGCCATATCGCCTGTCTGAAATTCTCGCGCGTGTCGGCGGCATCGGCGGCAACAGCGCCGATTATGTCGTGGTTCGACCCGAGCAGGGGCCAGAGCAGCGTTATTCCATAAAGGCGTTGGTCATGGGCGATATCTCGCAGGACCCCTACGTCGAGCCGGGTGACAAGATATTCCTGCCGGCGGCGGAAATTTTCTACATTTCCGGTCAGATCGGCGCGCCGGGCCAATATCCGCTGGGACCCGACATGACGTTGAGGATGGCTGTCGCGAAGGCGGGCGGTGTCACGCAGTTGGGCTCTTTGCGTCGTATCAAGATCAACCGCGGTGGTAAGAAGGTGTCGGGGCGGATCGACCTTGACGCCAAGGTGCAGGCGGGTGACGTCATCGAAATCGGCGAGCGTATTTTCTAGGCGGCCTTCCGCCCGAGGTTCCAGATGAGTCTAGTTCAGTTCCTGAGAATCCTATGGGCTCACCGCTTCATCACGCTTGCAGCGACCGTGAGTTGCCTGATCGGCGCCTATGTCGTCATCCTGATCGTGCCGCCCCGATACGAGACCAGTTCGCGCGTCATGCTCAACCTGCTGAAGCCCGACCCCGTGACGGGCGAGTTTGTCGGCATGGGCTCGCGCACCTATGTGGCCACCCAGATTGAACTCATCAAAGACTACCGTGTGGCTGGTCAGGTGGTCGACCAACTCGGCTGGCAATCCGATCCGAATTTGATCGCGCAGTATCGTAATCGCGACCCGAGCGACGATCGCGACTTTCGCCGATATCTCGCGCAGCGGGTCATTGACGGCACAAAGGCCAAGCTTGTTTCGGGCAGCAACATCCTGGAGATAACCTACACCTCCAATTCTCCGACGACCGCCAAGCAGATCGCCGACGCCGTGCGCAAGGCCTACATGGACTCGAGTTTGGCGGCGCGCCGCGACGAGGCGACCCGCAATGCCGACTGGTACGCCCTGCAGGCGGCGAAGGCCAAGACGGCGCTGGACGCCGCCGATGCAACGAAGACCGACTATGAGCGGGCCAACGGCATCGTCATGCAGGACGCCAACAACGATCTGGAAACGGCGAGGTTGAGGAATCTGGCCGGGCAGGCGCCGCTCCCGCCGCCCGCCTTCGTGGCGCCGCCGCCGTCCCCTAACGCTGCGGCGCTCGTCCAGCTTGACGCCCAGATCGCGCAACAGGCCCAGGTGCTGGGCGCCAACCATCCGGAGTTGATAGAACTGCGCGCCCGTCGCGCTTCGCTCGCAAGCCTTGTGGCGCAGGAAAGCGCGGCTGTCAGAGCCCAGGCCGCCGCGAATGCTTCCGGCGTTGGGATTCTTAATCGGGCGCTGGAAGAGCAGAAGACCAAGGTCATCGCTCAACGCGACAAGCTGCAGCAGCTTACGCAGCTTCAGAGCGACGTTAACCTGCGTCGTGACCTGTACAACAGGACCATGGCGAAGGCCGCTCAATTCAGGCAGGAGGCCGCTGCGGCGGATACCGGCATCGCCTTGCTCGGCAACGCCGTGACGCCGCAGAAGCCGTCATTCCCCAACAAGCCGCTGATCATGTTCGGGTCGCTCGGCCTGGGCGCCGGGATGGGGATTCTGGTGGGGCTGCTGTTCGAGTTGCTGAGCCGGCGCGTGCGCGGGGTCGAGGATCTGCAATGGGCCGTGGATGCGCCGTTGCTGACGGTGGTTTCCGGGCCGCACAAACGCCGGGCGGCGACCCCGAAGCGGCGCGGCCGCCCGGCGTCTTCGCTGGACAACAGAAAGACCGCCCAGGCATGAGGCCCGACCTCCTGAAGCAGCTGGACATCCCCATGGGCGAGGCCGACGCAGGATTTCCCTCACTTGGGGGGGGCGGCGACGCCTATACCTTCGACAGTTCGCTGGTCACGATATACGAGCCGTTCCAGGCGCCCGCCGAGGCGATCCGCGCCTTGCGCACCCACATCATGGCCCAGCACGTGAACGAAGGCCGCCGCGCGCTTTCGGTCTGCGCCGCCAGCCCAGGCGTCGGCTGCACCTTCGTGGCCACCAACCTTGCGGTGGCGCTGTCGCAGATCGGCGTGAAGACCCTGCTGATCGACGGCGACCTCAGGAACCCCAGCGTCGACCTCGTCATCCGCCCGCCGGTGATAAAGGCAGGCTTGCGGCAATGCCTGGCGTCGCCGGAGCATGATTTCGGCGGCTATGTCGAGCCCGAGGTCATGCCCAACCTCTCGATCATGTATTCCGGCGGCCCGGCCCCGCATCCGCAGGAACTGCTGGCGAACGACCAGTTCACGGCGCTGATGGACTATTGCCTGCGCGACTTCGACGCCACGATCGTCGACACGCCGGCGGCCAACAGCTGCTCGGACGCCCGGCGGATCAGCACCGTGGCCGGTTACAGCATCATCGTCGCGCGCCGGAACAAGAGCCTGGTGAACGACGTCAAGACCCTCGCCGGCCAGTTGCAAGGCGATCACGCCCGGATCGTCGGGACCGTTCTGAACGAGGCTTGACGCGCGTGGACGCCGCCGGCTCCGAGCGTCTCAGGCGCATCGATTTCAGCCTTGGCGGCGCGGCGCCCTTGGTCATCGGGTTCCTGATCCTGGCCGTGCCGACGATCGCCACGCTCGGCGATCAGGTGTGGTCGCGCGAGTTCGGGGCCCATGGCCCGATCATCATCTGCACCGGGCTCTGGCTGCTTTGGCGCCAGGCGCCGGCCTTGCGCGCCAACGCGAGGCCCGGGAGCCCGGCGCTGACGGTCGCCATCCTGTTGGCCGCGCTGGCGCTCTATGTGTTCGGCCGCGCCTACGACTTCATCAGCCTCGAGACCGCGGGCCTCTACGGCGTCGCATTGGCGATGCTGCACAGCCGCTTCGGGGTCGGGGCCATGCTCAAGGAGTGGTTCCCGCTCCTCTACCTCGGCCTGGCCATTCC
>Ga0307513_10000277_pt1 | contig 74477 bp, 77 predicted proteins | sample 15_EM_MG_FD_202174 | JGI IMG/M metagenome (GOLD analysis project Ga0307513, IMG submission 202174) | Populus trichocarpa ectomycorrhiza microbial communities from riparian zone in the Pacific Northwest, United States - 15_EM | ecosystem: Host-associated > Plants > Roots > Unclassified | place...
ACTCGTAATGTCCTGACGTTTGTGAACACAACTGCTATTGCATGATGCCAAGATCAGGGCTAAAAAGCTGAATTTTGGCGGTATGCAATAGCAGTTGTGTTCACAAACGTCAGGACATTACGAGTACTAAATGATGAAACAGTTAGTCAAGGGCGACAGAAGAGGTAAATCTAGATATAACTGTGTCTTGGGTACAGTATCAGAAATACAGCTGTATATTCCCAAGGCAACGCTCTTGGAAATAATGCTTTATTTAACTCCAGAATGCGAATCCTACAATGGAATTCCTCTTCCGGTTGAAGTTCTATTCCATATGTGGGAGCAATTGGGAATTGATCATTTAGAACACCGGGTTGCCACCAGCTCAGTGACAGCTGAGATGGAGGGATAGTAGGTGTAAGACCTTCGATCCTATGGCATGGTCAATATAGAGGATGCATAAGAAATAGGAAAAATCACCAACTGCAGAAATTTACTCGAGTACATCATAGGAAGGAGAGGATGTTGCTGAATGTTATAAACGCTTGGGAAAATGTAGCTTTCCAGCTGCTGTGCGGATGCCCATGAGCACACCCTGCATATTAACCCATAATAGATACCCGGTAGAGTCCTTGGTAAATATTGGATGAAGGAGAGCTTCTATCACAGGCACTCTAAGGTGAAGCCAACATTCAGTGGACAGTTAGGCTATAAGAGGCCGCTTTCTGGAGAATACCAAAGATTGATATATGATCCCAAGTTCAGACTGCGCCAGCATACCCAGTCCCTGGTAGATACCGGTACTGTAATAGAATCGAGGCGCCGAACTCCCACTTTTCTGTGAAATTAGTTCTTGTTCATAAATTGAAAGTTAATCCTGGATGGCTGGCCAGATACTGGCGGGAACTGTTGTCTCTCAATAATCAGTAAAGGATGATGCTGATCATGGGTGTGAATTATTCCTGAAATGACTACCGTATTAGGAATTGATTGTCTTGGAGAGGCGGGTATTATGGATCATAGCACATACGGCGGCCGACCGGTACTCGTAATGCTGTAATGTTTCTAAGAAGAATTGCTATTGCCCACTACCTAGATCCAAGCAAGGGGGCCGAATTCTGGTGGTATGCAGTACTCGAGTAGTAGCCCTTTTGTGAAAACGCTCCGGCATACGAGTATTGGCTATGTGCCAAGCCTTCGCTTAAGTTAGTTTAGCTCCTGCATCCTTGGCCTTGCATGCTACTCGAGTATGATACCCACCCCGCAGCGGCGGCATCCGTTAGCTGTCACCATCACTGGTTATGCCGGTACGGGGCCGTCGGAGAGCATGGGGAATTCGGTTTTCAGGTTGCTGGGCCCTCTGCGTAGAGAATGTTATTTTTTTCCCCCAGGTGCGGGTTTTGGAATCGGCAGCCTTGTGATACTTGTGTCTAGATCCTTAGTAACAGGACGGTAAGGTGTGATCTGGTGGTGTGTTGATAGAGAATGCACGTAGAGATGAGAAGAGGCATTGTCCTACGATCCACTCACCATCTCCCGAGATCGCAGACCCAAACCTGTCAGTGCGACGTTGGTAATGCAGGAACGTTTTCTCATCAAGCTCTTCGTTTCTGCCCTCGAAGGGTGACTAAATTAAATCCAGCCGACTGGTTTTTTCCCTCAAGGCCCTGGAGTGTTCACACTGGCCGTAAACTATTGGCTGGTCCAAAGGACCTTTGAGGTGCGTCACGGAAAAACAAAGTTCCGGCGGTTGGCCAGACAACACCGCCAAACAAACACCTTCCCCCACTATTGCCCCAAGCTCCGGCAGCTTGACAACAGGCACAAGTCTCTCTTGCATCTGATCCTTTTTCTTCACCACATCAGCTTCCGGCGAGCTACTTTGAAGAAAAACAAAATGGTCGGCCGGCTACCACTCAGACTTGCTGCAACAATAAGTAAGTTCTTGTATATTTTACCCCTGTTTTTTTCACGATGAATCTAATGATATTTGCGTGGTTAGTATTCTTTTTTTCCTTTCTACTCTTTATTTCCGGATGGATCCTCCAGCAAAAATCTCTCACAGCTATTCAGGCGGCCATGAGTCAGCCGGTACCTACTCCATCTGTGGCGGCATCGTCGAAGCACAAGCCAAAACCACCTTTTCAATTAATTGATCAAACTAATAATATCCCGGTGTTGAGGTCGAAAAAGAATCTGAAAGCTGCACATTTCCAGTTCGTGCAGGAGAAGGAGAATGTGTGTCATAGTTTGATGGTGTTGGCGGAGCTGGCAAGGTTAGGAACCCAGGCGGATAAAGTATTACTGTATCCGAAGAGCTGGATCGGGACCGAGGAGGGGACATGGAGTCGGCTGTTGAAGGCCGCGGGGGAGAGGTTCAAAGTTAAAGTGAGGGCTGTAGGCGGTTTGGATGGCGAAACTCGTGAGCTACCTCTCCCATTCTTCACATCTGCGGAAAAAAAAAGATGTATCATAAAAGGAATTGCATACTGACGGAAAACAGTGGGCGGCGCAGGCCCCTCCCTCCTTCATGCCCTCGCGGAAACCAGGTATGACCGGATACTCTACCTTGAACCTCTAGGCCTTCCTCTCCGCAACTTCGATCACCTCCTCTATGATACCCTCACCGCTCCGATTGTTGGCACAAGATCTTACTGGCTCCCCCAAGTGGTCCAGCAGCTGGGCCCCCTCTCCGGCCAAGTCCTTCTCCTAACACCTTCCACCCGCTCATTCAATCGAGTCAAAAAAGCCCAGCTAGAAAACCCTAAAGACGATTCCATATCCATTATAAACAACCTCTTCTCCTCCCACAGCTTGATTCTCCCTCAGCACCCCTACGCAACAAACATCTTCGAATTCAGGGCAGCCGATCACAGCAAGTATACCCTAAACGACTGGGACCCTATAAAAGTCAGTGAGGAGAGTTACTACATCAGCTTCATGGACGAGAGCGCACCAAGGCCCTGGTTTACCTGGCGGCAGGAGATCACGGATAGAATCAGGCCCAAGACGCCTGATGACGCGATGGTCTGGAAGGCATTGTACGACCGCTGGGCACGTGTCAGGATGAATGTTTGTGGGCTAGATCTTGAGTATTTCAAGTAGAATTAGGGTGTACCTAATGGGAGAGATTTGTCAAGTTGGTTTGTCTTTTTCTTTTTTTTCTTTTTTTTGTGCATTGCGATTATTTGAGCGCGCATCATGCCAGCAGGCAATTATGACCGGATGGCGTTGTTTGCTTTTGGGAGGGGTTTGCGGGATGGTGGTTTCGAATTGCATTGTGTTTCGGAGCTTCTTTTCTCTTCTTGACTTTTGCTGGGGTGATGGTATGGGAATCGAGGCTTAGGTGCTTGTACAGTGCCGTACCTTGAATGCTACCATCATGCATAGATACTGTCATAGAAGCTGGAATACATCACGTATTTATTTTTTCACATCTACCCTTACTCCATTTCTATTAAGGGTCTACGGTATGGGTGTGCGATAATATCTATAAATGTGGATCGCACGATAAAGATGTGCTAGCCAGGCTTGAGTTACCGTAAGAACCGGGACAATTGAGCCTCAGGCTAGGGCACTAGAATTGCCTCTCCTAGTCGGGTTTGTTGTACTGGTATTCTCCTTTTTATTTGTCTTAATATTATAGTAGATGGCTGAAGGCCGGTTTTTTTTCTTTCCGGGGGGATTCCCCCTGCTATCTGAAGCGGGGAATTCTGGACTTCTTGTTAGCGTGGGGTTCGATTGTTCTATCGTAGTTCTTGCGGTGGTACACCTTCAAATCTCTCACTCTGAGCCAAACAATCGGGTTACTAAAAACACGGGTCATGCCAAGAGTTATAGATCACGTGACAAAGTGAACCCTGGAAGCAGAAGAGATATGAGTTTGGTGCTATGGTTTGATTATTGCCTTATTGCCATCAAATAGTTGCGGTCTTCTCGTATTTCTCTTGCTCGCGCAACAGCTCTTGGTTGGTAGTGCAGTAGGGGAAAGGCGGGTAAGTGTTAATGACTATACGAACTAGATGCTTGGGAGGAGTTTTGTCGTGGGTGATAGGTTATCATTTGGTCTTTTGCTGCTGCTGATTTTCTTGGCCGGTTGGTGGGAGTGGCAGCGATGGCAGCCATCATTAAAAGGGGTATCGTAGATATGGGTGATTTACAGGGGAAGCCAAAACTAGGAAGTTGGTGGGTTAGGGGTCGTAGGAGAAGGTGAGGAAATCCTGCGGGAGGAGGAGGAGGAGAATAGCAATGCTATTGAGCATGTTGTTGGCCCACCTAGGGGGCTTAGGATGATAATACTGTTCACAGGTGTCAAGTGGAATTGTGCAAGGGGATGTCTAGGTCTTAATACGACCTCCTGGCAACGTTTTTCTCTTAGACTTTTCATGATAGTATCATGCAATAGTATGTATTTGCTATAATAGCATTAATAGCATGAGCCTTTCGACGACATAGAACGTTTCTCCTGCAGTTTGCACAGTGCTAGGTAAAGCGCGAGGCCAGTCTTCTGACTGGAACAAACCCTAGACAACGTAGTATGATGCTGTAGTTTTTGCAGCGAGGTGGTTCTTCGCGAGCAGAGCATATAGTATCACTCGGTGCAGTAAGGGTAATGCGGGGTTATTATACCCCTGAAAATTATTTCTCCTAATCCCATGCAATCCTCTATAGAGATAAGGGTTATGTTTTCTGGGTTCAAATAACTTCCTCAAGTGCCGTACTAGACAGCCCCACACTACGGTACTGAACATCTTGACACCTGACACTACTAAGGGACTATTGGTGCCTCTATATTTTCTTATCTAAGGGGAAAATGTGACTGGCCCTAGAGATGCCACCAAGAATATAATACCTAAGAAAGAGTACCGATAACTGATCATTGAACACAGCTGAAGCGGTACAGGTAGCTAAAATACATAGATGGGAAACCGTATCCGGGGAGAGTGTCGGAAGCTTTTGCGCCCAAGAAACCTTAATTCGGGCGTGCTTACAGAGAGCTTATTTCTACTAGGTTTAGGATGGATGCAGACTTTACGATCGGAGGAGTACTTACTACACGTTCCCTTAGCCTCACCGCACCGGCACCCACCCCCCGAACCCCCCCAGAAGTGCTCTCCGGCACCCTACAGAACATGGCTCAGGAATCTCTACAAGCAGGCCTAGTTGAGCACTACCAACTGGAAACATACTTCGGGGAAGCCAGCGTTAGCCACACAATCTACTCACCCTCCATCCACAAAGAAGAATGGAGATTGGGGAAACAATCGGGAGAGGCGGCTTCAGTGTAGTACACTTAGAGCACGGCCCGAAGGATTCTGTAAGGGCAGTGAAAGTTATTGACAAGGGAACGTTCTCGCCTAGGTTAGACCTTACTAGGGAGTTGTCTATCATGAGTTTCTTGACAAAGGTCTGTTTGTTTGTTTTCTTGCTTGCTTGTTTTTCTACTAGGTAGAGTGTTTCTTGATATGATAGCATGATAGCATCGGATGTCGTTTTTCGTGCGGTTTTTGGGCTGGTTCGAGAATAGCGAAAATTTGTACATTGCTATGGAGTACTTTGAGAAGGGGGACCTGAGACGACACCTCGGTGAACGGATGCCGATGCCTGCGGCAAAACGGCTGTCCAGCCAGCTTTTAGAGGGGTTAAATTTCATGCACAAGAATGGGATTGCTCATCGGGATATAAAGCCCGAGGTACTTATTCATTCACCCAACCTATCATAGAAGCAGAGGGATGACAAGATCTGACTGAACTCGGGGAGAGCAGAATATATTCGTAGTCTCTCTCTCCCCGCTTCGCGTAAAGCTTGGCGACTTCGGAGTATCAAAGTGTATCAACGAACACACCAGACTCCGCACCCAGATCTTCACACGCTCATACTCCGCGCCAGAAATCCTTGGAGTGTTGGATTCCTCTCTAGAAACGTCAGAGTACACTTGTGCGGTGGATATCTGGTCGCTAGGATGTGTGATGTTTGAGGTCCTAACTGGAAGCATACTCTTCCAGAAGGAATTCTTCATTTGGCATTTCTGTTATGGGAAAGCTAAGTCTATGCTTGAGCCATTAAGGGAGGCTGTGAGGGAGGAGGATGGGTTTGAATTTGTTAGCGGGCTACTGTCGCCGGATCCTGTGGGACGGCCAAGTGCTGGAGGGGGACTCAGTGATCCTTGGTTGAGATCGGGAAAGTGAAGGAAGGAGGGGAATGCTTGCCGTTCGATAATGCGATTTCCTATCTTTATGTTTCATACCAGTGTTATGTTAGTTACAAAGAAAACAAGTTTCACCAGGGATAGTCAGGATCAAAAAGAAGAAACAGTTACCAACGTGGAGCTATAAGGATGAAGAGTGTTTGTCGAACCATGTGGCAGGGAAGAGACTATCAGGTGGATTGTTAGGTATTTGAGGTTTGTAATGATACAAAAGTTGTTGGAGAAAATGGCTTGATAAACGCATGGGAATTGTGAATGTGGGAGTAATGTATCTACATTTTAGGAATATATCAACTGATAGGAAATGGCGGTGCATCTGCACTACCCACAATGCTTTAAACCTATCGGAATGTTTTTGATTTCTATCCGGGTGTCCTGGACCTGGACCGGCAGTAAATATCTTTAGAAATTGCATCTCCGCAAATATCTGTAGATATAATACCTGTGGGCTTTCGAGGATATTTGTAGATATCCGATGACATTTGGAGAGCACCTTCGCCATTGTGGGTATCTCCAGGTGCCGATGAGCATCTTGAAATACTTGCTAGCTATTGGCAATATCTGCTAACTACATTGCATATGCTGAAAGACTACGAGGCCCCGCTAGGCGCCCTTGGAGCCTGGACTGGCGGGCCGCCGGTACCGGCCAGTGCAGTGATCCGTCAGGGCTGTTCCCTAAAGGCTTGACTACTTCGCCTAGGAGGTGAGCTCGAAAAATAATAATACAATTTCCACTTCGTGACTTGGTATGATGCCTCCCAGAATAGTTGCACTATACAGTACATCTCACACTACCTTTGTGGGTGGTGCAGCATCATAAGTTGCCTAATGTACGAATATTATTATAACTTATCACAGCACAAGTACCTGATGATATCCGGCCATTTACCTCAGTGACCTCTCCTCTGTGCTTGGATTATACAGATTTTCCTTTGCTGCACTGATATACTTGCTGCCCCAATCCCTCTGAAATTAGCAGAGCGCCTAGCAAACCGTCGTCTATATATATATATATTCTCACCCTCTTTCGTGCTTGTACTAGCCCCTCGGGCCGATCTGCAGCGTTCGGTCCCTCTTCGCTAGAGCGCGGAAATCACTGAAATGTTAAAGTTACTACACATCGCACTGCTAGTTGGATCACATAAGATTTCGAATCGGTATATCCTAGTCTTCCCTCCGAAAGGTAGTCGTGCAAACTAGTGGACATGAAACCTCATAAATACTAACGCTAGACTAAGGATCCCTCAGGGGCAAAGTCTCCGATGGTTATCCCGGATACAGATCCCTTATTATATACCGAAAACCTGTGTTGCATAAACCGTGCTCAATGGTCAGAGTGATTTTCCCTTGGGAGCCAAGTGTCGCGGTTTTAACGGTATTGTACCGTACCTGTCTCGCCAACTATAATTTCCCATTGCATAAGGTAATATGGAGACCTTAATAGCACTGCAATAGTGTCAAGATTTCACAATTCAGCATCATAGCGTGTAGCTCTTTATTTCCAAGCGAGAATATGAGTATTACTTTAAAGTCACTGGAAATGGCCAGACAAAAGATTACAAACAATAGGCTCCACTCCACAGAGAAAAAACCTCTAGTCATTTTTAATAAAGCCCACATGAAATCTGAGCAATCTGCAACAGTAATTGTCTGTCTAACACGAAACGTCGTCGTATCTCCCCCATACTATCTTACCCCAGTCACCCTCTTGCATCTGCCCATACAGCTTGTTACTTACGCTTTCCCCTCTTACTCTTCTACTTGCCTCCTTTCCCTCTACTTTCCCCTCTACTCTCCTTAAACCCTAATCACCCACACTTCGCATCCCCCAAGATTCCCTACATGCCTGTGTCCAGCGATACCCCCAAAATGCCCACCCAACCCAAAGAACGAGTGATGGCGAATGACTAGTAAGAATGCCCGCCTTGGTCTACCACAGGCTCGGTCTAAACTAGCTAGGGAGAGCAATAAATAGGCAACAAAATCCATAACCTCTCTAACCTAGCCTCTGCGGTAGCCCCCGTGAATTCAAGTCGACCATAGGGAGTGAGCCAGAAATAGCTAGTTCCTAGAGGGGGACATCTGGGGAGCATTAAGCCCATCAAATTAGATAAGCCTTTTAACATAGCAACAGGAGAGTTGAAATGAACGGAGGCCCACCCAGCGGGCGAGTGTCCCTGTTACAAGTTGATATGGTTCTAGAGTGTTGGGGGATTAGCACAGGGTTGGTGCCTTGTCAATCAGCCCTGCATAAATATACCCGTTTTGAACCTCCCATCGGTCCTATGGGAGTGGAAGTTTTAGGAAGGAACGGGCATTGGCGGGCTTGAAGTAAAAGGAATTGATGTATTATATGATATGGTCATCATGTCACATCTCTCGGATAACTGACCGCCGGGGCCTGGAGCGCTTAGCGGTGTTGGGTATTACAATATTATCAATTTCAGAAAGGTCGTCAGTTTGTCGGTTCTCCAACATTCTCAATTTTTTTCCCCTTTGCTGCCACTAAAGGACTTCATATTATAGTAGCTCTCTAACCAGGAGAGGCAAGGTTCACAGCTAAAAGTAGGAAATTGGGTTGTCGGAAATTGTGTTCCGAGAGAAACAAAAATCTTTGAGAAATTCTAAGCTTTTCGAAATTGGTAAATAAAGTTAAGTCAGCACTTGCCTGTGAAAACTCGAATGAAAAATTTTCTTCTTAAATTTATCTCCGATCCATGGTAGTTCCCCCGAACTTAACGGCTAGGATAGTGCCTACGCCATCCTAGCATCAAGACCGCTGCTGTGCCCTGGTGCTTTTCCTGGCCCAGGGCCTCTCGCCTATCGGTATCCCGCTGTATATAAACCCTGACCCCCCCCGGCAAAGGCCCTCTCTCGATGTTAACGAAACCAGAAAACAAAAAAGACAATCGGAGATGGCATTACGGCAGATAATTTTTTGCATGGTCCTTGTGGCCGCTATCACTGGCTATGCATTTCCAATTCGACAGCCCGAAGGGATCCAGCCTGCGCCCGTGTGGCCTGGAGCTGAGGATTTGGTATTCACATATTTCAAAAGACAATGTATTTTCTTCTGCAAATCCTGCTGAGTGATAACCTTGCCTAACTGAAGTTGGATAGCTCCGCCGAAGCCCCCTCCACGGCTAGATCCGGCCTCGACGAAGACGAAGGATGGCGAGGTATGGCAACCGCTGAGGGTCAACGAGAAGCCGAAGACGGCAGATCCATTACAGCGAGTAAAACACAATGATGTGAATGAATATATCAATTAGGAGGCTCAGAGTGATGGATTGGAGGAGATCTGTTACAGGGGACCCGGAACTCCTTTCGTTATGGGACCGCTGCTTCTTTTAGTGTTCTGGTGTGTGATGTTTGTGCAGTTTGGAGGAAAGGGGAAAAGGAGAATGATGATTCTTATGCCACTCTTCTGGTTATTTTTATGTTTGGTTAGCGCGGAAAGCCGTCCCGTATTCCTCCGAGACGAGCATCTCTAGTGTGATGTAGTTTTTGTTTGTGTGTTAAAAAGCCGATATTGCACGCGCGGCTAGAATCACAACTAAAAATTCACCCTCGTAAAACGCCAACGGCTCCTTTGCTGTCATTTCTATTTCACCGTTAGCTACATTTCGGCGTCTCTTCGTTTTTTTAACTTTGCAAGTTTCCTCTCCTCCTTCATCCTCTTTCGAGCGGCATTTTTGCTCTCTCCTTGTTCTTCCTCAGCGTCTAACCATGCCTGATACGCCGCCTCACTAACGTCATCGAGGATGAACTTGCCCAAGACACCAGCTCTGTACCGTTGCACTAACCAGTATGCTGTAGCGTCAAAGTCTGGGGCTCCCCCCTTCAAGAGTCTTCCAGTTGCCTTGGCTGTTGCGGTAAGAAGCTCCATTATGTCGTTTGTAGGATGATAGTAGCCGGAATACAACGAGGGGTCTCGGAGGTTGAGATGGAATAGGAGGTAATCTGCCAAGGTCGTTGCATCTAGGAGGGAGCCTTTGACACAACCTACTAGTGCTAGGGATAACATCGTCTGTGGATTCGGCATGTATGGCACAAAAACACCTACCTCCGTTCGGAGAGTGTTAAGGATACGAAGGATAAACGGAGGGAGGGACGGGAATGAGGCTGACCAGGTGAGTCCATTAGATACACTAATGGATCATCCGATATCTTTACTGCCATCGAGACCTTCCTTGTTACTCCAGGCTCGCCACCTGTTATGGCGGCTTTCTTTGAATTCCCCGTGCCCACTCGACGCATGGCATTCAGCAGAGTGGATTTGCCCACATTGGGCATTCCGACTACAAGCATTCTTGAGCCAATCATGTTTTCGGCTGTTGCTGCTGTGCCTATAGTCTTCATGAGCTTTTCTACCTCATGGTGTGGTCTGCTGCTCTTGGCATTGCATGGGAGAGAAGTGGGAAGAAAGAGGGGAAGCTACCTTTGGCATAGTCAATGATATTTTGAACGTCCTTACGATCTTTGCTGTCTGAAAAAAAAACTTCGTGGGGTCTGTGCCATTTCCTGATGGTTTCTTGTGTCTAGGTATAAATGCCGCAGTCAGCCTTACGAACCCTAGCCCTCTAGGATTAGTTTATAGTAGTACGGGCAGGATCTGCTTTAGTGGTGCATGGTGGAAGCAGGATAGATATGGTAGGTGGGCTTGATATGATTGAGCAGATCATATTCCCCGTTATCACGCCCAATCAATAATGCCTCTGGTCCACACTATTATTGGGAACATGGAGCATCGGGGGTCAATGCATGTACATGCTAGTAACAGGTGTAGGAAGTAGCAAATAGAATCATGGTTAGGGGTGTGATTAGGGGAAACTTTGCAAACCTTCAGATCTAGCTCCTCAGCGGCCAAGTCTCTTTTGGTATAGACTATCAATCTTTCCTTCCCCTGCAAGGTTTCCTCGAACATCGGATTGCGGGATGATAGCGGGACCCGGTAATCCCGACACTCAATGATCAATTCCACTGAAGATACAAGTTGTTTCATTTTATCTAGCCCTGCACGGTGATGGCCGAGAAAATATGACGTGATGAGGTTTGAGGGATAAAGAAACTCCCTTCGAGGGATGAAAGAGGAGTTCTGTGTGTTCGGCGACCCGGCGCTCGGCGAGGGCTTTGGTGGGGTGGACGGGGACCTGGTGTACATACGCAGGCAAGTACTGAGTGATTGATGCGAATACACATAATATCGTGCAGGAGGCATCATATTTCGAGCAGGCAGGATATTCATCTTGCAGAAGGAATGCAATAAAATCCCTCCGCCACGGAAGGAGCTATGAATAAATAAAGATTGCGAAAAAATCCGTTGATTGCGGGACCTTGTGTGTATAGTACCGATTGCGGGCTGTCTGGCAAAACCCGAGCCAAAAATATCCCGATATCGCGGGTATACCAAGCTTTTCACAAAGGGTCTCGTTACTCGTTCCAGACAAGAAGTATCGTACCAGAAAACAAGGGACTGCGGGTCGCTGTCGCAACGGGTTCGGCAACTCAGAAACGCCGAAGCGTGCGGACTTGCCCGTTTTCTCCCGGTTCTGATATTGGTATTGAAATTTAAGCCTTCAATTAGGGCGGACCAATAGGACAGGGTAGACTATCTGCCAGAGACAGAAAAGCGAATGTCCAAGAGAGGCGAGAGAAATTACCGAATGTTGGTCCTGTTCTCTTTGCGTAAGGACGCTTTTTTTTTTTGCCACGATGCAGCAGGAACCTCCGGGGTTGTTGTCTGCCTTGTGCCAAGACATGTAGGTCCTTTGCCGCAAGAATCTGGCGGGAAATGCGCCGTCACTTGCAAAACGTCCAGACGAATTTCTCCGGGTATAATGGGGATCTGGCACGGATTGTACTCGAGTATATAAGGTATTCGACCTTGTTAGGTCTTGTGTCTAATTCGGAGCCTTTTTTGGGATGCTCCTAAAGTTCGCAAAGACTTGAAAACCTTCAGTATTTGCTTTTGGCATTCGGTGTCCCGGCCCCCAGGATTGTGGCAACCCGGGAAAGAAATTGCTCGAGGACAAAGGAAGCTAGAAGGTGTCCCTGCATCCGTCATACGGCAACGGTAGAGTAGGGCTGTGCAGAAAAAACTTGGTGCTATAAAACTGGCATTTCAACTTTGAAGACTAATATGACAGCTTCTAAATCCTTGATATTCTAGCCTCACTTCAAGATTGAGACCAGAATACGGTAATCAAACTGCTCAGGTACGCCCTGGGGCCAGATAGCTAGAAAACCTCCTCTTGATCTTGGGCGGCATTCTATGGTGACAGGGATCATCTTTTCCGGTTTTTACTGACATCTGCGAGCACGGCTTGACATCTCAGCCACATGTCGAATACCATTTCTTCGAGCAAAATGTTACTAGCCACACTCCCTGACGAACAGCAAATAGATACCTCCCCAGGTTCCACCGCACCCAGCGCCGGCCCAGAGCTTGTCCCTGTTGATCCAGAAAAGGCGCTCCATCCGTGTCAAGGCGTGATCCATACACCACGAAAACCTAAATTGAACAAATCCCACCTCCCTCGACCAACAGTTCATGGGGTTGTAGCATTATTTCGGGGCGAAGGAGCCCTAGCCCCATTTCGTCTTCTCAAGTCAGATTTCAAGGGCAGGGCGAAGATATATCACACGGATTGGGGTTTCAACCAACTGATTCTTGCATCGGCCGTTTATGTCTTTTTTACAAATCTATTACCTGGGATCACGTTCGCCAGTGATCTCTATGTGCTGACGGGGAGGAACTATGGGGCTATAGAGGTTGTATTTTCCACAGGACTTTGTGGGATTATATTTGCATTGTGAGTGGCGTAGTGTGTCATGTTCTTCAAGTGACCAAGGCTTATCGGGAATTTTTAGATTTTCGGGGCAGCCCCTCACTATTTTAGGAGTTACCGGGCCTTTCTGTATTCTTTCTGAACGTATTTACGCATTATGCCATGGGGACTTCCATGTAAGTCACGTACCCTACTAAATCTACTAGCGGGTTGGGACCACCACGGGTCTAGTTGCCATGGGCAAGGTTCATTAATTGGTGATGTAGATACCCTACTTGCCATTTATGGCTTGGGCGTGCATTCATTCTGCTTGGATGCATTGGCTACTGGCAATATTCAATGCGCATGACTGGACAATGGAATACGTTACCACATTTTCCACTGAGATCTTTTCTTTACTCAACTCTGTTATCTATTTCCATAAGGCGTAAGTAACTCCCGCATCCATCCTCACATTTCGCCCATGGATTAACTCTCTCTAGGGTGCAAGAGCTCGAGAGATCACATGCAAATACCTCTTTTGCCTCGTTTCTATATTCTGTCATTGGATGTGTTGGAACGTTTTTGGTCGCAGTGACTTTAAGTACAGCAAATAGCTGGGCTCCACTCTTCCACAGATATGTTAGGATGGGACTGGCAGAATATGCTGCCGCAATATCAATTATCATATTTATCGCCATGCCCCAGATTGGGGAACTGAATAACCTAGATCAGCAAAGGTTGCCTGTGTCCAGTAAGTGGCACCCCAAATTCTTCATCTATTATCACTCGCACTATACTCACCAAATGCATAGCATCCTTCCGCCCTACCTCCCCGGAAAGGACCCATTTTATTGTCGAATTCTGGACACTGCCTGTGAGCTGGATATTTGCTGCTATACTGCCCGGCCTGATCATAACCACCCTATTCTTCTTCGATGTTGAGGTGTCCACTATCTGTGCAACACTCCCCCGATATAACATAAGGAAGCCGGGTGGATATGCTTGGGATGTAGCACTTTTGGGCATAACAACAGCACTCTGTGGCATTCTTGGGATTCCCCCAGCCAATGGTCTTCTTCCACAGGCGCCTCTCCATTCCGAAAGCCTGCTGCATAGCGAGGAATTGGAAGTGAATGGCGAGATCAAAACTATCCAAACAGTGCACGAGCAGCGATGGAGTCATCTTTTGCACGCAATCGGGATCATGTTATTTGTGAACCCGCCGTTCATGCATGTTCTTGGGCTCACACCCACGAGTGTCCTCGCGGGGTTGTTCTTGTACATGGGCGAGCAAAGCCTCAGCGTTAACCCGATCTTGTTCCGGTTCTTCAATATATTGACGTACTTTGCTGGTATTCCTCATCATAATTGTCAAAAAGGCTAACACGAACCCTCCAGGCCATCAAGCGAGCTCCCACAATTGCCGTGCGGGATTAAAGGCTATCGAGGAATACACATGTATACCCTTCTCCAGATCGTGGTCACAGCAGGAATCTTCGCCATCACCTTCACTCCTTGCGCCCCGGTGTTCCCAGTGATTATTGTCCTCCTAGTCCCGATCCGGCTGAATTTGATGAACAAATGGTGGAGTAGAGAAACTTTAAAATGTATGTTACATCCTCCCCATGAAGAGCAAGAGCAATGCTAATGATTCGGCAGACGTTGATAGTTGGGCGTGCAGAGAGGGCGATTTTGACACTGACGATGCTGGGGATGGATCTCACGATGCGAGGCATGAAGCATGAAAACGAGAGAGCATGGGGTTGTAGCATATTTCCTTCTTCCCTATTTCCCTCAGTAGGTTGTTCGAAGCGGAGACAGAGTAAGTTAGATCTGTTATACATGCCAGCTATGATTTTTCGAAGAGGAAAACGATACCTAAACTGTATTATATACCAGTATCATACCAGTTGACCACTCATCCATCGCTTTATACGGGGAGGGGGGTCCACAAAAAATAAATAAATAGAAGCAAATGTTTCACATTGCCAATATTCCATCAGGAAGCTGACTTCGCGGGCGCACACAAGTACGATATCATACCAGCAGAGCACAGGGCCTACTGTGCTACACGTATCCGTGTAAGGCGGTACTCCTAGAAATTCTGTAATAGATGATATCATCCTTCGATAAAGAAATTCCCTAACAAGGACTTGCGTCGGGGCAAGTCACTAGCAAGAGAGTGGACGAAAAGGAAGGATTTCTCCTAATCGCGCCATAGCGGGCGGCACGTGCTGCATGCCACGCTTTCCGACCGGGAGGAGGCTTGGTTTCGCACGATATGTGGCGATCGAGAATAGTAGTGCACAAGTACCACATTAGTACTTGCACAGGACTCCACCGGCGCGAGCCTAGTAAGTGGAACTCACGTTATGCAGATGGAGTGTGTTTAGCGTTTGTAATGCGGGGGGAGCTGCTATCATATCGCATACCATCCAGCCCAAGTAGGAAAGCCAAACCCCGGTAGTATAATACAAAATGCAATAGCGGTCTTTTTTTGAAAAAAAAAAGGCGATTAGGAGCTATGAGTGCTGGTACTGTACAGGTAGAGGGGAATTCATTCTTCTAGCCTTCGAGCTAGAATTCTGCGAAATTCAGCATATTGTAAGAACGAAGGGATAATTGCGAGTGGGAAGGGGGGTTTTTGCTTTCATATCATACTCGGGCGCAAATTAAAGATCCGGAAAAAGTGACTTGAAATATCTGTGTTGCAACCATACATTTTGTTTGTCACTTTTTCCGGATCTTTAATTCGCGCCCGAGTACTTGCTCACTCGGTAGGGTTAGGGTTGTGGAGTGGGTGTGGGGTGTGGGATGTGGGATGGATCGTGTGGGCTGCGGGGGGTTGGATGGTGGGGTGAAGGGTAACTATGGGTACCATGGTTACTAGTAACTTGCTAATGCGGGTGGGGCGGCTGGGTCGGTTGGTGATGAGCTGGGATTGTCATCAGGCTCGTGTTTCGCCGGCCAACTCTCACTTTTAGGGTATTAATCATCTCGGTGGGGGCTTCTGTGAGTTGCACGACGTTTCGTGTGTTGTGGTATGTGGGCTCCAGGGTTAAGCTCCCCTCAGGTTGGGGGTTGTCGAGGATAAGCCCAAGTTGTGTCCCCATGTGGTCCCGTAGTGGACATGAGGGCAATTAGGGAGTGGGTGGGGGGAATATGACTATTTTTCTCTTGGGCATTGTACTCGAGTACATAGCGTCCTGTAAGAAGTCATTGAACGGTCATTTAAAGTTAACCAGCTGAACATATCCCTGTCCGTTCGCGCTAACTATCCCTATCCTTGTATGCACTTGTATGTACCGTAAAATCTCTTGAAATCCACCATTCCAGGACTGACTGAGATGGTGGGCTTCAAGAGATTTTACGGTGCCGTATTTTTAGTGCCCCCCCCCGAAGCCTCAAGTGTAGCATGCAGGGATAGTGAGTGACCACAAGCGGAGCGTCCTTTAGCAGCTGAAGACCTCTCCGAGCGAAGCGGTAAGATTCTGTCTTTACAGCAATTGCTCGAAGGCGGGCCGCTGGGAGTAAATCTGGGAAAATAGGCAGTGTTCTTGAGAACTTTCCTGGGGTAGAGAATGGACTGGCATGCCGTGAAGCTTTTGTGGCGATCCGGGCTATTTGGTAGGGCGCCATAGGGCTAAAGCACACAAAAATGGGGGTTTCCTATGACCATTGCGCGGATTCTGCTATGATATCCCCTGGGCCGGTAGGGCATTGAAAAATTTGTGCCACCCCAGTCGTTTCTGGGGGCAGTAGTTAATAAGAGGTTTTTTGCTGAAAACTAAAACTTCACGGATGTGTACTGTACAGTACGGTAGACCTCGGACCGTAACTAGTATTCGCCACATGATCAGACTTGTGCGGATATCGCTGAGGAGTGCTAGTACTGGCACTGTTGTTCAAAGCCCTTAGCCATCTATGTCTTAAACGTTGGCAGGGGAGGAGCGATAGTTTTGGTGTTTAGTCAGTCCAGGAGATAATGAGCCTTAAGGAAACGTTGGAAAATAGCTAAGCGTAGCACTAGTCCAAAATTTCCCAGCCCTTGTTTTTTCCATGCAGAAGGTAGTCGGGCGCATTTGGGACAGTGTTGGCAGCGACCAGTGGTCGCCCCCTGTGCGATGACGAGTGGTCAGGACCGATCAGAGCAGGGGTCACAGTGGGCTAGGGTTTGACAAAACGCTTTCGAGAGAAGAATAGCATTGTGATAATTTTAGGGGGAAATACCGTACTAGCCATCATGGCGACATTTGGACTAGCGAGCGAAAGACAAGAAGGAAAGCTACGGTGTTGTGGGCATGCCAAGCGAACCCTGACAACCACCTCCTTCTGCTAACCATCGGTCACTGACCATGGTCTCGTGGTCAGGACCGGTCAATACATCAGACCTGGTTAATTACCGCCAACATTGATTAAAGTGATGGAGGCCGATTGCATGTATCTCTTAACATACGAAAGCCCTTTCCTATTCTCAAAAACCGCAGTCCCCACCCACCGCATCTAATCCCTTAACCCGTTCTCAGGCATTGGTCTTGTTCCACCTCCCAACTCCAAAAGGTATAAATGGTGGCTTATCTTCGACCACCGGTAGGGGAAGGTCGAGTTCGTCGATTGGCTAGGTCAGCTTTCTATGAGTGAACCTATTCCCTTAATAGGTGACATTCGAACTAATCTGGGTGATGGTCTTGCCTATTACCGCACAAAAAGTGAGTGAAATTCGGTACCGATGAACGATGCGGGCGTGGGAGATCCTAACCCTACTGCGGCCTTGTCTGCAATGACAATCGTATCTCGGCACGGAGATACCGTATTTCCACTCTATTCGCATGCGTGCCTGATACCGGTATCATTTAGGAAGTAAGGGCCAAACGATAAGTACCGTACTTGGGTGTGAGGGTAAGTGATCGGAAAAAAAGTGGTGTTGCACCAACCACTTTTTTTCCGTCTTACGGTAGGTGATGAGTTTGAGGGCCTGAGAGAGGAAAATATTTGAGGGTCAGGTGAGAGGAATTTTCCCCCTCGCTTTGCCTTTCCTTCTATGGTATGATACTTTGTTTGTGGGCAGAGTTTTAGAGTTCCAAGAACACTTGTAGCTCTACGGTACGTCGATGCCCACTTTTGTTCCCTACTTTATCGAAGCTGCGACTTGCGCTGGTAAATTTAGGCGGTGGGATTTGGAGCCGTGGGAAAGGATCCTCGAGAACTTCACTTTTCCTTCCCCTCTTCCCCTCTCTCATCCCTCAAGCTCGTTCTTCTAACAGCTTATCTTAGCTTGGTCCAGTTTAGCTAGTCAACTATCATACACGTTACCGTACCATATTCCGGCCTAGTCAGTCCCGCTTGCGCACCTTGTCGGGCGGACCCTGAAGTGGCTTCCTTCCCATTCTTCACACGCACTCCCCCACTCCTCCCCACATACATCCCCCTTCTCTGCTTCTACGAATTCTCTTCTCCCCCTCATTCACTTTGCTCTTACCCCATCTCCGCCATGTCGGGAAAAAACACCCAACACCTTGTCCCTTTACTTCCTCCCCCGACAACCTCCCAGTCGCCAACTGTATCGCCCGCTGCGTCACGAAGTTCACGTACGTTTTCAAAAATCAGGCTCGGACTCCTTGCGGGTGTGCTAGCGATATTTACGGTTTGGGCGTACTCGCGCCTTGTAGGAGGATGTAATCATGAGGCAACGCCCGTGTTCGAGAGTGGCGAGTGGGGTGATGATCTATTGGATGTTGAGGACTATGGGGGAATTAATGAGGGAATGTCAGGGAGATTGGGGTACACCCTCGTTGAAGATATTCCCGCCGAGAATATTCCTGGCCGCGGGAAGAGGGGGGTTAAGAAGGGGGAGGGAGATGATAAGAGGTTGATTGTTGTTGGCGATATACATGGAATGTTTGATGAATGTTTGATTTTCCCCCTCACCCCTCATCCTCACCCTCCCCCTACATTCCCTAAGCTTGAATTAGGCAGCTGAACATGTGGAATGTAGTCAAAAGTCTCCTTGACAAAGTTTCCTTCAATCCTGAGTCGGACTACTTAGTCCTCGCCGGCGACATCATTTCTAAGGGCCCGGATAGCCTCACGGTTCTAGACTTGGCGAGGAAGATTGGCGCGCATTGCGTGAGGGGTAATCATGAGGACAGGATTTTGCTGCACTATCATGATATCCAGAGACGGAAGCGGAAGCATCATAAGGCGCTCGAAGCTGAACTCGAGTCGCTACCCGAGCCCGGGGAGGGAAAGGAGGATGATGATCAGGAGGGGTGTGATGAGGATGGTGACGGGGATCATGATGGTGCGGCGGAAGAGGAGGGGTTTGGCAATATGGAGCTCGAGGCAGGCGAGAAAGAGTCCCCGAGTCTGAGCGTGGAGAGAAGATTGGCAAAGTCTTTGTCCAAGAAGCAGGCTGAGTGGCTGGATGCTTGTCCACTTGTGGTTCGGGCTAGGAAGGTTCCTGGACTTGGGCAGTATTATATTGTGCATGCTGGGTTGGTGCATGGTATCGAGCTTGAGAGTCAAGTACACACTCTTTTCCCATTTGTATATTCTGGGGGTTACTCTGACCGAACCTGCAGGACCCCTTGGCGATAATGACCATGAGAACCCTCAACCACCATCTCGTTCCATCCCCAAAACAGAGCGGAATGCACTGGGCAAAGTACTGGAACAAAATGGAGAGGAGGAAAACTCATGATCACACCACCGTAGTGTTCGCCTCCCCATTGTTTCCCTGGATTGTACTGCTAGGATGCTGACGCAATGAATAGCTACGGCCACTACGCAGCCGAAGGGCTCGACATCCGCCACTACACAAAAGGTCTCGACAGCAATTGCGTTCGCGGCGGGAGGCTATCCGCATACATCCTCGAAGCGAACAATGGGGGAAGAGTAGAAGAGGATGTTGTTAGCGTTAGGTGCAGAGAATACCTTGACTAGAACTGCCCTGCTTGATTAGACTAAGCTTGTCTTGTTTGTTGCATAGATATGACACTTTGCGTTTTAAATATCTTTTTCTTCTTCTTTTGAGTATTTTATATGGTGGATTGGGGGCTATATCGTTTCTCATCTTCATCTTTGCTTCTCCCATTTCTCTCCTATTATGGGTTGATGGATGTGGTCGGCGTGCCCTTTTTTTCTTCATTTCCAATATATGGCTATATGGTTGGCTTAGTTTAGCATTTTCAGTATTTCTTATTTATTTGGCCGGTTGAGTGTTCTTTTTTTCTCTGGGAGGAAGAGAGTAATGCCTGATGCGGTACTGATACCCTATTTTATCGCACCCGGCTAGGATGCTGTATACCGCTGGTACCGTGATTTATTTAGAGATGGGATAGAGGATCTAGGTGTGATAGATCGCCATACTATGATACATTTCTTACAATTAAAATTTTATTCTTGTTGAGCATGAGTTTTCGGCACTCGATGCTTGGAGATTTTTGTCACCGAGTGCCCTATGCAAGCGGATGACCAATGGCGGATTCAAGGACCTTACGAGTACGATATGTCCCATAAGTCCCGTGACCAAAACCTTAGTAATCATACTAGATTTTACTCATGCCTGGGGAGCTTCGGGTAGGTGCAGCTTGCAGCACGGGGATTACGCCACAGGCTAGAACTTTCCGCGGTCGTTCAGAGCGGAATCATCGAGCCAAACGCTGACGTCGGCGATCTCTCTTTGTCAGCTTCCACCTATCTCATCCATCGCTCTCCCACAAACCCCACACTCTCAACCACCTCTATCCTTCACAAACCCCCAAATAGCTACCGGAATTTAGTACCACAGCATTTGTGTTTTCTCGCATAGTTCCCCGATAGCCAACAAACAAAATGGGAGCTCCAAGCACAGTTCCCCCCCATCAATCGACCTACGGTAGCAATGAGCCGTCGACTTCTTACACGAGGCCGCCCCCGGGTTATACTGGGGATCAGTCACCGCTGATGGGGACCCCCCGCAGCAGTGAAGATAATGTTCCTCCCCTTCCACTCTTTTACCCACAAAATCCCACCCACCGCTATTAACAAAATTTCAGATCCCCGACGACTTCAAGTATTCAACCTCTGTAGCCGAGGCCACAATCGACATCCGCCACGCCTTCGTGCGAAAAGTCTATGCAATCCTCACGGTTCAACTTATCGTTACGGCAATCTTCAGCTCAATCTCCTTCTGGAACGACTCGTTCAGAGAATGGATTCAGACAAACACCTGGATGCTGTTCATCGCGATCTTTGGCTCCCTGGGATTCCTTGGGTTGACGTTCTGGAAGCGGCACTCCTACCCCATGAACCTGATCTTCCTCTCCGGATTCACTTTAGTCGAAGCTTATACTGTTGCCATCGTGACCTCTTTCTACCAGTACAAGATCGTGCTTGAGGCTGTCATCATCACCGGCTTGCTCTTTGCCGGCTTGACCTTGTTTGCTGTGCAGACTAAATATGACTTTTCAAGTTGGCATAGCTATCTCTATGGCGCGCTTTGGTTCGTTTTCATGTTCGGCTTCGTCTCCATGTTCTTCCCACATGATGGTTGGGTTCAACTTGCGTACTCGGGCGCGGCGGCCTTACTGTTCTCCGCGTATATCTTGTTCGATACACAGATGATTATGAGGAGGGTGCATGTCGAAGAGGAAATCGTTGCGGCGATATCCCTCTATTTGGATATTATTAACCTGTTCCTTGCGTATGTTCCCCTTGTTGATTTTGCGATCCCTCGCGTTGGCTCCGGGCCGGTGCTAATATGAATGGGGTTGCAGTATCCTGAGGATTCTCAATAGTTCTAACGACAACTAAAATGGATCGTCTGTTGGAGGAACAAGTTGGGAGATGGAGGAAAGATGCCGGAGGAGGAATGACTAGGGAATGAAGACAAGGGAGGGCGCGCAATCAATCGGCATGGGGTTTTGTAGGAAGGCTATGGGCCGGGAGTGATGAGGGTTGCTGCTTTGGAATTCAACTTGTCTCTTCTTTTTCATTTTTTTCATTTTTTCCGTCCTCGCTTACCGTGTTCTGTTACGGTCGGACTGATTTCTATGATGGCGATGGTTCCCCCTTTTCTTCCCCTTTCCACTTTAAACTCGCGCTTCAAGTTAGTCTATGATATGGAAATTTTCACGATCGTACCGTGAATCCATCCCGCTTTCCCGTATGCACCTAGCCTGTTTTTCGTGGGAATTTCCCATGAGCGAGTTCTTGTGAGGTCTGGCTTACCCAATATCGTGATAAACTCGAGAACCCTGCTCCGTCATGGTAAGGTGGCTTATCAGGGGATTTGTAGACGGGGGATTGGAGTAATTGGGAGAAGTTACAGTTGGCTGGTATGGTCTGGTATCACAGCTTGTGACACTCCAGTACGATGTTGATATGATTGGCTGGCTGGGTTTGAGTGGTGCACAGTCTTCTGGTGCTGCAGAAAGGCGAAAACTACTTGTTTGATCGTGGACTAGGGGCTTTGTTTCTTAAGCGCTGCTGTCATGTTATCATGGGCAGTATCATACGGGCTTTGGGATTGAATTGTACCTGTATTGTACGAGTACGAGTACATTGAGCTGGGCTCGTGATACCTTGTGGCTAATGAGTAGGTGGCATGGGATAAAGGAGTGCCTTTGCCCAGCGGTGGAGGGTATTGTAGGGGTCACTGTGTGTGTGAGATTTGGTTTAGTCAAGTGGGGTGTTGGAAGTGTTCGTATCATACAAGTTGTAATGTTTGGCTTGTGGTGGGGGGGTATCATATCGCGCCGAACTGCATGAAGGGAGGTGGCCTAGAAATAATAAAGGAATATCTAGAACGCCATGGATTCTCATCTTGTAATGGGGGATGTGTTTCTGAATTGAAGGATTACTAGAGTATAACGCCTCATAAGGGAAACATATAAGTCATCCTGGTGGTCTTTCTGGGGGTTATGAATGCTCAACCACGATGTGATAATTGCTGCATACGGTTTCCCGGTGAGATACGGTAGCTATGGGGTTACTCTCCAAGTTCTGTCGTTCGCAAACCCTCCTAGCACTACATCGCCAACCATCATCAAAAAATACAAACGGGCTCGTGCATTATCTGTGCAAACCTATCCTTAAACTCTACTCAGACACATTCCCAATGCGACAAGCCCCACGATATCCCTCTTGAACATCTGTTCAACGCTCACCGGACGACACCGGTGACTGTTACACGGGCCTGCGGCGCAGCAGTGGCGCAAACCGAAGATGATAATATTATTGGATTTAGTTGTGGCAGCAGGTATTTCCAGGATGTTATTGAATGGTAGTGTGGCGGTATTGGGTGCGGTTTAGGGTGGGTAGAGCACTGAATGGACGGTGAGGGGGGGGGGTGCTTGGACACCGGTATTTGGCTGGGAGGGTTGATACAGTTGCGAAATCGAGTTATCAATAACTTATAGGGCCCCGTCTGTAGCCGATTTGTGCTCTGGGGGGGTTTATTGCAGGTGCGATAGATTCTCGGCATAGGCTCGGGAGAGTTGGTTCTTGCTCGGGGGTGATCGTGAGCGTGATGGATTAGCATGGTGAGTCCTCCTCTCCACCAATATGATTCGACTCCAGCAGCTAATCTGATTGTAGTGACATTACATCTACATTCCCTTCTTGGAGCATATAAAGGTTTTAGATATATGCCCCTAGTGTACCGTTAGCCTAATTCCGGTATTGGCACTTACCCCCTAGTAAACCGGCCTACCCCAATAGCTATACACACCGGAATCGGCCTAATACAACAGAATGTGTTCTGCTCTCGAGTTACTTGTCCTACCGGTATACCATAACTCTTCCTATATATATATATCCAAAACAGTGCCCTTCCCCCACCATCTAGGGAGCTTAGATATCAGAACTTGACTTTGTTGTTCCTGCCGCCGAGATGTTAACTAATGCTTTATGCCTCCTAATAGGCTTACTGGCCATTCTAGCATGCGCCTCCAATACCTCCGACACTCCTACTATTTCTAATATCGCAGTTGCTGACAAGGCGACTGTTGGGTCAATCATAAGAACCGAGTTATCATCACTACTGTCAAAATCGGGGGAAATATCACTCCCGAGTGATGGAGATAGCTGGAGACACAAGAGCAGGAGGTATAGTCACTTTCAGGAGCCACTGCTCGCAGCAGTGGTCATTGTTAAGAACGAGGATGACATTCTCACTACTGTATGCCCGCTCTCACCCCTATTTCAAGCCGATTAAGGAAGGCTGACTAGGAATCTGGGAGCGCAGATGAAATACGCTCAAGAAAACAAGAGGACGTTGCTAGTGAAAGGGGGCGGAAACGGGCTATCAAAGATGAGCCATCTCCAAGACGTCATCATGCTTGATCTCAGCAAAATGAATAGAGTCACTCTCAATATCAAGGCCAGGACAATGACAGTCCAACCTGGAGCGAGGGTCGAGGAGGTGATAGAAGAGATAGCACATAAAAAATTTCGCTCCCGTGAGCTCTTCTCCGCAAACCTGTCTGTCCTTACATTAGCTGACCGACATCATAGCTTTCCCTACAGGAGACTGCGTGGGTGTAATCGGAGCAACACTCGGCGGTGGTCACGGCGTATTCGACGGCGAGTACGGAATCATGAGCGATAACCTGCTCTCGGTGAACATGATCACCGCAAAGCGTGAAAATATTGCTGTCAACGCGACCGAAAACCCAGATCTCTTCTGGGGGATCAAAGGTGCGGGAAATAACTTTGGTCTTATAACGGAAGCCACTTACCGTGTATACCCCAAGACCACACTTTTTCACTTCACTATAGAAGCCGATTACACCCCGGACAGTCTGGAGCAAATCTTCGAGGCAATGAATGAACCGGATATGCCTCCAGAATCCAGTTCTACAGTCTACTTCCTACCCGATAGGCGAGGCCCCCAGAACGATGTAATCCCCTCTTACTCCCCAAACCCAATCATTCCCGCCACTAACAATTTCCTCAAACAAAAAACAAAAGCCCAACATTCTCCTTGTTTTCATCTACCACGGAAAGCCAAACCCGGCAAAAGAGGCATTCGAAAAGATCTACGGCCACATACCCAGAATAAAAGTGACAGAATTCCCAACAAGATACTCGAGACTGAACACCGACACAGGAAGCTTGATCACCCTACTAGAGTGCAATCCTGACGGCTGGGGGTACGAGTACCGAAAGAACCAGTTCTCCGTTAGTATGAAGACTCTCGACCCAGGAGCTCTAGCAATAGTATATGATGAGTTTTCGAACTTTGTGAGGAGCCACCATGTGTATTACTCTTCCGTCGTGAGATTTGAGTCCACAAGGGTGAAGTGGGATGGCTCTGCCACGGGTGATGCGTATGCGCACAGAGACCAGAGACATCATGCGTACGTTCCTCGCCACCCTTCCCTCTCTAGAGCTCGCAGGTTCGTCCAACTAACGCGAAGTTAACAGAACTCTCCTCCTAAGCTATGACGAAGAAATCAATGATGCCATAGCAACAGAATTCGGGAACAAGATCAGAGACCTCCTGCAGCACAATACCGGCAACAACGTATCCCACGTCTTGCCAAACTACGCTCGTGGAGATGAGCCCCTCGGCGCACTCTACGGGTACGACATGGGAAGACTCAACAAACTTGTTTCGCTCAAGAGGAAATATGATCCAGAGCAGTTCTTCAGCGCAATGACTCCAATCCCATTGGACCTTCCAGAAGACGTCCTCACCCAGACCGGAAAGAAGGACGAGAACAGATTAAAGATCCAGGAGGTCCTCGACGGGAAAAGGAAACTGATGGAGAGGGAGGAAGGAGTGAAAGAAGGAAAGGTGGAGAAAGCTCCAGAAACTGGGCAAATTGCAAGTGAGAACCCTCCAGTCGCGAAAGAGGAGAAGCCAGAAACCATAGATGCAAAGCCAGGGGAGCATACCTCGGCACGGGTAGAGACAGCCAGACAAGAGGCCGGTCCTAATGAATTATAAATCTCTCTTCCTTTTACTTACTTCCGTTTCTCTGGATCCACGTATATACCTTGCACTTGTATCTAGCGCGCGTGTACTTTTGGGGGAGTTGGCGGGGGTATTAGGATAGATTTTGGTTTCTGATGTTACATTTGATGTGAGCTCTACCATCGTGGCTGGAAATCGATTGATATGCATGATTTTGAATAAATCGTTATGGAATATACAGTTATAGGAATCTCGGAAATGCTCGAGATCGAGTATGTAAACATGATCTGTAGTGGTTTAGAGAACACCGAGCATTGTAATTAGCTATGTTAGGTTAGAATCTCAAATAGTGCAATACTTCAGGAATTGCTACTGTCTATACATAATATTCGACCTTTGTTTAATATAAGATTATAGAAATAGTTATACAATATAATCTCATAATCTTGTGACAGCCCCTAAAACAAAAGACATCCCCACTAATCCACCCAATATTCCGTGCCATCCCATTTCCAAAAACACTCAAGCACCATATGCATCCAGCAGCCTCTTTTTAGCAACTGTTTTCCAATGCCTTGAAACGCTTCTTCCGGGTCGCATTATCCCCACCAGAGCGTTGGTCTTGGCTACAATAGCAGCCCAATCCACTTCAGCGGTCAAGGTCTCGAATATTATTTCAATCTCCCCTGCGGTTATACTCCCTTCTGCTGATTCGTTGTGCCCCTTGGAGGTCACTCCTCCTCGCCCTGGGGCCTTGGGATCCGATTTAATTGTCTTTCTCGCGTTCAGCCTGAACCCCGCGTGGGATGACGGTGGGGCCTGCTCAGATAAAGTCAGAGTTAACTAGAACCTTTGATCTCCAAGGGTAAGGAGGAAAAAAGGGAAATACGGTAGGGAAAACAGCCTTCACAACTGTCGTACTAGCTTCCTTTTTTTTCCCTCCACTTTTTTTTTGCTTCGTTTTGGGTCCTCCTCTGTCCCTCCCCTCATTCGCACTGGTATCTTCGGTATCAGCTACTCCATCTGTTCTCTTGGACCCCTTGACATCCTTCTTTGCCTTGGATTTCCTCGGGGTCGGCGGCGGAGTTAGGGTTGGAACGGCTTCCTCCTTAGCTGTAGACTTTCTCTTCTTTTTTAGAGATGGACCAGCACTTGCATCACTTTCACCGGATTCATCACCCGTGGACCCACTCCCGTCTCGATCCTCTTCTCTCTTGCGCTTGGTAACCTCAACTTCACCAGTCCCAACTACTCTATTGTTACCAAGCTTGTTAGACAACTCTTCGGAGGTTTCCGTTTGCTCTGCTTCTTCTCTCTCTTCTTCGTCTGAGGATGGACTTTCATTCTCGGACTCAGCATCCTCTATTGGGATGCCAGTTACTTTTTCCCTAGACTCAACTTCGCCGCTTGAGGTTTCCGGTGTTTCTTTCATTAGAACTGGGACACTGGTTGGGTGCTTCTTCGTGCTCTGGGATACTTTGCTCATTGCCTTTGCGGAAGCTGAACTGTTCTGCTTGACGGATATTTAAGACATGTCCTCCCGCCAACCGAAGAAGGGCGGAACCCTGTAGTTACCTCGACCACATCTCCCCCTTCTGAGCCAGACTGTAAGTTCTATCAGCATCTAGACTTGAATAGTTGGACGAGATTACCAGTCACCCCAGTGAGATCCCCTGTTACAGAGTCAAGTGTGGAAGTGCCCTCCCCTGCAGAGTCCTCGCAGCTAAGGATTTCGAGAATTTCCTTGTTCCGGTTAGCCAACCGCTTCTAGAATAGAAGCATCTAGAGAGACTTGGTAATGAAAGAAGAATTTGGCAGCGCGGGGAACTAGAACAATAAGTCGAGCTAACCTGTTTAGCCATGACACTAGATAAAGGGTCTTATCTGTAATTGTAAGGAGCTTATGAAAAAGAGACAGCAGTAGCAGAAGAATAGCGTAGGTTCCTGACTACCCTATGACCAAAGTGAGCTGACTACTCTGTCTTATAAGGCGCATTATTCATCTCTGAACTAATGATAGGAGAGCTGTACCGTACTATTTGTTAAACCCGGAGACAGTGCATGTCTTAGATTATGACGTCAGCCGCAAGCAACCTACAAAACTGCTTTGAAGCTTCTGGCCAACCTATCACCTTTGTTGTTGCATTTTGTGATATTGAATTGTACTGTACAATGGGAATAGTTATCGTCTGATAGGCCATTTCCAACCCACCAGCGATTAGCAGCATATACACTCCTCCTAGAGACGCAAGAGCAGCACTGGGGGGGCATCGAAAGCAGAAAGCGCCTGGGGACACACACACACACACGCACCTACAAACACGATTGATCCGTAGAAGAACCTGTCTGGGCCCGCACCGATAATAAGTAGGAAACCGCACCCAAGGGCACTGTACTCCGTACAGTCAATACAGTGTTATATGGTAGTAGAACCAACTCTATGCTACTGTGCAACTTTGAGCGAAAAGAGAAAACCAGAGCTACCCTCGCCAATAGGTTAAAATTCCCAACAGTACTGTACAGTACAATCTGTGAGACTGACTGCCCACGGACCTCTGCAAAGCCTCCACGCCAGCCGCCCATGGTCCGAGGGAACCAGCTTAGAACAAGAGCACAGTTCCCTGTTATTGAGCTCCAATGAAAGAACGATAGTAGCACCTACTATTGGCCTACGCCCACGAAGGGTGAAGAGAGCCCACGGCCTCCCGCCGCAGCTCTCACCGTCACACCACAGATTCCCCAAGATTGTGCTATGCAAGTCCAAGACGGTGGTCGAACCGAATAGGCTATATCCGGTGGTCTGATTTTCCCGGCCCGAACAGCTTCACTTTCTATCTGCTCTACGGGCTTCATGTGCCTATTATCATGGAAATCGGATCTCAGTAGCGCTCTAGCCGATCTTATCCTCATCATTGCTCACTCGGACCAAATCCACAGGCAGAGCCTCATTAGGTGGGGTGGAGGGATCTGATAAACCCTAACCCCCGCCACACACATCATCGGTGGCTCTTCACAAGCTCCAGCTCCAAGACTCATCCCATCCCCTTCCTCAACCACTCAGAACAAAATGTCACCTACAGCCACTCTTCCAAATGCTCTCCAGGCCTTGACCGATCACCTTAACGCTATCCTTTCGAATCCCTCTGACACGCCACTCGACACAGGTCTCGTAGAGACCTTCACTGCACAGCTAACGGGTTTGTCGATATTCCGCAGCAACTACTCGGGCTGGCTGGCTAACAACTCGGCTTAACAGAGGACCAGTTAAAACCCCTTGTTCCTTCGTTGGTTCCACTTATTTCGTCCACCTTGTTTGTTCTTCATGAAGATCCCTCGCCCCTAACGACGCTACTACGGGGTTTACTATCTACAGCATCCTTCTCCGAGATCCTCCCACTAGCAACACCAGATGTCATACTACAAACACTGTCTGCGCCAGTACTACCAATTCAACATTTAGGAATTACCCTACTTCAGAAGGCGACACTTGCGGTCTCGGATGCTGGGATTATCGCCTCATGGACGGATGTCATCAAGAAACTTCTTGAGCTTATGTTAGCTTCCGAGGATACCGGAATATCCTCTAGATCGCTGGATCTCTTGTTAGGCTTGCTTAAGGTCGATTCTCCTAAAGCCAATGGAACCGGCTTGGTTTGGCGCAGGATGTTGGAAGATAGAGGGGTTTATGAGCTGTTCTTCAAATTGTGTTCCTGGGATGGAGATGCTCTCCCCGGGGGGAAACGTGCAAAAACAGAAGGGCAGGGAAGATTATTGGAATTTGTCGCGAAATTGGCTGAATTGGGATTTGATGCCGTCGTAGTTTCTCGATTTCCGGAGATTGAGAAGAAATTCAGCACCAGTGCAGAGGATCCATGCCAGGGGCTCTTGGACTTTACTGCAAGGCACGCGATTCGGGTGGATGACGATGTGGTGATGCATATGCTCTTGTTAGACTTTTATGCCGCATTATTGAACTCCGCTGGTCCTACCTCAGCATCTGCTGAGAGGCCTTTGGATTACCTCCGTAAATCCGGACTCCACACGTCAACGATCGGAAGATACTTGGCACCAGAGGCGTACTCAGACAGCTCCCTTGTTCAAGGTTTCCTCGAGTCCAAGGCCGCCGAATACATAGCTACGTTCGCCTCATTACATCCCAAGGAGCTTCTTGCAGAAGCTACGCCAGAAATCCCTGATATCAGGCAACCAAAAAGAAGGCGGACGTCGGATACGCCGCCACGTGCCGAACCCAAACCACTAACCCAGGCTCTCCTCGAGAGGGTCCAATTTCGTATAGAGGAGTCCAGACAACACCCACACCCCCCGTCGTTAAGAATTCTCACATCCCTTCCACCCAACCTCCTGATTGCCCCTTACCCTGCTGTTGTTGTTTCTAAGATACCCCTATCCCCCCCTCAGGCCGAATATATCAGCACGCTTTCAAGCCTGTTCGCTACTAGGGAGATCTATTTTGCATACTCTGATGCGCATCCTGAACTCTGGAAAACTTTGTTGGAATACGCTTCGACGCCCGCCCTTCGTAATGAAGCACTAGCAAGTCTAGATCTTATTGAAAGGCTAAGCCAAAACGGCGTCTGGGGCCTACGTGAAGTCCTAGAGTCTCCCGGGGTGATGACATACTTGATAACTCCTAACTCAAGATACGCCGCCGGTGGTGGCGACCCCGAGAGCTCAGCCTTCAGGATATCGGTGAAAAAGTGGGAAACATTGAAATCTATAGAGAGGGTTCTGGGGGAGTGGATGGATGAAGTCCCTGGTGCTACAGGGTGGGCGGTCGTTATAGCGGAACGGACACGGATTGGTGTTTGGGGGAGTAGGGCGGGAGGGGAAGTTGCTACTGCCGAGATGTAGTTTTTCCTACTTGACTGCAGACTTTTCACTTCACTAGGCGTAAATTTCATAGGCGACTATCGTTTGAAGTATTAATGTTATCGTCCCCATCCAGATTCCTATCCGATAGGCCTATACCAATACAACTAGTTAGGCTCAACCTAGAAACCTCCTGCTCATGTATCCTAAAACACTTCGGCTGGGCGCAACACCCCAAACGCACTTAATGTAAGTAAGATTTTAGGCAACCAGCAGGTTTTTAGTGGTACAAGTACTGTACAGTTTGGATGTGGGTGTGGGCGGTGATACCCATATCACACCCACCATGTATGTACCAACTACCCTTCTGGTATAGTCTGCTTGGGAGTTAGGACCCGCGGAAAATCAACTGACAACCGCGACCTGTTGAAGGCTTTGGGAGAACAATGAGTTCACGGCCCCCCGATCCCTCCCCCCACCGCTGAGCGACAGGGACTCTCATGATACCCCACATACCCGCCACTCACAGTCTGAATCCTGATCCTCTCCCCATGACCAGATCTAGGCATCCATCGTAAGTACAAACAGAGATACACGAGGCAAAGTCCAATACGAAGCCAGGACCACAAACCACAATCTAATGGACAGCAATGCCCCTAGCCCGCGGGGATTCCAAACCAGAACCACTTCTAGAAAACGGCTTGTCACGGCTTGGCAGATAGTATGTATCTTGATAAGAAGATTAGCATGCGTGTTCCTGCAGCCACAAGAAAACAGGGCGGGGGAACACGCGAACATTGGACCCCGAATTTAGCACGGGGCGCTCAGATATCCACATTGCTAGCCTTACTCGAGCATAGTACTGGTAACATGTGTTTTACCCCTATGCTCGGGTACCTCTTGCTCACGCGCTACTGTATCACAAAATCGAGTACCAGCAACAAGGAGTCTGCTGCGGCCGACAAGACCCCTTTCCCCCCACACACGTATCCCGTCCTCCAATGAGAGAACCCCCCCCCTTCCAAGAGATATCGCGTGGGATTTTACCCCTGTCCGTCACCACCCTTGTCAACAGCCCACCGGAGAAATATCGTACTGTAGATTTCCTGCTGTAAAGGTTGCGAAAGGGAGACCAAAATCCCCCCCTTCCTTCTGAGCTCCGTTGTGCGATATGGTGTCAGTAGCTTTCGCCGGTGGGGGGAGGGGGGCTACAGCGAAGGTTTTTGCTCTAGAGAGTTGAAATAAGGCGACTAGCAAAAGTCTTGGTGATTTGACACGCTTGCACCACAAGCCGGCTATTTCAGGGGGTTCTAACCAGACTCCTGTGCAGACAACTTTCCAGGAACATGCATGTAAAGATTATCCTTCATGGTTGACAGAGTCCCCTAACACTTCCCCATCATGTTACAACTTATCAAGGATCGGTGAATTGTTGTGTGGGGCAATTATCTTAGCAAAATGGGTGATGATGACTTTTGAATAATGGTAGGACTTTGAATAATGCCTGTGGAACCCCTCAGTCGGTAACTAGCGTACTTCAAATTAATTGTGAGATATTACCCAAATAAAACAACTCTAAACCTGAAATTCAGGAAAAAGGGGGAATCTGGTTCTCAATGAGATACACAAAAAAGGTTGAAAAGCGAGGTTTTTTGGTCACCAAGGCTTTTGTGTATGGCAGTGGCTTTTAGATTGGTACCGCATATCCTAAATCCTCGAGTTCAGAGTGGCTTGCCAAGTGCTAGTCCCGTACCGTACTATTAATACATACCGGTAATTAAACAAATGGGAGAGGCTTTAAACAAAAGACACACAAAAAAGCAAAGGACTCGCCCATCTGTTCGGTATAGTGGGTGATCCGGGACGGCAGGTCAGGTTTTTTTTGCTACAGAGGCTTGAGGCTCACAAAGGCTCACAAAGGCTCACACGGGATAGCGAGGTATCCGGATTGTCGAGATATGGGATAGTGAGGTGTGACATGTATCGGCACGGCCAATTTACCCTCCCCGCCCCTACTCCGCCCGACACTCGCCAATCGAGCCCGCCTCGTGGAACAAGATTGTTCTGTCAGCCTTCCTTCCCTCCCTTCCTTCCTTCCTTCAGCCCTCACGTCTTGGCCAAAAATATATTCACTACTATACAATTCCCCAAATCCAGATCAACGAGAAGGAAAGAAGAAAAAAAACACTAATCCATTCCACTCAGTCAGTACCCGTTACAAGTACATTTAATCCAATAATAAATAATAATACACAGCGTGTTGACCAGCAACAGTTTCCTTTTCCTTCTTTCCCCGGCACCCTCGGCCACCATCCCGTAGCACACGAGCCCACACAACAGATCCGAATCATGTCTCATGTACGCCACGGTACAGTACGACCATAACCACCAGGAACGCGATGCAGGTACCTGACCATACCCGCACGCGTTCGGTTCCTGTCAATCCCCTTTCCCTCTTTTCTTTCTTTTTCTTCTCTTCCTAACCCCCCTTCAGAGCAAATAAACGAAATCGGGTGAGCGAAAGAAAAAAACCCCAAGTTCTTCACCCTTTCCTCTTTCTCCTCCCTTCCTAAAAGCCAATGGTATTATAATTACGCCTCCGGTAGCCGTTTATCGATCCAGTAGGAAAGTAGAATAAATAAATAAAAGGAGATCCGTATAATTCGTGAACTTCGTAACTTCGTCGCGTTGTTTCGAGGTTATAAGGCGGAAGCCATAACCGCCGGTGAGGGTCTCGCTGTGACGCACGATTTAGCTTAGCTCCGATCCAATCCCGTTATAATTACAAGGCAAGCAATGGTGGGGGGGGGAGCATACCAATCCTTGACCTCCTCCCAATTGAAAAGAGCCCCTCCCTTCTTCTTCTACCCAATGCCTTTTCAATATCCCTCTCATGCGCCCTCTTCCTCCTCCGCCTCCGCTTCCCACGGAATATCCTCCTCCAGAGTGATCTGCTCGTTTCCCCTCCCCCTTCTTCCTCCTCCTGCTCCTCGGCGATTGCGTCCGGTACTGCAGATGCGCGCGCCGATGCCGCCGTTTCTGAGGTTGGCATTGGCGGTCGGGATAATAGGGTTCGCCAATAGACTCTTATCAGAGTAGCTACTATCGCTAATAGTAAGGATAAGGCGATACTACCACCGAGGAAGGATATAACAATCGTTTCCGAGGCGGGGGGTGGCATGGCATGTTTTTTCGTTTTTCCCCCCCTTCTCTCTCTCTCCCTCTCTCTTTCCTCTCTTTCCTTTTCCTTTCTTTTATTCCTCTTCGTGATGATGGGATTGTGGTGGCGGTTTGCAGTGAGGAAGGGAGGGAAGGGAAGGGAGGGAAGGGAGGCAAAAGAGATGGGTGATCGGAATAAGATGTCTCGACCTGTCCCGTCCCGGCTTGGTATTGTGTGCATTGGTACCGTGGGCTTGCTTATGGCTTCTTCCGCAGTAGGTTAAAAAAAGGCAACGGGATGTGGATCAAAGGGGGGTGTTCGAGGAAAGGAAAAATAAATAAAAAAGTACGCCTCTTGTTATTTCGATAACGCGCGGTCATCGTTGTTTTAAGGGGTGGAGAACGAATGAATGCCTTAGGGAGTGTGCTCATGGTAGAAAAAATAATAATTGTAAAACAGGAGATGGACTCGATTGTGGGATTATTCGTTGTAAATTCGATGTTTAGGGATCAATTATTTCGGGGGCCCCTCTTTCGGAGGCCGAAGGGGGAGAAAGGGTGAAATATCTGATCTTGTGATGTTGGGATAAGAGTGAGACAGGTAGGTTGGGGATCTGCGCGGCTACGGAGATGTTGGTGGTGGCAGAGACGGCGAGTGAGTGGTGGTGCTTTCCTGCCCGGTCTTGGGAGGAGAGGCCGGCGGGAACGACTGAGGACCCCTCTGGCAAGGTAAGAAGATGTCTCCGACCACTTTTGTCTGCCCGTCTTTTTTTTTTACCGCGCCCTGCGGGTATGGTTCCAAATATATATACTAATGTACAGAGAATTGAACATATAACATGTGAAAAAAAAAACCTTCTCCTCGATTCCTTTCCCCCCCCTTTTGCTCCTGCTGAGACGTAAAAATAATAGATACAATATATTCCAGTTCCGTAAGACCATCAATCAAGCGCACCAAACCATTCAATCATACAACCTCCCAAAAAAATACCCACCCAATCCATCCATCCATCTCTAACAAGGTAAAAAAACAAAAAAAAGCATCCCAAAAAAGCAAACCAGAAGAGTAAGTAAGAAAGAAAAAAACAGGCATCCCAAAATCACGGAGGACAGGTTGAAACCTCCGCCTTATACCCGCCATGTGAGCGAATACTCTCCTGACTCCCTTTGCTCGCCAACTCGACATCCACATCCGCGCCCTTGCCTTCACGCCTATACTCCTCGACGGTGAAAGAGATCCTCTGATCGATCTCGAGCACTGGCTCGCGCGTGATCCGATCCTCGCTGCCGGCCAGGGATGTCAGCGTGCCTTTCTGCTTGGACAGGTTGGATAGCGGCTGGGAGTCGTATTTGGGAGTCGAGCGATCCTGAAATGTGCCGATGTCGAAGACTCGTCGGAAGAGGGGCCACAGCATTGGCAGGTTGGAGACGTAGACTGCTGTCGAGGCTTCGCGGATGTACCACAGCATGTATATTGTCGTGAATGGGTTGGAGAAGTTGTAGTATTTGTTTAAGCATGCGGCGAGGATCTAAGTTTTTTTTTCCTTTTTAGTCTTTATTTTTTGTATACGGGGAGAGGGAGGGAGGGAGGGACTTACGACGAAGATACCACAGCCGAAAATACCCACTAGAATCAATTTTCTGTATTTTGGTGGTGGGGGTTAGTTTGACTGATATCCGGGGTAGAGTGATAAATGGTGACGCACTTCTTGGTAGGCACTCTGGCTTTAAGAAACAGGGGTATAGCGATGCCTAACATCATCAAATCCGATGAAATGTTGAAGCATGCTTGAACGATTGAATAGTGCTGGTAAGTCGCGCATTGCTCTATAGCCATAACGCCTCTGTCAGCACTTATGCAGCACACGGACCCCCCCCCCCAAAAAAAAAAGTCTTCATACCCATAGGAACTGGCAACGCCCAATATCCATTAAACGGCCGACAACTCAGAAACCAAGCTAATTCAATCGCGAAGAACCCAACGGCGATATAGCACCCAACAGCCTTCACTAACAATTGTTGTTGTAAGCGGGTACTAAAGAAACCGCCCCACGTGTCTAATTAGCTTCTTTTTTTTCTTTCGTTTTTTCATCTCAGAGTGAAAGAGGGATACATACGTTAGACGATTATACATCAGTATCATGCATCCCTTGATACCCCATATCAATATCAGCATGGACTGCTCGAGAAGTATCACGATCTTGCTCCCGTATATCCGAGTTTGGATGTCTTCGGGGGTAAGGGTTTCCAGGGTTCCCGGCTCCATCAGGTTTGTAGCGGTGCGGCCAGAGACGTTGATTGCGGCCATGAGGATTGTGTACATTGCCTAAGATGGGTTAATTGGAGGCGTAACTTTTGGTGATTGAGGTGGAAACTGACGGCATTGAAGATCATGAGGTAGTCTTCTGTTTGGAGATTACGGAAGCCATTGAGAATTATACAGCGGGAGTAGCTATTTTTTTTTGAGAAAAGTTAGCATTTCAATAAGCAAGGGGAGACAAGATGGAATGGGATGAGGAAAGAAGCTCACACTCTCCCAATGATCAACATTACTCCAACGCTGTACATACTCCATGACTCTACCGTCAGTTGCTGTGGTGTCGGTGAACTCAATGCCATCACGTCGCTCCTTCTTCTTCTTCTTACTCTTCTTCTTCTTCTATCTTTCTATCGTATTTCTCTAGCTCGCCTTGACCTGATTCGCACTTGTCTCTGGGGGAAGGGGACAAGCAGCGCAGATATATAGATATAAGAAGACACCCTATGTAGGCGGAGACGGCAGATCTGTGAAAACTGGGAAGAAAGAATACACGAAAATCTTCCGAAACCTCAAACAGTAGTGGGTTCCAGGGTCCTATTTCAAAAGCTTTCATCCCCCCCCCCTCCCCCCACACCTACCACGAGCACGCATCCACCATCCCTAACCCCCACCCCATCCCATTCCTGCTCTGCACCCCTTCACCCCTTCCCGCAGGTGGAAGTGGGAAGGTGGATGGACGGAAAAAAGGGACGATACGATGTAGATGTGGAGGGATGGGTTTAGGAGGAAAGAAGAAAAAAGGCATCATTGGATACTACGCTACACGATGCGATACGGCACCCCTGCGGACTCTAGCCGTCCGTCCCCCCATTTGGGCTGGATAGTATTTTGCTCCACTACCGGCATTCTTTTGTACCGTATTCTCCTCTCTCCTGCGGTACCGTACCTGGTTTACAGTGTGGAATTCAGTGCAAAACCATATGCCACAGAAATTTTAGAAAAGCTAGTCTGAATGCGTTTGAGTTTCCTAGTAGGTTATAGTCGCTATCGTGCGCGGCAGCCGATTGGCTCCTTCAGTGCCACTAATCGGGTAATGTCCGGCGAGCCCTTGCACCTGTGACCCGTGTAGGGCACCGGAGTAGGAGGACCACCGGTACCGTGCTAGCAGATTCCCTGAGCTAGGCCCTTGGCCTGTTACTGGTGTTTCTCCCAGTACCAATGTCACTCACTGCATGGACAGGCTACTGTGTTGTTGTTATTGTTGTTGTTGTTGTTGACCGCTGGAAGCTCTAGTAGTGTTATGTTCACTTCTCTACAAGTATGATGCTATGTATAGCAGCCAGATCAGCGATGGAATTGTTGCAATTGCTTGGTTAAGTATCACAGTTAATTGCTTCGCTGAGTGATGTACATCGCTATGCCCAAGAACGTCCCATCAGGTGGACACGGAACCACTAGCCGGAGAAGGGCTCCTGGGGAAAGAACTGATTTCTTGATGTGATAAGGATTCCTTTTTTTCTTCAACAGCGGTTTCATTTGCTGATTTGCTGGTAAACGAAGAGTTGTACAAAAGACGTAGTTCTGGACATATCGTAGAACCAGAATGGGACTTGCAGCGACCAGGTCAACTGCCGTGTTCTCCTATGATACGGTACCAAAAAAACCCACATTTTTAAGGTGCCAGTATGCAGTCTCTCGTTGATGGATTTGGAAAGGAAGTGCAAACCCAGAAATCCGAGCTGTCGCAAAAGTGCTTTGTTGTACACCCTCGGTACCGGCAAGACGGATTGGCTATCAAACCTGATATGAAGAGACAGTAATAATGTTGCAATCTCCTTACCTATTATTTCCTCCCTTATTTCCTGCTTCTTTACACTATTGGCCACTTGCTTCCCCCTTCTTCACTCTTCCCCATAATTGCCACTGGAAATTATCACTCGATACCCGCTGGTTGCGCAACTAGAAAAAGTCTCAGCCAACAGACCGGCCTAGCATCGAGATGAGCCTCGGCTCGCCACGAGAGGGGAGAGGGGAAAAAAAAAGGGTCTTGAAAATTTTCTTTTATCTGTCCCGCTTTTGTCCCTTCGTCTCTTTTCGTTTCTTTCTTTGGGCAGCGGTTCGACGCGGTACTTGCGTTCGAGTACAGGATACTTGGTGAACCAAGTGCTGCATTCGCCCCTTCTTGTCCTTTCTTTTTTCTTTTCCCTTCTCTCGTTCTACCCTCATGTCTGATATGGGACTGTTCTCAGACATCCATCACCGAATTAGATGCGATTATGAGGGGCGTTGCCAAATTACGTACCCAAGGTTACATCGTTACTTATCAGGATACATTATTACTCGAGTACACTGGTGTCGAAAAGCAGGGGGGATGGGTAGCTTGGGAAGAGTGTAACTTAAGTTATCGTCCGTGTATTCTGCAGTATTCCGTACCGTATCCTAGGTTAGTCCCTGCCAGTTCTTCTCACCGCAGCCATCTTACCCCGGGATCTGGAATCCCCCCATTTTTCCAAACGTCAGCACCTTGTGGGACAGCTCCAGGAGAGAACCGTGTGGTGATCCATGTCTATATTACCGGTGCTGTGCCTAACCATATTTCCAGCCAAAAGTACTGTCGTACCGGAGGTATCTCTTCCGGAGGGCTTCTTCATGCTTCGCTCTAGAAGATATTCGTATGGTGTTAGATCATGGGGGAAGCGCCTCAATCCCCCCTCTTTCCTCCCACGAATTGACCCATCGCGATCCCGTCTCCGGTTGTTTTTCTTTTCTTTTCTTTAGTGTTTACTAGCCTGCAAACCCCAACCCAACCAATGTTTGGGGTTTTAGCTGCCCAACCCCTGGGGTTTGGCTCAAGGCTTGGTTTTGTATGGGATAAGCTGACAGAAAATATCCGGGGACGGAACGCCCAGTGGATACTGGCCAGGTTTAACCGGGATAAATATACTCGAGTATAATTAAGAAGGCATACCGTAGTTTTCAAGTTAGTAAACACTGAGAAAAATTTTTGAAGCTGCACTTGCGACAACCGTGCTGAGGTTTACAGCGTCAAAGAGGGGGGAAACGAGAGGAAAAGGCCGCTAAGCAAGGAACCCGCCGCCATCTACGAGTAAAGGACCCACTTTTCCCAAGCCGCTATGCACAGCCAACCCCCGTGGTCTTATGCATCCTTGTATGATACGGTACTTGAACTAGCACGTTGCTGGTGCTAGCATCAGAAAAAACAAACAAACGAGTACCAGTACCGTATCATAAACTTACCCTCCACCCAAGAGTTGAGTGGGGGGAAACTTTCTCCTGACTCCCTGATTACTGTATCTGTGGCGCAATTATTATGTGAAGTGCGAAATAGAGTGCTGCCGCCCGGCGGCCCCAGCCTGCTCGAGCACGGTACTCCAGTACAGGAACCCCCCAGCCCGATCTGTTCAATCTGTTCGGTTTTTCAAATCGGATTTGTCCGCCCACACCCACATGTTTGCCTTGTGGTCCGAGCGGCAGAACTGGATAATACTCGAGTGCCGGTAGTAGTGTGAGGAAGAAAAGCACCCCCGTGCTGTCAACCTCTACTAGTACAGTAGAACGACGGCGGCGGGAGCGATAGGAAAGAAGAAAAAAGGGAAAAACAAGTCCTGCCGCACCGTCTGTATCCATATTATGCAATACGAAACTGAGTGGGTAAGGTAAAATGAGGAGGGAAGCAGAGAAAAAAGAATATTGCCCCGTCACTTTTAGTTTAATTCAACTCGCTTGGGGAAGAACCCTTGCCTAGAGTTGAGCTTCCCTTCCACTGTGCGAATACAATACCAGTGCTCCACTCTGCAAACAAGACAGGCAGACAGAAAGAAAGAAAGAAAGAAAGGTATTTCTAAGAATTTTGGAAATTGCACTAGAAGTGCTCTGGCGCCCAGTTTAAAGACCCGCTCACCCCATTTAAAACTTATTATCCCCTGTTTTTTCGATTTTACTTTGCTTTGCACTTTTTGCCCATTTTCTTTTCCGTTTCTACTCGCTCCTTTTTTGTTTTTGAATTGAATCGCGGGCCTGAGGATAGGGGGGTTGATTTTCCTATGGCGACCGAAACGGCGACTGCGGGTGCGACGATGGCACTGGATATGAAGGAGGAGTCGGTGCTTAAGGGGAATGATAAGGAACTGAGCGTTGAAGATAGAGATGCTCTTAAATTGGAAGCGGCCTTGGGGCACAAGCAAGCGCTGAGCAGAGGCTTCGGCCTATTCAGCCTGACGAGTTTGGGGATCATTATCGCGAAGTGAGTGCTTTTCCTACCCTTAAATACCTCCTTTTTTTTTTTGCCGTATTGTGTGACGAGATTGAAGAGGAATTGGTGACTGACGGAGGCATTGACGGGCGGCGTAAATAGTGCCTGGAGTCTTACTGGCGGGACTATCGTGGTAGCTATCAGCAATGGAGGTCCCATGGCCGTTCTTTACGGATTGTAGGTTTTTTTTCCTCTTTTGCTCCTGCGTGCACCTGCAGTCTATCCCTTTGGAGTTGTAACATAGCTGATCAGGGACTAGGATCCTTATAACAATCTTCTACACTTTGATTTCCGCGTCTCTTGCGGAATTGGTCTCTTCGATTCCCTCTTCTGGAGGAGTGTATCATTGGGCATCCGTCACAGCGGGTCCCAGATACGGCCGAGTTGTCGGATGGTATGCCGGATTCCTCAATCTCTGCGGATGGCTACTATCCGCGGCCTCCATCTCTAGTACTCTGGGGACCGAACTAGTAGCTCTCTACCAACTGAGTCATCCAGAGGTCGAGTGGAAATCATGGCAGGTCTTCATCGCATACCAGATGGTCAATTGGATATGCTGCTGTATTGTCATCTTTGCAAACCGTCACCTGCCACTGATCAACAAGATCGCATTCTACCTCAGCATGGGCGGGCTATTCGTCACTATCCTGGTTTTGGCCATCATGTCCCGAGGCCGACATGCCAGTGATACCTTCGTCTGGAAGGAGTACACTGACGGTTCCGGATGGAATAACGACGGCCTCTGCTTCATCCTCGGGCTCATTAACGCCGCTTTCGCGGTTGGCACGCCCGACTGCCAGTCCCATGTGGCCGAGGAAATCCCGGAGCCGGAGAAGAACGTGCCAAAGGGGATAATGATCCAGATCGGAACCAGCTTCATCACTGCTTTCGCTTACCTTGTCGCACTCTTCTATTCCATCAATGATATCACACTCGTTCTCGATGCCCAATCCCAATTCCCAACGTCGGAGATCTACAGACAGGCCACTGGCAGCACCTCCGGGGCTCTCGGCCTAACCGCCGTGCTGTTCCTGGCTACATTCCCCACTTTGATCGGCACGCTGATCACCGGCGGGCGAACTTTCTGGACGCTCTCTCGTGATAATGCCGCGCCATTCGGCAGCTTCTTCACCAAGATTTCCCCCACGTTTGGCTCGCCGCTGAGGGCTACTGTTGCTGTCTCGGTTGTCACTACTTGCCTGGGCGCTATCCAAGTTGGTTCCACCACCGCCTTTTCGGCGCTCATTGGGTCCTATATCGTTCTATCGACGCTCTCCTATGCCGGTGCTATCCTCCCACACGTACTCACTGGTCGCAAAACCATTGTCCCGGGCCCTTTCCACCTTGGAAAGGCTGGGTTTGCTATAAACATCATCTCGCTGCTGTATATTGCTGTAACAGTCGTATTCTTCTGCTTCCCATTTGTTATGCCTGTCGAGGCCGGGAATATGAACTATACCAGCGTGATCGTGTCTGGATTTGTTGTTCTCATTACTATCTGGTGGTTCGTTCACGGAACCGGGAATTACGAAGGACCCAAGTATTACAAGGAGGCGGCTAAGCAGTTTGCCGATTCAGGGAGCGCTGACCTGTCCGAACTTGAATAAACTTTTTGCTTTGTAGTGACTTGAGCCTAGTTAAATTGTGTTCTTGCCTTTTTTTTATTTAATCCTTTTGATGTGCAATGATACCTGTTTATATTTTCTCTCTCTCCGGCAACCACAAGGAAAATGTTTTTAATAGCGAACGTTATTTTTCATGTAGTATCGGAGCGAATCTCGATTTCGAGGAAATTCAACTCAATTCATTGCCAAAGATATTCACAAAAAAGAGACCTACAAATACAATTTACACCGCAGCACATAAATTCACCCTTTTGCTTCAAAAGCCCATCGCCGCACACTCATCACTCCTGTCCCCGCTGCTGCCCGTGCTTTCCCCATCCTCCTCCTTACCCAGCCCCCTCGTGTTCCTCACGGCCCAAGCTTCAACAGCGCAAACCACCTCCTGGACTCCAGCACTCGCGCCAAATATACCCCCTTCAGTCCCAACCATCTCAACCGCAGCATCATGCAACCTCTGCAAACTCGCCCCACACGCATCCCCAACAAGGAGACAATCAAACCCCCGATCATTCCCCTCCCGCATAGTGCAGCTGACACAAACGTCGGTGGTGACCCCAGTAATGACCAGATTCTTGATCCCCTTGACCCTCAGAATCAGCTCAAAGTCTGTGTAAGCGAAGGCGCTGCGACCCGGTTTGTCCACGACGGGCTCGTTGGGCAGTGGGGTTAGTTCCGGGATTATGTCGTGGCCGGGTTCTCCGCGGATGAGCAGGCGGCCGAGGGGTCCCTGATCGCCGATTCCGAGACCCGAAGGGTTATTTCGGGAGCGGTGGAGCTCCCGGGAGGAGAGGGTTGAGAGGTCGGGTCTGTGGCCTTCTCGGGTAAAAATTACGGGGAAGGAGTGCTTGCGGAAGAGTGTCAGGAGGGTGTGGATTGCTGGGATCGGCGCTCGGGTTGGGGCGAGGGAGTAACCTTGATGGCTGAGATAACCGTTTGGCGAACAGACTTTTTTTCCCCCCTCCTCCTCCTCGCGTAAGCTTTGATACCGTTATGAGAAAGGGAGGGAAGGGAAGGGAAGGGAAGGGAAGGGAAGGGAGGAGGGAGGGGCGATGAATTGAACGCACAGTCGTTTTGCATGTCGATTATTATCAGCGCTGTTGTCTCTGGTGACATGCTTGCGTCGTGCGGCCATGCGTATGGTGTCGCAGTGGGAACCTGTTCGCCGCGGGGACGATACATGTTCATGGTGGAATGGTATGTTGACATTGGGATGATTCCGCGGGTTCAATACTGTACATACAAGCACAGTGAATGGGTATGGCGTAAATTCTGGTGTATAGAGAGGGTTTGAAGTGCGAAAGTGAGTCCTCTGATCAAAGCACTTTGGCTTATAGGCTAAGGGCACAGAAGTATGTTAGCTACCTTTCCAACGCCTAGAGAGTAGTTTTTCATAGTTTTTTTTTCTTCTTCTTTCCCCACCCACCCACCAGTTCATCCTACATGGCGGTTCACAACTAATCATGATAGCTTCTTCCTGCACGGCGTCTCGCTAGTACGGCAGAAACGGCTACTCGGAATACTTGTAGAGCAGTTGGGGAAGACTGTTGGAAAACACTAGTACTTGTATGATAACAATTTGTAACTGTTGGAGTGCTATGTTCTCCCTCACATATGTGAGTTGTAGGATGGGGGAAGTTCTATCTCCCATCCCAGTTACGGATTACCGGCATGAAGGGGGGTGGTCAGGCTCAACGTGGGATGGGCCCAGGAAATAAAAAATTTCCGAACTGACCCTGGGGATCTCAGAGACTTTGTTCAAGGAGGGCTCCTGGCTATGCTGGTGTTTGCAGTCCTCCTTGTATACCGGTAGTAGACCACGTGTAGCAGGTAAGGGATGCTCAGACTCAGATAGACAGCCTTCCAGGGGATCGGACACCCCCCACCTGGACAGATGCTGATTGGTGGGCTTTGCATGGGGAGACGAGCGGCGGTCAGCAGAGTAGCCACAGTTCATCCAATCAAACCACTTTACAGTTTCTTATTTGGGTTTAGCTGTCAGGGGTGGACTGGGAGGTCGTCTACCGATAGTTGCATACGGTAGTTTATCTCTACGATGGAAGTCGCACCGTCATTCCCACGCTAAGGATCAGCTAAGATACTGTCAAACAACTAGGTCCCTAGATCAAGAGTACAACTTAATCACCTTCCCTCACAATGATAACGGTACTTGGATGTGCTAGAGATAAGCATTCAAGAGGCCGTTTCTGCTATTGCAAAAAGGAAGGCGCGGATCCTCCCGGCGATGGCCGGGTTTTCCCGAGCACAAGTGACACCAATCGGCCCAGGGGAGCCTGAAGTTACCACTCCCCAACCGATGTCAATTGAATGCAGGGGGATGATGATATATGGTAACCAGATGGCGCCAATAATTTAAAGAGATTCCATCGCGATTACATAAAATTTGATTCACCCATTTCATTCTCTCCATTCACTGCAAATAACTGTATGATGGGGCGCTGGATTTATGTAATAACCCTTTTTCTATGGGCCGAGAAAATTCTAATGCTCCCCTTTTCATTCATATGTACGAGCAGATACTCGAGTACTGAGGGCCGATCGCGCACTCCTCCCTACCTAATAATCTGATTAGTATTGATAGCCACCCAAAACGTTAGCGAGTTAAAGTTAGCGAGTTAGCTAGCGAAGTGGGGGGGGGGATGGCAAGGGTCAGAGCAAAGCCCACACTTCGCCCAGCCCCAATCCCATTGAGGAAAGTTTCGGTTGCTGGATGAGACCGGTCGCATACTAAGATAGGGAATTTTCGGACATTGGAATGGAGTAAGGGGTGCGGTGGGGTGGAGACCAATTCACGCACTAGTCCGATTACTCCTATATTTTGGGAATGTAGGAAAGTTATCATTTCTACTCTACCAGTTATTTTAAGCGGAACCGTTCCTCGAAAAATTCTCTTATTGCCGTGCCAAAAAATAGCGATTAAGGGGGCTTTTATTATGGGGAAATCCCGATTCGGGCAGCTCTATGGAACCTACAAGTATATGACGGGAAACCCCTATAAGTTACGCAAGTGGCTTTCCGAAACGATTGGTGCCATCTTCTCGATGTTTTGAATTAAATGTCGTTGGGCAGTTTGACGACCACCCCAGATATCCCTGTCTTCTTGTGGGGCTATCCCACCACTATTCAAATATTCTCTTTACTCGAGTACACTGGTGCTCGCGTTGATGCGGATGATTTTGCTTGCATTCTTATACCGGTACCGTATCAGTATTTGCAAAGTTCATGAGCGCAAATTGAAGACCCATCCTTCGGCCAGAAATGACCAATTGAATGCTCTAGATTGCCCCGTCGGGGCAAGAGCTTGCTTGAGTGGTCAAGGATATCTTGCGACACCATATTATTATTGGACAAAACATGACGATGTTCTGCAAGATTTTTCGTGTCAAATTGAAACTCTTGGTCAAGCGCACGGTGCACATCCCCCCCTCGAAATCCCGCACCTGCTCAAGTTTGCACCAATGCGCTGCCCAGTTGAACAGTCCACGCTAGGAGCATCGGAAGGTCCAAGGGATTAGAGTCAAATTTTTCTTAGGGATTTTTTTGCTTCCTTTGGCTAAAAGAGCGATTAGTTGCCTCCAAAACGAGCGGGGAAAGTCCGCCCGCGCCCTCGAGGGGTGTGGATTTCTCTTACGAAGCCGGAGCCAGCGGACGGCCCGCCATCATCTCGGTTTGAGGCCATTGCAACCCGCTGCGGCAAGATTTGACGTGAAAAAGCATGTCAATTTGGTGAATGTCCCCCCACCCACCACCCCCAGTCACTCTCACGGCCCCATAACAACCATCTGGAGCCAAGGAATGTCGGAATAAGAAAACTTTTCTAGTCTTTTCTTCAGCGCCAGCCTCGTTTTGAGGCGCTCGGCAATGAGTTGCCGGTAGAGTCGGCCCTCGCCGAATTGTCTCGTGTATAAAGATGCAATTGTTATGATCTGAGTGCATGGCTTCAAGGGGTTCTTGCGAATAGTCGTTTTTCTGGCTTCTATGCCGTGGGCAATAAGATCCCCCCCATCCCAGCGGAAAGAACACTCTTGTGTTACGAGTAAGTGGGTAAGTTATGCGAAATCCCTTAGGAAAACTGATATGTGAGGAGGTGATGATATCGGAGAACCCAAACGGAGCGAACCGAATGCGCTGGGTCCGGCAACTTGAGTGGTCGTTTGGGAATACTGTAGTTGTGTTCGCCGGTGCCGGCTGTTATTCTGATCTGGTCGCGATAAACCTGCACCTTGCAGGGAATGGTGATCGTTTGGTCTCAGGTTGAGTGATCACCACCAATGAGAAAGCTTTTCTTAAGTCCAAAGTGATAGAAACGCAGCGAGGCACTCGTTGTATCGATCTGTGATGTGATCTTAATTTCTGGGAGGCGGGAGCTAAGGAACGGTGTTTGTTGGGTTTAAGGTTGGGCTGTTTGGTATGAGAGCCTCAGTAGTGTGCCTACAAAATGAGGGCAAAGCTAGGTCAAGGTGCACATTTTAGAGTGTGAGACATGACACTAATACTATTTTGAACAAAATAGTCTATGCCTTTTTAGGTATAGTCTGTGCATTATTGTCGTCAAACGTGAGGTTTCTGATCCTCTAAACTGTATCAAGAGGAGAAATCCCTGGGGAACCCAGAATTTCGCACAAAGTTGTAAAAAAAGTAAGCAAAATGTGGCCAAGAGTAGAGGGTAGAGTCTCCTCGAGATACGAGTTTATCGCGATGGGGCTATCATCGTCTCCGGTGTGCTCGCGCGGCCGAATTGAAGCCGGATACCCTTATACGGTAGCGATCGCCTGGCCAACAATGAGCCCATGCAGGGCAACAGGATTGGTGAATGAGTATGATACAATACAAAAAAGAAAGCCATTTGAAATCTTACTCAGTTGGTTTCGGTGCTTGTACTCGAGTGCATAGCCTAGCAAACCATCTAATACCCATGCGCAGCGACATGGTATTTCACCCTTGAAATCATTGCTTCCCTTGTGAGATATCACCCTTGGGAACTTCTCATGAAATGTTTGGCACTTTATGAATCACAGCCTGGTGGCCCAAGTCCTCACAAGTGTTTGTTTGGCCTAATTTTCTATGATATAATAGACTTACATCACCTGGCTTGGCGCTTTGGGACGTCAATCTATTGGGCAAGCGATCACTACCATCTGGGGGTCTCCGGCTTCAATCCGATCGCGCCAGCACCAGTGGTCAAAAGAGATGGCAGATCTACTTGCGCGGGTATTCCTTGCGCGGCTGAGTTGAAACTGGGCAACTAAGATTTATTCGTCAGGTCCTCCGATTTGCTCGTAAAATACGGGAAAATCCATGGCAAGCACCTTAAAGTAGACTATTGCCTAGAAAACCCAATAGGCAGGACAAACTCCAATCATAATCCTAAAGCACAGTACAGTAAAAACAATTCAAGATCCCAAATTAAACCCTCTCGCGAAGGAAAAACCTCTAAGTTGGACGGCTAAGGTGGCAACTCCAACTCCAGCTCAGGTGTGCTAATACCTGGTGCTAGGTTGATGTGACTACCAGCCCTCCCTATTCTTTTAGGCCTAAGCTATTGGTCTGTAGGTATCAGATTTGAATGCAGATATTTTTTTTAAGGCTACAAAGTACTGGTGCTGGTGCTCGGGCGGCAGAGCCGAAGCCGGACGCAGTGGCAGCCTTAGTCATCTGCTAGCCAACTAGAGAGCAAAGATATCGGGTATCCTTTGGCGTGATTGACTTGCTGATTAGTTTCTGTGCCTGGAAGCGCGACTTCAACTCGGCCGCACGAATATGATCTCATTGTGTTCGCTCTGGGAGAGTACCTATTTGGCCCCAATGCTCATTCAACTTCACCCACCAACCGTAGCCCGACTTCTGATCTACCAGGTGCTATTGCATGCAGAGTGCAGCGCCGTATTGCCAGCAATATAATTTGTCTCGCATCAGGGCGACTCAGTCATGATGCTTCAACACGAACCGGGTTTCCTGGTGCAAATAAGGGCAAATCTTAACGACCTGAAGCGAAGACTTAAACGTCATACGCCCCTAGGTGTCGAGGGAAGGGAGTCTTCACATTGACCTTGGAGCCTATTAGAAGGGTATCCCAGTCGGAATAGTTCTTTTAGCAAGTCGCATAACCCATAAATAGAAGGGGGGTTTCGAGCCAGTTGAGTATCAAGATAAGTTAGGCCATGAGATAATTTATGTACTCGAGTATTAGTTCAGATTTCGAATCGGGTTCAGATTCTGAATTGAGTATGGGCACTCTCGTCAACGTGAAATCTTGTTTTTGCACTTTGCACATGCACTTTCTCCATGTATCTCTAGGATCAATGCTTTCCAATCCAATGGGTAGAATTCCTGGTCTGCTCAGCGATGCGCAAACCCAGCGGCGGGATGATTGCTCCACCCAATCCCCAATACCGCTATAGCCACCACATCTCCCGACCTCGATCTCCTACTCTTGCGCAGAGCACAACCAACTTTGTGCATCCACCGCTGATCATTCTCAAGCACGGGCGCTTACACCGAATTACAGGAACCTAAAGAGGGTATATATGCGTCATCGAATGCCTTTCCATAAACGCCCCCTGGTCTGTTACCGTGATTCAAGTGCCAACAGAGAGAGAGAGAGATGATCATCCTCACTAGATATCACTCGGGAATTTGTGCCTAGTAGCGGGTGGTGTGCATGTCGGAGCAGGGCGCCGTGGGCTGACGCTTATTTCCGGAAGAAGCAGGACTCGAAGGAGTCGGCTTCGCTTCTCTGGGCTTGAAAATTTCTGTATTGTGCCATTGTTCCCATGTGATAGCTCGGAAGTTCAAGGGTGGTCGAACCTTTGAACCTACGGGGTAAGGAGAGACATGTGTGTATCGTGTCAAGTAAGCTTGTTTGATGAATGCCATGGGTGGGGTAGCTAGTGCTCATCTAGTTTGATATAGGTGGGTGTGTGCAAATCATTTAGTCCAAGGCACTAGACTAATTCTGGACTAGGTGCGACTGGTGGGACCCAGGTTGATCCCGATCCACTACTGTTAGTGGATTTTACCCTGCCGTGAGTGGGAAGAACGAGTACGAACAATATTATGATACCAATTATGATAATAAATTCTCTCCAGCAGATTTCACGGTGGAGTTCACGGACCGGAATCCATATTTCACCACTTGATGCTTGAAACAGCCCGCTGGCATTGGCGGGAAACTACCTGCATAAAAGTTTTTTAGGAACCTTGATGTTTTCGAGGGGCGATATTTTCACAGTTACTAAACACGCCAAGCACCATCGTGAGACCGCCTAAGGATGGGTAGACTCCTTTGTGCACAAATCAGGCCCTTTGAAATACCTTCAGCTCTATTAGGTGAGACGATCGGAGATCTCGGTACATCGATGTTGGAATTTTAGTGCTTTTTCTTCTTCTTTGAAACAGTGTGCGCGTTAACTTATGAGCTAGAAGAGAATTCTGATGGGGTAGGATCGAATCATTAGTACTAGTATAGTGTAGCGAAAAGGAAATGTGCGATTACCGGTGATAGGAAAAATGTGGTCTGAGCTAGCTAGTGCTTAGTTTAACTAAACATTAGCGGAGCTTTCGGTGTCACTATGCGCATATTTTGTATGTATTATATTATAGATTTCTAGTTTTTGAGTGGATAGTTCCCTCTGAATTCGCTATCAGCTCCGTTATTGCCAAAAAACTCAGGGTGATAAGGGCAAAAGAAAGACAAGTGGCCCATCTACAGCTAGGTGAATTACTAGATCAAGGCCTCCGGTTCTATGTCCTTCTACACCAAAAGCACCTATTCTCTTCCTCCGATCTGAGGGCTTTAGCGCCTGGTGTAATTTGCTCAATTTTGTTGCCAGGCATACTATCTATCTAGGAAATCAGACCAGTATATATGCCCTCACTCGATACTGTACTGAACTCGCTGGGAGAGCAGCTTCTCTTTGGCTGAAGTGGCGAATCTTCAATCCCTCTCCCTTACTCCAATTGCTACAAGTTTTTAGGAGCTGGATCTTTGAGGACTAGCCCATAGCACCTGGAAATCGGCACTTATCTCTCAAACCTGTTGCTGAAGGAATTAGTTCCGTGTTGTAGGCTTAATCAGGGCATGTCTCCCTGTTCGAGTGCGCACTCCTTTCCTAGGAACCGTGAGAGCTCTGGCCCTCAAGAACTGATCCTTAGAAGGGTGGCTCATGGTGGGAACACGCCTTCTGCCGGAGAGAATGAATTTTGATGTCATATTATAAAGTCTCGGGGTGGCAAATTTTGACTTCTTGAAATGCATGGCGCTCTAGGGATACATATCTAGAAAGAGTTACATTGGAAAGTATAATTGGGACTATCTAGATTTAGGATTCTGTCGGGTTTCTCCTAATCATGGTCTCTCTACTGTATCATGTGTATACCTGTAATAGGGGTGCGTCAGTTGTGGACTACTAGCACGTATGGATTCTTGTATATAACCGCGACCACGTTTGCGCGGGTATTCACAGCCATTGCTGGCTTTCTTTAAAGTATGGTAATTAGGGTTGTAGCTTCTTTCCTTGGTCTATCGCTTTCCACTTTCTTTTAGAAAATATGTCGTCATATTCTTCTGGGCCATCTGGCCTTCGCGTCATACTTCACAACAGGCATCATAGCTCCTTTTTGTGAACACCGGTAGAATAATCTTTAAGGGGACTGATCAATTGATTTCCTACTCCTAGAATATGCCCTGTTCACAATATATCACTCGATACCTCAGCTTCCACAGTCTTACTGCTTAGATATGACCTAGTTTTGTTGCAGCCCTGTGCTATATTGATCGGGCTGGGATTCAGAACGCGCAGGTATGGATGAGGAACCTCACTAGCCATGGTTCATGGCCCGAAAAGTACTGCTTTGAATCGGTGGTCCTGTCGAACTTTCCCCCTCTCTAAGGAGTTTTTCACTGTCTTTTAGCCCAAAACTCTTTATTGTAAGTATGAACCAGAGATGAACCACCGCTTTTGTTGTCCTGTGCACATTAACCTAGCCAAGAGAGCCACATTGAGAAAACCGGCACTAAGGGAAAATAGGGTCTGAGAAAAGAAATTGATTATTTAAGGTTAACTGTCGTAACTAGACACCGCTATGTCTATGAAGCACTGTGAGAGGGGAAAAGAAAGGGAAAGAAGAAAGGCCCAAGGGAAAAAAAACCTGAAAAAAACACAAACCTCCTATACATCGTCAACCCCACCCTAGCAAGTCCCTCAGCCTCCTAATATGGCCAGCGCTCGGAATCGAAACATCCCCCCTCAACAGCCTAAACAACTCAATAACCTCTGGGTCTTCGATCCACCGGTCCGGCAACCCCGCCGATGCCGTCGCTCTTGCAACTTGCAGGTGGAAAATCTCCTCGTCGTCCCGGGTAAATGGTGCGTCGAGATCATCGTCAATGCCTAACCCCAGCGGGGGCGGGGGATGTATATGATGCTGCGGTTGTGGCGGTTGTTGTGACAGGGGAGGTGGTGGAGGATGGGGAGGAGGTGGAGAATAATCAGTATAAGGAGACTGCGTCTGTAACCTCGACGGCGACATAGACTGATCTCGAGAGCTACCAGCCCGAAGTCGCTGCTTCCACTCGAACTTTTCGAGATGCGCCTGATGGCGGATCTCAGGCGGCGCGTGTGGGCATTTCTGTAGGTCGATGAGGTGGTTTAGCATTGTTTCTTTGCGGCCGGCGAAGGATGTCACTCGTTTTTTGGCTATATGGAGTTTTCTCGTATGTTAGGATTTAGCTATTGGGGGAAGAGGGGTGTGAGGGAGGATGTGTGAATAGGAAGAGGGGGAACACATACCAAGTTCGAGCAATTCCTTTTCCCCATGGTCATCCCCAGGCATCAGAGCCAGCCCAGGGTTCTCCCTTATTATGGCGGCTTTCGCGTGAAGGAGGCAATAATTGCACCACACTTCAAAGTATCGGACGTTCTTGTTTCCACCCCGGTGGTACCAGGTCCATTCTTTACCTTTCCTTGACATGTTCTCGGTTCGCAGTCGAGTAGTAGTAATAGGGCGCCGTAGATGAGAAATTAGGTATGCTGGGTTGGCCGGGTATTTAAGTGTTCGGAACAAAGAAATATGCTTTAGAGTTTTTTAGAGTCTTTTTTTTTCAACTTGAAAGGCGCGATTTTTCCCATTAAATTTCTGAAGCCCTTGTGGCGCGAACTTTGTTTGTCAGATCATGGGTTTGGGAATGTTCATGGTTTCTCACTCGGAGTATTGTGGCTGGTGGCCAGGGGAAGTTGATAGTGGGTCGAGCTTAAATCATAAAGGGAACTGCCGCAGAGTTACTGATCGTAGTGAAAATTATTACGCAGGCTCTCGGTTCCCCCATTCCAATACGGGGGGTTGGATTAGGGGCCTGGCACGACTGTCCTTCCGGAGGGTGGGGATTAGCTAAGAGGTTCCTCTTCACTCAGGATGTTGAACCAGTTACTCTCTGGGATGGTAAAATATACCCTGTGAGGATTACCGTAAGGATAATCTGCCGGTTCTTCCTGATTTTCTTTCTGTTAACTCTCTTAGTCCTATTTTCATCCTCCCCTTAGCTCAAATCGAGAGCTATCTGTTAGACCTGCTCATTAAGGACTGTGCCGATTGTCACGGAAAAACTCCAATAATAATCGCAAGTGGTCTTTCTGCCCCCCTGAGGCGTTCCCCCTCGATTTAATACGAATATTAGCGGAGGGATTATCCTGAGGGGGACTCGCTCTTATCCACCTGGGAAATTGCAGACTTAAATGATACAAATGATACAGAGTGGAGCAATCAGTTTCTCCCTGGTTCTGAGGCTCGTTACAGAGTGTACAACCTTTAGCCGTGCGATACGAAGAATTATTCGAGCCTGACTGCAGGACGGTAGGTCTAGGGGGGGAAGCCATAGCTTGTATTTTACCATTAGCAAAAGATCACAATATTGCTATTGGGGGTGTATGGAGGAATAATTAAGCCCTTTCCTTGCCTTACTCTAAAGATTACTTAAGAGATAGCGCCGTGACTTACTGATAGAGTTGCGAGTGATGGAATGGGCCTTGATGACCTTGGTTATGATACAGGGTTTGTTATGAGCGCGGGAATCGAGCTCGCGATAGTGAAATTGGGACCCAAGGGGACTAACAGAGGAGATATGTTTATAGAGGGGTGGGGAAATATGTGGAAGCCTTCACTATTGTATGATGGCTAGGCATTTGTATATCTCGAGAGACACGGCATTCTACTTGGTTTGCTACTCAAGTGTCACGTGTGGTATCTGAAGGAGGGGGTAATTTTCAGAGGCGGGAAACAACGCAGTCTCACTTGGCCAGCGGTAGCTTTGTTTTTGGCTGGCCATCCCGTCCGTACGATATTGTGTTTTCGGGAGTTGGGGAGATATTGTTCACCCCCAAACCACAACCCATCGACCCGAACTCGCTCTTTATTTAGGGCGGCTAGGGGAGATCTGCAGTTTCTAGGCCTGCGGTTTTGTTGCCTCGGCATGGTAAAGTATTGTGCTGTGCTCGGACACACTTGAACACGCCCTTCGGTGCCGGAGGCCGGAAGTCCACATTTTGCCAGAGGGTCAGGCCGCAGGATATTTCCCAACTCAGATTCGATGGGTGTTATAGCCCAACGATGAGCTGCCCAAATTAACAGACATGTAACTTATCATACCTAACTGTAAAAAGTAATATCTTGGCGTCGTTCTTCCATATTAGGAAGCCAAGACTCAGATGCTGCCATAATATTAGGAGTGATGTTCTGCTTGATAAGCGACTTTGAATTAAGACGGACCCTCACTTGTGCAGATGTCGTTTCAACTCGTTTGCGAGTGCAAACTGGTGTCGCACTGGATCCTTTTTCAACACAATTGCTTGGCAAGCCTAGATGACATAAGCAAAGCTGTAGGGCAGGGTTTCATCTCTCCAACCATCGATTCCTGATTCCTTTCCCAGCAGAAAAAACAATTTGACCTGCAAACGAAACGAAACGAGAGAAGGTCGAAGGAAAGGAGGCTCTTTCTGTCCTCTCCCTTAATTCGCCCTGGCCTTCTTCTCTCCATTCAGGAAGGACCCTCCCCCAATAGCCTACTTCTTTTCTGTTCATTCAGACCCTTTTTCTCTTTATTGCTCCCCCGCGAACAAACACGGGACTGTGCTTGTTTTAGCTGCTGTATCTGCCCCAGGAGACAAGGCCTTCATCACCTTCACAACCACTACCACCACCACCACCACCGCCACCACCACCACAGCACAGACAGCTGCATCTCAACTTTCTTTGAACCCAACGCGTTTGACCAGTCTCTTTCCTCGAAACAATCAGCCTGGCCTTCCAAGTCTCGGCCGTCGTTTTCCTCCCTTATCCTCTCACCCCAATTTCCCCACCACTTTCCCTTTCATCGGAGATTGGACTTTTCTTGGTCAACCAACGTTTGTCACATCGGCCTGCGATTTAACGACATCCCACTTCCCTCCGGGAGCCTTCTCCCCATCCCTTTCTTCTTTCTTCTTTAAATTTCCCCTTTTTTAATATTTTTTCCCTCACTTTGGCTCCTTTGAGCCCTTAATTCATCCCGCTAGTTAATCATGCCCGAGAATCGTCTTAACGGCCGTGATCGTAAGCGAAAGCATCCTTCTTCACCAAGCAATACTATACCGCGCACTTCTCCATATACTCCCAATCGCCCTGCCGATAGTTATACTCCGCGAAATTCCGGAGGTGGAGCTGGTGGAAACCGTTCCGGTAGGCGCGGCCGCCAGAGTTCAACATCACAGCAACAGCCGCAACAACAGCTAACATTACAACAACCACCCCATAACCGCCGCCGCCCCGAAGACACGGCTACAGTGACTGACGAAAGTGCAATGGCGGGTACACCTACTGATCCCGGTACCCCTGGAGACTTTTATTACTGGGAGTTCTTGTCCGATGTGAATCTCCGTGCTTGGCAATCTGAAGGCGCTGCGCGGGTTCAAGATGCTTTAGGCAAGTCAATTGTTAGTGAAGATGTCGATGAGGTTTGTATCATATTACAAGAACTTGTCAAGGCGACCCTTGAGGGGAGAATTTCTGTTCAGGATTCTTCCAAGTTTGTCACCGACATCATCAACATCTTCCCCAAGGACGCCGACCCGGGAATCGACCTACAAGATTTATTCCTTTCGACCGTTGCAAGTTTCGAGGATTCGAATGCTCCGATTCCAGGAAATCTACCGAAGCTTTTGGAGGCACTTTCTCCCTCTCCGATTCCGACAGAGTTATTCGCTTTACATTTAGAACCCGCGACCTTATCGGCTCTGGGCTTAGTTACGTCTCAGTTCCCCAAAAAGGCCATCAAAGTTACGACGAGTCTCATTTATAAGCAGCGCAAATATAACCTTCTCCGGGAAGAGAGCGAAGGTTACTCGAAGCTCATCACCGAATTTTTTACAGCCTCCTATTCACAATTTCCTTTGGAAGTAGTTGGCCGGACTGGTGAGAGAGTAAAGGGGTTGGTGGGTGCTTTCGAATTAGATCCTGCAAGGGTTTTGGATGTGCTCCTCGATACCGCCGCTAGCACCGTTGTATCCAACGCGCGTTTCTTCGTCAGGCTGTTGAGGGAAAGTGCTTGGTGGCCAAAGCATCTTTCCTCTTCTTCTGAAGATGAATTCGGTAATACTGGCAAGGGCCGGGAAGAACTGAAAGCTGAAAAAGAGCGGAAAAAGTTGATTATGGATGGTGAATTCTTTGAAGCACTGAAGAAGGAGGGGATAGTCAAATTCTTCGAGTATAGGGAAGGGTCTCGGGGAGCAGGTGGTAATAAGGTTGCTGCGCAATTGCTTGGGTTCAAATTCCGGTACTACCAGAGCGATGATGCCCTAGACAACTTGCCAGAAAATTTGGTTGTGCTCAGCGCCCTACTTATCAAGATTGGCTTTGTTGATTTGGCTGATCTCTACCCGCATTTGTCGCCGAGGGGAGACGGAGAAATGATGGAGTTGCGGACATCTTGGTTGAAAAGGATGACGGATGAGCTGAAGGCGGTGAAACCTAACGCGCTCGCTATGGCGGGCAGTCTCCACGATGACACATTGCCGAATCCGCCTCGAACGAAACTTTCTGCGCCCGCACCGGCAGAGGAGAAGAAGCCAGAGGAGCCAAAGCCAAAGGAACCAGAAAAACGAGAAAACTGGAACCAGAAAGTCGCCCTTCTCAAGCATCTCTTGGCTCTCGGTGCGCTCCCCGAGGCTATGTTCATTCTCGGAAAATACCCTTTCCTCACTGGGCTCGAGAAGGACATTGCGGATGCTCTCTCAAGGGTCCTGATCCGGTCTATCGAGGCCGTATATGCACCCCTGAGACCTCGGCATGCAGACACGCATGCAGATATGGGAATTGCGAAGGTTGCAACACCTTTGCCTGGGGGAGTGGTTGAGATGAAAACCCCGCTGAAGCGGAAGCAAATGGTTACGTTCACTGTTAGCAATCTCAACTTGCGCGGCATTGACATTGACTATCGGTTCTTCTGGGAGGACTGGAAAGATGGGGTACCAACCTGTAGAGATGCTACAGATGTGGTGATTCTAATAGAAACTTTAGGAAAGCTTTTTGGCCTCAGGATCGGGAGAGATCCCATGTTAATGTCTATGGTTTGTAGGATTGGACGGAGTGTACTGGAAAACCCAAATTGCACACAGGAGGATAGGAATAGGTGGATTAACCTTTCTAGGTCTATTATCGTGCCCGCCGTCAGTTTCACAGAGGGAAACCAAGGTATTGTGAACGAGGTATGGGGAATGATCAGTTATTTCCCGACGGAGACTAGATATTCGATCTACGGTGAATGGATTTCTAGGGAAAAAATGAAGATCCCGGACCTCAAGTTAAAAACCTCTAAAACGGAAAAGGAGACTAAAGATCTCTTGAAGAGGTTATCCCTAATTACCATCAAGCCGATTTCTCTCGGTCTTGCCAAGGTGGCAGTCAGCTCGCCAGTCACCGTCATGCAGGTTCTTCTGAGCCAGGTTGAGACCTATGACAACTTAATTGAGTGTGTTGTGGGCGGAGCAAAGTACTTCACGCCGTTGGCATTTGATGCGATAGGGTTTTGTGTGCTTTTTAGGTAGGTAACTATTCCGTTCCACTTCGGAGAGGTCCTAACACTTTCAAAGCATGAGTACGGCTGGCAAGCAAAGTGTACAAGCGGATGGGATGTTGACTAGCCGATGGCTTAAATGTATGCTTCCTTGTTCTCCTAGAAGCTTCTTTACATTGTAAGCTAATCACTCTGAAGCACTTGGGCAATTTTGCGGCCAGATCTATACCCGCTATTACAGGCAGATGGACCCGGCACCAGTACTCGAATATATTGCGCGCCAGCTAAAGCAGAATACATGGTCGGGATTAGGAGTCCTACAAGAGATAATTCAGTCAATGACCGGAATCGATCCAGACATGAATTTAACCGACAGCCAACACCGAGGCCTTGCCGGCGGGCCCTATATCCGCAGCCTTATCCTCGGACAGTTTCGTGACTCCAAGGCCGAAGATTCTCCGCGCACAATGAAGGCTCTCACTGATACGTTGATGAGATCTGGACTCGCCATACAACTTCTCATTCTCATAGCCCAAGCAAGGCAGAATTGTCTCTACCAAAGCCCAGAAACGACTCCATTGAAGGTTCTTGGTAACTTGTTTGATCAGATCCACGTTGTGTTTGGACAGTATTCCGAGCTGCTGCAGATCGCCTTACCAGCGGAAAAGTACGAAGGGATGGTTCCTAGCGTGGGGCGGCTTTGTCGAGACTTCGGGCTGAAGCCGGATATTGCGTGGTGGATTGCAAGGAGCGCTATAAATACAAAGATACAACGAATTCAGTCACCAGATGGCCGTGAGGATGTTGATATGGGAGGAACTCAGGATGAAAGTGCCGCTATCGCCCCGGAAAAGACACCGTGGAATCCTGTGTTGAAGAACATTATGGATGAGCTCCGACCAGTCTTGCCCGTGTCCGAGTGGCCTGGTTCCCTGGCTTTCTATGTCACATTCTGGCATCTGTCGCTCTATGATGTCTATGTCCCTATGGCTACTTATAAGAACGCTATCGCTAGTCTACAAGATGAAATTGCGGCTTTGCCGGACAAGAGATCGCCACGCAGCTACGAGCTTTTGGGATCCACTACCAAGCTGAGTGAGGAGGTTAAGACACACATATGCCATAATGGCTTGGTCAAGAAACGGCTTCAGCTGGAAAAGGATCACTGGTTCAACGAATTCCCTGATCCGCGGGAGGTCACCAACGCCATAGTTCAGTATTGTCTGATGCCCCGGATTGTCTTAAGCCCGAATGACGCCATCTTTTGCTCGAAGCTTATCAAAGAGTTACACAAACTGGTACCCCCGAAATTTCATACGGTTGGGATCTTTGATGCCATATTCGGTAAACATATGGGGAAGACCATATTTACCTGCACACAACAAGAGGCCGAAAATCTAGGTAAGTTTCTGAAGGAGGTGTTATCGGATCTTCATGCGTGGCACGCAGATAAGGCGCACTACGAACGAGAGGCCCATAATAACGGGAAGAACTTGAATGGTTTCGCTTTTCGAGGCGCCCCGATGGATTGGGAGGACTTCCGAAAACTCCTTTATAAGTGGCATAAAACCATTCACAGTGCTATCAAGAACTGTCTCTGCTCGAAGGAGTATATGCACATCCGGAACACAGTCATTGTTCTGAAGCACATTTATAACTTTTTTCCTTCTGTGGATTGGATCGGTCGCACAGTTCTTGAGAAGGTAGAGGAGCTTGGAAAGCATGAGAAGAGGGAGGATCTAAAAATTGCGTCGGCGACACTTTTAGGGCTTCTCAAGCACAGAGAGAAGGATTGGGTGCTCGTTGCAGCATTTCAAAAGGTAATCGTTGGTTTTCTTTTCCTGAAAAATTATATACTAGGTTCTAACCACGTGATAATAAACTGATAGGGATCCTTGACCGAAGCATTGACGCCAGTGGTTTCAGGAAGCAAGCAACCCAGCCCAGCACCCACGTCCACCCCGACGCCTACCCAACAGCCGCTCATAGATGCCAATAATGCTTCAGCGCAGCTTAACGCCGCTTCTTCGGCCACTATTACTAAGTATATCAAACGACTCTCTAATGACAACCAGCGCTAATCTTTTCTTTTTTTTTTAGTGGCCCCCCTGCGCTTGCTACCAATAATACTCTACCATCTAAACCTGACGCGGAGAAGGAAGATGGGGAAATCGATGATAGCAAAGGGAGCAAAGAGATCAAGCGTCTTCCAAACCTCCCTCAGCGACCTGCCGTACCCCCCCCTCCGCTAAGGCGTCAGCCCTCTAGGGATCCACCCAGACTTCAACAAAGTCAGCAATCTAATGAGCCTTCAAGAGCGGGAACACCAAGAAGGGACGAGCCACTGAATCCTCGACCTAACCAGGATATGTCACGAAATCTAAACCAGGTCAACAGGGGACCCCCACCCCAGCCTAATAGGCCACTGCCCCAACACCAATTGCCGGACAGACCTCCGGTTCAGCAGCCTCACGATAGGGCCAGGGATATGAGAGATTCCCCACGATCTGTAGAAGTTCGGGGTACAGCTGGTAGGCCTATCGCCGAGAGGTTGCCAGACAGACCATCGGATCGATTGGGGGACAGACGCCCTCTCTCTCCCAGAAGAGAGAGTCGAGATCAGCATCGGCGTGATAGCGATAGAGGAAGGGCCAGAGAAGACAACTTTCAAAGACCAGCACTCCCTCTTAGAAATGATGATCGGGTTCCGAGGGCTGGTGAGAGGAAGGATCCGGATATCCGAATGGAGCCGTTGCCCAACAGGTCTGCCCAGCAGCCTCAGCCAAATCCTGTCAGAACAGACTCCAGAAGTCAACCACCAGATGTCGACAGGAGAAGGCCAGACAGGACGGACGATCGACCCCGTCGGCACGATCGCTCTGATTTACAAGTTCATCAGGTGGAGATCGATCGTCCCGACCCCGACCGCAGAGCATTAGATCGGAGGGCTTCCGATCAAAACCTCCCTAGGCAACAAGCCCCCCAGGAGGATGCCCACTCTCAACGGCCACCTGCTGCTCCGCGCGCAGATGTCGAACGTGAAAGGGAGAGAAGAAATCGCCAAGAGGGCCCATCAACCCCGAAAGAACGTGACCTGCTCACTGGAGCTCCACCCAGAGGGCCGTCGGGTCCATCGCTCAACGACTTTCGTGAAACCCGACATGCCCCACCAGTTACGCACCAGGACCCCAATCATGGGAGGCTTAATCCGCCTGATATCATACCCAAGGGCCCACGGGACCGTAGTGCACCAATGGGACCTAGAAGCAATATGAACAGGGTTGCATCCTCGCCGGCTCTCACCACCACTACTGGGACACAGCGAGTTCCACCAAATAACCCGCCTGGCGTACCAACTCCGTTGCCGTCTCCGGGTCTGGAAAGCAAGCCATCCGTTGCGGCTTCGGTGGACAACGTTGAAACTCAAAAACCTACAGACAACACAGGAGCTTCAACTAATGGAAGTGATACTGCTGGAATACATCCAGACAGATTAAGAAATGTCGTCCAGAATCCCCAGCCACTGCCACCAGTACTGCCACCACAACCATCACAACCACAACCACAATCCCCAGTTGCTCAACCCCAACCTCCGCCACAGTCTTCATCCGTTCACCCAAGCCGCCGACAGGTCATCCAAGGGGCATCAACCACGTCAACTTCCGCTGCGGCTCCTGGTCCACCCTCAGGGCCCCGCACGAACCCTATTTCTAGCGTCGTTCCTCCGGCTGCTCCATCGCCCACCACGTCAAATCCACCACCGCCAGTCAAGCAAGGCTCGCCACCTACAGGGCCTTCACGGGGCGATAGAGGTGATGATGCCCATCACCAGCGGCGTCGCATGATGATGACTATGCAGAATATCATTGGCCAGGCGTCTGGGGGGGCTGATGCTACACAAGGTAGCTCCATCAAAGGTAGAGCATCAAGGCGTGTTGGGGGTACAAGCAGCACCCCTGGGCGGGATAATGGCAGAAACGCTTTACCTATAACCACGAGCGACACTACTCGACGAGGTGGTAACGGTAATGGCTCTCAAAGTGACTCCACTCGCAGAGGCAGTCTCGCTGGACCCGAACCAGGAAGACCAACATCAGTTTCAGGAGGATCCGCAGAAGATAGAGATCGGGAGCGCGATAGGGACAGACCGGCCTCAGATCATGGAAGTCGCAGTGGTCGCCATGGACGAGACAGGGGAGACAGGGAGCGTGAGCGGGATAGAGGTGATAGGGATAGGGATAGAGAGCGCGAGAGAGATCGGGTTCCGCGTGACGGAGACCGGGAGCGTGAACGAGAACGAGAACGTCAGGTAGAACGGGACCGTGGCCGTGAGCGGGTCGGAATGGACCGGGATAGGGGGTTAGATCGTGACCGTGGACAGCAAGAGAGAGACCGTGATCGTGAAGCCCGAGATCCAAGGGAACGTGATCGCCATCTCACTGAGCGTGAGCGCGACCGGGATAGAGAATCACGCAGGGGAAGCGGCGTGGCTGCTGCGATCGGCGGAAGTGGCAGAGATAGAGATAGAGATAGAGACCGCGATAAGGAGCGCGAAAGGCGCGATGGAAGGGACAGGGAACGGAAACACGGCCGTGAGAATGATAACGGGAGGAAGGATGAGTCCAAGAGGCGCAGAAGGGGCGAGCAAGGCGGAGGGGGTAGTGGTGGATGGTAATAAAAGCTATCTGAATAGCTGAGGTGTTTTTATGTATCATGTATCTTCTTTTTTTCTTCCTCTCCATCTCCTTATTCCATGTTCTACTCGTTGCCACCTGTTCTCTTGTTGCGGTACGGCCTCGGGCTCAGAATGGCGGTTATCGTTAAACTTAGTATATCCCGGTGGGCTTTCGGAGCTGTATATATAAAATTCCTATGCTCTCCCTTAGGGTTATTGAAAAAGTTTTTTTCGTTATATTTTTCCTTCCTTCCTTCCTTCATTTATTCAATCAATGAACCATATTCCATGTTCTTCCCATTAGGGATTGGGGTGGGGAAGAAGGGCGGAGGGTTTGGACGGTGGTTATTATATTCTGCATTGTAAGATATCTTGTCGAATTGTCCTCACTTAACTACTTCTATTTCTTTCGTTGGTACTTTATCCTGTGCCTCTGTTAAACCTAAAACAAATCCTCGAACTTATTTAACCTGAATTTTGTCTTTGGCTAAGATATGTTGGGCGATTCGTGACGCCCGCCTTGTCTTCGGCTCAGTCAAGGAAAGCCATTTAACCCGAACTAGCATGCACCCCCCTACCCTTGACCCCTATAGCTTGCCCAAAAGTTAATATATTATAATAATATCATAATAATATTATTATTATCTAATATATCTTTCTATCTTCTAAACCCCCAGCTTATTGTCTATCGAAAAACAGGAAGAAACAAAAATAAAGTTGTTGAGGAAAAATATTTCGAAATTGGGCATTTTCAGGTTGGACTGCCCCCGTTAAAGGTTCCCCCCACCATACAAACATCACCGCGAACCGCCGACAGGGTTCGTGCCACCTGCAAATCCTATCATATCATACTAACCTTATCTTAATAACAATCCCCCGCACCCGTCGCTCGCGGGGGAGTCTGCGCCGAAAAGCTGGCTCAACCCTGTCTTGGAATCGAGTAGTACTATAGTAGTGCGGAGACCTCATGGGCCGGGCACTCGATAACTTTAGTGTTGAAAAAAAGACATGAGTCGCGAGGGGTCGTGGGGATCGAAGCTTGGGGATTTAGAGTGGATTGCGAGGTGTGTAAATAATGCTGCTAATATGGTCCTAAGGCCCCGTTTGGCGCTCAAGAAAAATGGTATATTTTTTTTCTGGCTTTTATAGCAAATGAAATATTGCAGCATTGCACCTCTTTGATTATAACTCGACCTGCAAGCCTCCTGCCAGATTTTTCTTTTTAATTACAGTAGTCAGAATGGCAGATACTATCTAGATAATATTGATCTTTTTAGCAAAACCAAGTTTTTAGGAAAGCATCATTTTTTATATGGCGGCGTGCCAAACAGGGGCTAAGAGAATTAATTCGGTCCCCATCGGAAGTAGGAGTCCCGACGACCCCCACGTAATCGTAGGTGTGCGTATTGGGCTATCCATTACATAATTGATGATTGACTGATATAGACGATTTTGTGTGCAGAACTAGAGGAGGTGCAGGTAGTGCCACTGCTGCCGTTTCTTCCCTAGCTGCCCAAAAACTGTACAAGTTACGGACATAAAGAACCCGAACACAGGGATGAGGAATTTGTATGGCAAAATGTCTGTGCGTATCTGACCGCCCATACAAAATTCGGCCTCAAATGTTCGGGTTCTTTATGCCTGTAACTTGTAGCAGACGCCATCCCAAGGATCGTAGTTGTCCGGAACGATTAGGAGAAGCGCTGCAGTGTCAGTGGTGTTGCTTCCAGGGAGCAATAAGTTCGCTATCGGGGCCGGGGTGCCAGTAAGCCATTCCACTTCTCCTGGACCAGGAGGTTATCGGTATTGACGAATGGTAGCTCGACAGAGCTAGGTTGCTCCATCTTATCTCTAACATAGATAGTAAGACTTGGTAAGGGGGGTGTGGCTAACGAAGACTGCCTAGGATTATTCTGGTACAAGTATCACGCATGCTGCAGACTACATGTACGGTACATAACCACTTCAAACACCTGCTGCCACGGCCAGTGGGAAGGGGCGTCCCTTCGTCGCAACGTCAATAACCAGGCTGAGGATCTCGGTAAATTCCACACTACTTCTATTCCTCTCACGCTTTCTAATCTTACTCGCAATCCCCCTCAGGCGGCATAGGACCAGCGTGCCACCATCCCCACCTCCAAAACGTCCACCCATGCGAGCGGCCCCCTCCGCTCGGGCACGAGTTACGTCATAAACGGCTGGCGCAAAGAACAGGGAAGACGCAGCCAACACCCGCTTCAGTACTCAAATTCTTGCACAAGTATCCAGCATGAAGCGCCTAAACGGGGGGGATCAAAATCTATATGGCGAATTTCGTATACTCATCTCAGGCCACTAAATCCAGGTTCAAATATTCAGATACTTCATGCGGGATGCCTATAGAGAACAGAGTCTACAACGGCGCCACAAAGGGCAACATCTCGTCCGGCACCGGACATGTAGGCAGCACATAGGAACAGCGGCCCCCGCGACGGAACCAATAGCTCGCCTATAGGGACTTTGAATAGCGTTCCCTACATTTTTTCCGTTAGCTAGCACTATGCCGCCGTGGGTGCCAACCAGGTTTTTATTTCCTACCAAAGAAGAGCACCATCAGTGCCGATAGGATATCGTATAAGGGGGAGGCTTTTTTCCCTCGGTGCTAGCGTTGAGTTAGTCGCCGTAGCCGCCGGTGCGAGGATTGATTGGTTGGATGTTAAGGAGTGTGTTGGGGGGGGAGGGAAATGACGTTGTTTACCACCTCGCACATATCATACCAATTAAGCCTGTACAACGCAGATGGCGCCTCTCAGATGATAAATATTGGGCTGAGAAGAACGAGAATTCAATATTCGATCATCTTGGATCACTCGCAGCTCAGACTAGCTTGGAACCTAAGGAACCATGTGTGGCACCAGCCGCGGAATTGGGTGCCAAAGGTGTTTACTCGAGTAATGGGCAATTAGAACCAAGGCACGCTAAGAATGGCCCTCACCAAGGTTCTCGGGATTGCAGAATAGATTAAAGGCGGGTTTCCATACTATCGCCAAATCGAAAACACCTCAACGCTGCCTGGCCATTTTCAAGAGAGACTGGAGCTGAGGCACTCCTACTGGGTATCCCACTTTGCAAACTTGCCTGTGGCTCTTTGTTGGATAAAGTGCTTGTAGGAAGGGTCTCACCGGTAGCTTTGGTTAACGGAGAATGCCGCATCGCGCGAAGGGGTTTATCCAGAGCCGACATGCAATAGGGGTTCGGTAGGGGGCCCTAATTGGATACTCCAGCACCACACCACCACACCACCGGTGGGCTTCTGTGCGTGTTCTGGTTCGCGTACCCAACTGCGTTTTTGAGACATTTCCAGCCCTAAAACCGTAGTACTGTATTGTAACGCACATCCAAGGGGGGGCTAAAGACTAGGAATCCTTGTTGAATGCTTGGATAGGGGATGGCAAGCTGCACTGGCGATGGGTTCAAGCTGTACCGTGCCACCTGAGGGATAGGGAAAGGAGACGATAACCCATCATGGATTTCGCTAGAGCAAAGGTTAATTTTGGTATCGGTAGGTATTTGTGGAGCAGGAATATGTTTCGAGAAGGCGTGCGCGGTATTATTACTACTATACTACAGATAACATGCGGTAAAAGTGTAGTTCGAGGTCCCAAGAATTCGACGAGCGCCACAAAACTCTGCCGGCTATTCACGAGATAGTCCTTTTGGAAACAAAACACTCTGGTTCATTAATTGGTAGAGTGAGCGATAGAACTCTTAAATAAAGGATCTCGGAGTAGCGAACCCCAAATCTAAACTGCCAATGAACAGTGAGCTGGTCAAAACTTCCAATTTTCACGCAGGAAAAAGGGATATCTCGAAGGTGCATGGAGGGACTTAGTGGGGGGTTTTCTAGGGAGCATCAGTCCAGTACCCGCGCCGGCATCCTCCACATTTTTGCCTGGCAACCAATAGACTATCCAATAACCCGCATCTCACCTGCGGCGCTAGAAAAGCCTCGTTCCAGTACCCCATAGGCTTGCACCACCAATCTACTATTCCAATCTCAGCCCATCAGTGCCCTGCTTCATTCACCCTATCACTCTATCCGAGCCAGCCCGAAACAGCTCAGCACGAGGTCCTCCCGGAAGAACCCTGATCCTGAGTCAGGACCATGTTGAACGAATCGACCTTCTTCCTTACTCATCGGTCCCGGCGGCGTCGACCTAGGTCTCAAACACCAGTCGAAATATCGCGATGGGAAACTTTGACTCTAGCACTGTACACACTTTGCAGTACGATTTCGAGCCTAGACCGCTCTTGTGGAATCCTACCAAGAGGTTTTTGGTTGTATCATTCGATTGGGCCGCCGCGGGTCAACCTTGCACGGGTCGGGATGAAGAACTACGGTGTGATAAGTGGGCTAGGTTATGTTTCGTGCTCAATACTCGAGTAGTTATGGCACTGTACAGTCGTACCTCGCTGTCTCGGATGGCCAAAATCCAAGGAATCTGTCCGGGACAGCGAATTATCCGTGACAACGAGTTAGGCTTTGGTTCAAAACAATTTAGAATCCAGAGAATTTCATCCGGGGCAGCGGGGGATCCGGTAGAGCGAGGTCCGGGAGAGGGAGGTGCGACTGTATATGCGCCCCCACTCGCGGGCGTTTTTGCAAGGCTGGCTAGTGGTGGAGAAAACGGGCACTATACCTAAGCTTGAGATGTCTCGGGATCAGTTTCTCAACTACTCGAGTACAGAGGATTTTATTTTCCAGAAGTGATTCTTGGTCACGGGGTTGTCTGTTCTTGAGCCACCAGCCAATCCATAAATATGAGGACGCAAGAACCAGCGTTTTACGCCCAAATTCGAACATCATAGCACCTCTACAAGTGCCAGTATCCCCAGATACCTGAGCATCTTGGGGAAATGGGGCGCGCCAGTGAGAACTGCACGGGAGGACGGTAGATAAACACGTGGGGGTTTACCAGTGAGGGTTTGTGGGCAGTCATCCTTCGATCTCTACCCCATACAATAGTCGAAGGGAAGAAACGCCCCGAAAGTTCTTCGAATCACTCACATGAAGTTTACAAAGACAGCACGCCCTGTCTTAATAGTTGCCGTAAAAGGCGAGACGATTGAACCCCAGACCAACGTGGCCGAATGTCTCATATGAAGACAATATCTCAACTCGAGATACCCCCTAAGCTACCGGGTTGAAACTACTATATGATATCGACAGTAATACCGAACAACCGGCCCAGGGCGGGAATAAGTAATTTGCATATATGGGTCACGTATGAGATGTCCCTATTGGTGAAAACCCCGGTATCAAATAGAGTACTATGTGCCCTGAGTAAGCCGATGGTCCTGGGGTAAAACTAGGCTCTTCAGTAAGTGATAAGCTATTCAAATCGTCGAGTAAAAAATAAACAGTGGTCTAATAGTATATAATCTTCCTCACCACTACTTCTCCCCTTGTCTATATGGTGGAATTTTATCATTAATAAATAATGTGGTGAATGCTAAGATGTCTATCTACTAACTTGGGAACTAACGGATTCCCATGATCGTCTTGCGGGACACACGGGAAGGATTAAAAGAAAACCCTTGCGTTATACTCGAGTATCCTCTTCCCTCAACTCCGGTGCGCTTCTGCAAATACCACCTTCCGCTCCATGCTGAATCTACCGGTACAGCGGGACATGTAACGTCCTGCACAGAAAAATCCGCCAACCACCCACTTCCTCCTACCCAAGCTCTCGCTCCGCCCGTATAGCCTTGCACATTACCCGTTCCGTCCTACAAGAGAAAATTTTACTACACCCCTCACACCAAATCCCGCAATCCCGCAACATTTGGGATCGATTATTCCGGTGCGGTACCAGTACCAGTTTCCGTCCATTTGGGGTCTCGCAAGCACAGAAATGCACAGTACTGGTGTCAATTTAACCTTTGGCGGTTGATCCGCAAGATGTGGTTGCACAGAGGAGATTGCGCAAAGGGGCTCTTTTCACTCCTTTTTTCTTTTTCTTTTCTTTTTCACGTACAGGTACAAGTGCTATGGTAAGAGTAAAACCCTCGTTTCCCCAGACCAAACACCATTGTTGGCCTTTCCTCCTCGGCCTACATCGGGAGCGTTGCAGATACTATACGACATTCTTGTTAGGCACGGTAAATCGGTTCTACTGTATTGGAGGACGGCAAGGCATTTTAGGCCATATAGCGAGATGGGAGGGTTTCCCCTCCCTGCAGAGAGCCACGGCAGGTGTCTTGGAAGAGCGAGAAAGACGAACAGCATGTGAGAATTGTGGGGGGGGCCCTCCATTGGCAATCTCGCACTCGGGAAAAAAAATACTTGGAGTGTGGTACTGTACAGTAGAAGGATCCGGGAGCGCAGTTCTAAAGCACTGTGCTACTGCAATGCCTATATACAATTGTGGATTACGGTAGATTATTTAGTTCTACTACTCGGCCTTATGTTGGCGCTGGGGGGATAGGCCGGGCATAGTGGAGTTTGAGTGTTCGAGTAGATGCTTCTACACTACAACACGATACGATACGATGGGGCAAACTCTAATGTTAAGCGATGGTTTTATGGAACTTGTTTTTCTTTTCCCTTTTTTCCTTCTTTTTTCCTGTTTCCCTTGTGTTAGTGGTTTAACCGACCAGGCTTCGTCTGGCAGCGGACAGAACTCCTTTCGACTCCATCACTCGATCACCTCGGGCCAGACCATAAGGGTAAAATTCCCTGGCGATCCTGCCATCCAAAGCATTCCTTTGACGCCATTACCATAACAATTTTGTACAGTATTCTCTTCATCCTTTATCTTCTACAGATCCTGTAACAGGCTTCTCAAACTCGCGACCAATTCTTGTGGCTGACAAGGAATCCTGGTCGGGACTCAGCAACGGGCTTCCGGTAACACTAACCGCTTCATCTGAAACTCTGGTGGACAACCTTCAATTTACAATTCGAGACCCCCCTGACCAATGACAGCTCGCAGTTCTAACCGCGTTGCGTAGGGCGTTTCGCTACTCACCAGAGATGTGCATTTCAATAAAACACACAATGTATCCCTGGTTAGCGGTCAACTTCGACATCACTGTTGTGGGCCACCAAATGACCACCCCCCCCCCCCCTTTCCCGGCAAAGAATCTATGAAAACCTAGGTGCGCCCCCCAATTGTGTCGCCTCCTTGGAATTTTCTTTCTCTCACAGTGTTTCCTTCATTTTGCGTTCGTTTTGTTGCCTTTTTTATTTTATTCTATACCTTCCTTTAAATTCCTCTAGACGACATTTTTTTATACGCAGAGCGTATTTTCCATTCCTTTACAAAAAAAAAGCTCTAGAAAAAAGTACATATCATATCGTAAAGATAGTCTATCTGATCTCACCCAAGTCGCCGAAATGAGACAAAAGGCGTTCACGAGACCTGCTCCTATTGTAAGTCAGATCATTCACCACTCTTGCATAACTTTAAACATTCCTGAAAAGAAAGTTGACTAATATGTTTCTAGAAAACGAATATCTCACCAAAGATCGCAACTACTGTCGTTACCACCGCTGCTAATACTGCTACTAAGAAGCCACTACCTGTGCATTCATCACTGGCACCTCTCAGCCCACGAACTGAATTGGAACTACGTCGATCATGTTCAAGACTATTTTCATCACGAAGTGCAACTCCGATACCTCATCCAAAACCAGATGGAAAGCCACCCTACGTTCCTTCGAACACAGCACAATCACTCACCCGGACCACAAACAACAAACCCGAGATCTCATCGGGACCAAGCCTAGATATCTGTCCCGAGTCCCCTCCACTAAAAGACCCCGTTAAATTAAACACAATTGTAAAGCCCCCAACACCTCCATCCTCAAGCGGCACCATGGCACCCTACAACTTCTCCAAAACTGCCCTGGCGAGAAAGATGAGCCTAAGCGAGGCCCGCAGAGTCCATACACCTTCACCCCCAGCAAGCACAACACCAAACCTGAGAGCGAAACTCCAGGAACCACACACACCAGCACGCACCCCCGAACCACCAATAGAACCGATAAATCCCGAAGAGATCGGCCAAGCAAAGCCCTTTGAATCATCTGCAATACAGGTACCCGTGGGTTTAAAACGCAAACCGTCGCTAATACGCGTAGCCCCGCGACCAAAGACCTCGGGCGGAGCCGAATGCCGGACAAGTGAATGGGTGCAGCAGGAACTCCAGCGACGGCGAAACGAAAGCGGCAACGAGAGGGAGAAACTGGTACTGTTCCCGAGGCCGAATACCTCGCATAGTATGAAGACGGATCCCTTACCGAAGGAACTTGCGGAGAGGCCGCTGCCGCCGTTGCCGCAGATGCCGACGCGTAGCAAGACGATGGGGAATGTGAGTGGGCCGTTGAGAAGCCTGAGGCGGCAGTTGTCCGTGTTTTTTGGAAGAAGGAAGGACAGGCATGCTCAGGACAGCCCGGTGCCTTCGAGGGTTGCGAGCTAAAAGTTGACTCTTGACGGTTCAAATTTTCATTTTCATTTTTTATATCATACTTTCATTTGTGTTTTGGGCGCATTGGGGGGCGGGGCTTGGTTCTGTCTTTTGTTTACCTCTCTCTTTTTTTCTTCTTCTTTCTTTCCCCGAAGCTAGGTAATAGTAATGGCTATTTCATTTGGAGCCGAGAATTGGGTGTAGATTATTGGTGGCTCCGAACGGGAGTAATAAAGCTTTGGCTTCGGGCAGGAGTGGTGGCTCTGGGTTTTTCCTGTTGCACAGGGGTAATTTCTAGATTTATGTCGGACACGAGGCTAGGTGAAGCTTTTGATTGTTCCTAAATCCCAAAGATTTCTAATACAGTCCTTTAGATAACAGCTTTTGTTCTCGTTCGTTCTTGAGTGGTGGTTGGGTACATAGTTTGAGCTGTTTCCTATGGTTTATTCCTCATCATTGCAATATCACTCGGATTAGAAAATGGTAACCCTGAGATTTGTTTCCGAAACGAGGCTCAATGCCGTCGCGTGAATGTAAGAAAATCCGGGTTAGTGACTGTGGGGTAGTACCGGCGCCCGGGGCACAGATTTAAGTCGTCATGCGAAGTTGACAACAACTGTTTTGCATTCGGCAACTACAATAATGATACTACCTTGGTCCGACCCTACCCCCTAGTTCCGTATCTGCACCCCGTTACCCAGACTATCTCGAGCGAGGAATATGCAGGCTGCTATTTAAGGATCTGGCGTCACCGTTGGAGTTATTGGGAAGAGCCACTCATAGAAGACCTTCACGGTCTGTCGGCGTCTCCTATATTGTAGGTTGCACTAGACTCAAAGCCGATCAGCTAGTGTACTTCTATATCGCTAGGTATAAAGCACTTCTCGATTTGCTAAACACTCTGTCACGGGCTCTCACTCGGTCAGGGGATCTTGCATCTTTCCTCTCCAATTATTATAATATATTATTACCCCAGCGTCAGCGAAACGGCATACATTAGAGGCAGGGGAGGGAGGTTTGCAGGGCTTGTCAAAGAAACATAATAATAAATAGCCTAAAATATTTGCAGTGGGAACGTCTTAAGTGAGAAGCACTCCCGAGGAAAATTAGAGTAGTGATGGAGATGTCGAATTCGTGCTAGAGTTGTGGAAGGCGGCACGTGAGCTGAGTTCGGGGGTGATAATAGAAGTTTTCTTAAGTTTCTGGAATGCGGTGGATCATTCTACTTGTCTTGGAGTTAAATCTGTGGCCGTACCTTTCCCACCTCGCTACAAAGCTCCGGAAGAGTCCACTCGCTCTACAGCTGCGACATTCACTGGATTCGCAATCAGTTCCTAGTATAGTACAGTACGGTACTTAATGGTCAGGAACTATCGATCAACACGATATCAGTAGCCCCCTCCTGGTCTGGGCTCACTTATTATGTAACCTCTGCAGAAGTCCTGCTTTTCCTAAGCCGAATCCCCTTTGATCCGTTCGCTAACCCATACCATAGACTCTCGGAATCGACTTACACGTGTGTGATAGAATGACCGGCTGAGCAGGGCGTTTCCCGGTCATGACCCCAAACCTTCATGCGATTCGGTCCTCCTCACCCCTCGCGTGGTGGCGAACGCAATCGGTGCCGGGTTTTCTAGGGAGCCGGGCGGAACGTCGCGGATGAGTGCGGTCGGGGTTGTTTTGAATCGTAGCTGGTGATTTGAGCTCCGTACTAGTACGAGCACAGTGAGGGACTGGGGCGGCGGGAACTGGCGGATTCATTCTCGCTTGGCAATAGTATGCTAATTAGTTAACTTGAGCGTGGTTTAGATGTTTTTGCCAAGGAAGTTAGCAGTGGTGAACATGTCTACTTGTGGGACGTTCCCATCCTCCTACCAAGAGTTTTGCCACTTCTGAACCGCAGTACCGTTATCTCCGGGAAAGATTGAGATGTTCCTGTTTTGTCCCTATTAATGTGTCGAGTTATCTATTCTGCCATCTGATAGATCTGTAATTCTTACCGGGAGTGATGGTTGAAAATCTTTTGGGGGCTGAAGGTTGAGCAATATTTTCTGGGCAAAGTTCTCTGGCTATGGACGCCCCTCTTTTGTAGGGTTGTTCCTGTATGGGAATGGGTGTTACATTCTAAATTAACATGACTCTCTGGGGAATCTGAAAAAAACAACAACCTAAATTGTTCATTTTGACAGGGGTCAGTTTTAGGCTAGAATGGATGATGGAAAGCTTAAGTCGCCCATCTCGGGCTACGTCTGCGGTAATAGACTCGTCTTGCTGCCTTGTTTCTCGGGGAGCCTGTGAGCAGGCGCTGCAGAAACTATGCCAATCCGGTACCATATGCCATCCGTCCTCGTTTGATTGGATACGATGTATCCGAGGCCAATGCCTGCACGGGGTCCCGTTGCATAAACATTGAAATTGCATATGTTTCATATGGATGCAAACGGATATTCCTGCCTCTCATGAAATGAACAGTGCTGATTTATGAAATTCTGGGGCTTGAGATTCTATTCGGAGATTCTGGTCTGACGCATGTTCCCTCTCGGCTTAGCTTTTGCGGGTGCTTGGGTCTGCCCGTTGTTGACACTTGATGCTTTTTCTATTTTTTATTTTTACTCGGAGGCATTTTGCTACTGATAACACTACCACCGGGTCTCAGCCACTAGATGTAACACTACCTCGCGACGGCGGGGTCTCGGGAATGGGGGAGGTAGGGGAGGAGTGCTTGAATGAGATTGTCTCCATGCTGGAGGACTTCGTTGTGACTTGTCAGGTGTGCTGGTAAGTATTATACCCTGTCTAGGATTACATCCCAATAGACACCTCCAGGGGTAGAAGAGGAGAGGAGGCGTACTAGTACAATAAAGAAAAAGAATTGCTAAGAGAGTCAAAAGATATGCAAATCGATTATTCCTCAGGGCGCTCTATATCCTGATGATTTGATGGTTTTAGATGACTGCTCGTATGTCTCTCGTCTTTTCCAAGTCCCATCGTAGATTCCCCTCGCAATAAAAAAACAAGGAAAGAGGAAACAGCCGACTATTTGGTATACTGGACTTGATAGAAAACACCTTTTCGCCTTCCGCACCGCCGTTGTCATAATCATGAATGTATATGACATGTGAACCACGGATGGGCCAATGTAAACCATGGGTATGCGATAGACCCCCCCCAGAAGTGTCTCTATGCTCTACATAGGTAGCTGTGAATACTGTATATTCTGGACCAATTTCCATGCGGTCTTTAGAGCCTCTGCAACACTGCCTGTATGATAAATTATTAGCCTCCCATGCGGATCCTACATCAAGAGGAAGTCGGGTATCTTCTGATTGGGGAGGTTGTGCCATGATTGTCTTAGATCCGAACTGTACTGATTTTATAGCGAGTTATGTGTTAAATAAGGTTAGAACACTGAGGTTTTGCTAAGCCTGGTACAAAACTTGGTGTGGGCTGCAAGAATCTCCCCTAAAGTTAGTGCAAACTAGCTGTACCCGGTAAACAGAAGCGTAAGCAAATGTCTCTCGCGGCGGCCTTGCTCAGGGGTTGCTCTTCGGGCTATGCAAAGCTGAGCCACAGAGCACTAGTGCACATTTGGAAAGGCCCTTGTTATTTCTCCGGTGAATCGGACAGTTCAAATCACGACCGTCGTGGCAAAATCTCTATTTTGAGTATTTAAAACTTCTTGTTTTGCGTTTCAAGCCAGGCTCTCGCTCTTTGTATCGATTAAGTTAGGACCAAATATTGCTGATCGATTTACTGGCAACGATATGTTCATTACCTATCACTCGCTCTGCTCCAGAACCTGAATCGTGACAGTAGAAGGCGCTGCAGATAGTATTATAGGCTTCTGTGAACCTCTGTCATAAAACGCAATAAAGCCATAATAGGGGAAGCACTATTGGGACGTACCGTTCATGAGTTTACGCTTATTTATCCTATATCATTTTTTCTTCGAGTGCTGTGCATGGGTAACTAACCCGTCGTATCGTACGAGAGTAACAAGCGCACAAAGCACTGATTATGTTTTAAGCCACGGAGAATCTCTCGTTAAACACCTAAGGAGTAAGAAACACCTCCGTTGAAATCTACCAGCAACTCGGGAAGAGACACACTACCCACTCATTAAAATCCCAAAATCGGGCTTCCAGTAGGATAAATACCGTAAGATCTCGAATAATCGGCCCATGTGCTAGGAAGTTGATTTTGAGTTTGAAACACAGGACCGCCGGAGATTAGTGTCTTAAATAAAATCGTAACCTAAGACAAAAGACAATTTCAACCTCA
>Ga0307513_10000278_pt1 | contig 74121 bp, 42 predicted proteins | sample 15_EM_MG_FD_202174 | JGI IMG/M metagenome (GOLD analysis project Ga0307513, IMG submission 202174) | Populus trichocarpa ectomycorrhiza microbial communities from riparian zone in the Pacific Northwest, United States - 15_EM | ecosystem: Host-associated > Plants > Roots > Unclassified | place...
ATATATATATATATATATATATATATATATATATATATATATATATATATGAACAGTACAATCCCGAAACGGCACGCCGAAACACTCCGAAACTGAAACATTTCATTCCAATTGAAAAAACGAAACACTTACCGAAACGGAATTGACAACCTTGACAGTGAAGGTAACGCGCAGGTGCTAATCAGGCGCATGCAAGGGGTTGTGTGATTTTGACGTGTATGCTTCACACTCGGCTACTGACAACTACAAAAACACCATAAACAACTCGATTGCAATCTCCTAGTTTACTTGGTTCATCTATCTGCGCTCGCATGGTTGTCAAAGTGGCCTGGTTCGTATAAAAAAGCTACTACGAGAAGGGACGTGACATGGCTGGGAGTGGGAGTGATTGATTCCAAGCTGACTTGGATGATCAGTATTGACAGTGGCTACGAGGATGAGAGGGTGATAGAATGGCTTGTGGAGATCGGCGTTTTTCTTGGTCGAATGGAAATAGTTGATTTTATGGTGGAGGTGGACTTCTTCTAGGCTGTTAGTTGAGGTCCGTCGAGGCTGAGGAATGTGGTTGCTGCTGAGAAACCGTATTGTGTGGAGGAAGGGATGAATAGTGGCGGCTAGGGTTTTCCAAAAAGTGATCTTAGCTCAACATGAAACGAAATAGTCTCGTTAAGAGGCAACTAAACTCAAAACATAAACAAAATAAAATAAAATAGTCTCATTAAAAGGTTATTATCCTTAAAAAAAACTTAAAATAGTCTCATTGAAATGCGAGCATGCTAAAAAAACAAAATAATCTCATCAAAAAACGATTACCCTCAAAACAAAATAAAACAAAATAGTCTTATCGAGAGACAACTATCCTCAAAACAAAAATAACTTTAAATATTTTCATTGAGAGGTGACTACTCCAAAACAAAAACAAAATAGTCTCGTCAAGAGTCGACTACCCTAAAAAAACCAAATAAAATAGTCTCATTGAGAGGCAACTACTCTCAACATGAAATTGAAATGGGTCAAAATTATTATGTAATCATCCTTAACATGAAATTTAAAATGGAGTTCAAATTATTAGGTGACCAGCCTCGATATGAATTTTAAATGAGGTAAAAAATGTTAGGTGACCAACTTCAACATGAGATTTAAATGAGTCTAAATTATTAGGTGACCAACCTCAGCATTTAAATGAGGTTCAAATTATTAGGTGGTCAACCTTGATATGAAATTTAAATGGGTCCAAAATGATTAAGTGACCAGCCTCGATATGAAATTTAAATGCTACCATAATTGTAGAGTTTAGTTTGACTTACGTGGCAACGGGATTCGACTGAAGTTATCCTAATTGTATACTCGACTCTAACTTGTTATTTACCCTTTTCTTTTCTTGATATCATCTTTGATGTGATGATGGATTCTGACTTTGTTTTTGAGTTTTGCTTACTATAGTTGAGAAAAACACAAATTGTATATTTTAAAACTTCAATCTTTCTTTTTTATTTCAACAATGACTTCACATGTATCTAAATTTAGTCATTGGCCTACTTGAATTGTTTAAGTGATATGAGTGGCTTTTAGGCTCACTAAGGGTTTGCCTTCTCGTGTTCTCCACTTTGATCGTTAGATGGGCATGATTAATACATTGTCTTGATTTTCTCCATGTTGATTTTTTTATCTTGGCCCTCAAGTATATGCTAAGGTATTTATTCATCTTTATTTCTTTTTCATCAAATCCATGAAAAAATCATTTTCTCTACCACTCATGGCTTATGATAGAGTTCTTCAAATCATCATTTAACAATTGTGATTGCCCATAATACAACCTAAGAATATATGTTCATCACTGTTCACTTTTCCATATCACCATAAAGAGGTTGTGCTCTATTACCTAACTTATAATTGAATTCTTCGAAACATCATTTGGTTATATTATCACCACAAGGAATGTTTCAAACAAAGTTGCTTCTAGTTGTTCTAGTTTTGTTCATCTTTTCCATTAGTCGTCAAGAGGCACACATGCATCATCACTATTTTTACCAAGAACTTTGCAAATTCAGTCAATGAAAGAATTTTATTACATAATATTTTTTAAGGAATCATCTTTTATATTTTAGGACCACATAGTAAAATTCACTAATTGAGTTCCTATATGACTAATTATTAAGAGGAAATCACTAGACGTTTTAGTTTCATTGCTCAAAAGCCCAAAATATGTCATTAAAGTGCTAGAATGCAATTTTGGATGTTTTTATTAACATATGATGAAATGAGTGTTGTTTGAAAATGAATGTTTACCCCAAAATTTTAGTTATCTTTTAACATATGAATTCTATTTTGAAAAAAGAAAAAGAAAAAAAAGAGAGAAGATGTTGGATTCCCAAAAAAGAGTCTTTACTTTTAAAAGAGAAGGCATCTTGCTTCATGCTATATTGATTTCTTATTTATTGGTGAAAATTCATAATTCAATGTCATAAATAATGACATAAAACACACAAACGAGTCATGTTTTCACTTGAAAAATATATTTCTCCTCTTTTTAGACGCTAAAACTTCTCAATATAAATAAATTAATTTTAATAAAAAAAAGGCTTGTAAAAGAAGGTAATATAGGCTAAGCATATATAAGTGTGTGTGTGGCTCAAAGGTGCTTAAAGGCATAGAATCACTTATTCATTTATGGAGGTCTTTTAAGCTTTCCACCTTAATTTTATCGTTTCAATGATTGTTCTCTCTTTAATATTAATTCTCCATACTGCACCTTGTGTTTTGCCATTGACTTTACTTGTTGGTCATTTTCCTTATCCCTTTTCATAACACTTTCAATCCTTTCACATTTTTTCTTTCTTTCTATTTGGAGAAAAGCTTTCAAAACATATCCTTAATATAAGGGGTGATCATCCTTGTCTAGGTTATTGTCCAAGAAATAGTTAAGGCTCAAAGAGAGATAGCAATGAATATATTTTTATTTGTGAATGATAGATAAAATATGGTCATTTTTCATCTTAAATCCAAATATGTTCATGTTTATAAATCATAACCTTATTAAAAAATCATTCATTATTTAGAAAAACTATAAGGTTAACCATAGTGAAGAAGTGGTGATATCATGACCCAAATGTATATCATTTATCATTATTTAAAACATCAAATCATTTGATTCTATTTTGAGCATTATTTTAAGCAAATTTCCCCTTTTAAGATTTGTTAGAAGTGAAAGGGTAATTTTAGGGCTTAAATGAGGGATTATCAAGATTTTAACCTTTTAAGGTTTATTGAGGGTAGTGGAGACGCTTTGAGATTAAAAAAAGAAAGATAATATGGACTTTACTCTTTTAGGATTGGAAAATAAGAATTTAGGATTCATAAAAAGAAAGATTCCCCCCTAGTGTTTGCATAACATATTTTGAAATTTGACTAATTTTTTAAATGTTACTTTTACATAAATATATCTTGATTTTAACACAATAATTGAACTTATAAAGAAAGAACTCAATTCAAAAATATGATATAGTCCCAAAACACATGAAAAATAAAACCAAGAAAAATAAGGCTTCGATGACTTTGTTCATAAATTCAGTAACAAAACAGGTGACAATGCAATGCTTTCTTATTCCATTTTTCAATGTCTAACATTTACAACCTAGTAACGTCCAGATGCCTTTTGCATCATCCATACCGATCACTCATCCTTATCAATCACTTACTATGTCAATGATGAATTGGTATTGATATGGTATGTACCATTATTCTTTATAAAAACATTATGGCTTTTAGTAATCAACTTTTAAACTTGATACTTGAAATTCTTTTAGTTTTCAATTAAATTGCTCAGAATCTTATTATGATACTTGTCATAACCTAAGTTTTTACTCCTCTAAAACAATTCAATCAGAAAAGCAAAAACAATATTTTAAAAAAACTAATTAAAAAAAATTAAAAAATAGTAATTAGTAATGGAATTATTAGAAATTAGAAGCCAAAAACTAAATTGGAAAAGGCGACAAAATACAAGGACAAGAAAAATGCAATCAGGGATGAAATTTAAAAAAGAGAGAAAAGTGTTCAAACTAGCTAAATAATTGGAAATTGGAAAGCCAATAACCAAATTGAAAAACACAACAAAATGGAAGGACTATATTTAACGCAATCAGGGATAAAATTAAAATAAATAAAGAGAAAAAGGTTGAGATTGGCTAAAAATATATAAATCTAATGAACAAATTGAAAAAGGAGGAAAAATTATGGGAATTGTTTGAAAACTTGAAAGTTCTATTTAGATAAAATGGCGTGTTTTGTATAAAACAGTGTCGTTGCTCACAAGTTTATTTTAAATAATAAAATGCACCAAAACAATATCATTTTGGTTCATAGGATTGAATAGTGTCTTCTTCCTTTTGAGTCTGCTCCAATAAAATGTTTTTTTTTCTATTTTTTATGGTTTTTCATCATATTTTGATTTCTTTCTCTCTCCCACACCTCTAAAAAAATGAAAAACAACATATAATTTCCATCCTTGCATGTGTTCAAAACAACATATAATTTCCATCCTTGCATGTGTTCAACATTCTCAACTAAAAAAGATATGCTCTGACCCTCTGAAACCACAACAAAAAGGATAATCCAAGCATGTTTGGCCACAATGTATAACATAATGGAAGGTTGAGACTGACTCAAGGGAATCGATGGTCATAATCATTCCACCAAGAAAGATTCAAAGAGCTTAATCATTGTCTTTAAATAGAGGGGCAAAGCAAGAAACAAGAGGAGCAAAGTTAAATAGAGAAAATGTCAAGATAAGAGAAGAAGAGAAAGAGAGTTTGAGTCGTGCCTATTATGCAGATTTCTCTTGGATAAGATCTTTTATTTTTTTCAGAAGCTGTGTGAGAGAAGTGAATCTAGTTTGACTAGTATATAATAAAGGATAAAGAAGAAGAAGAAGAAAAGAGAGAGTTTTGAGCTATAAATGAAGGTGTTGTGAACCATAAGGTAGTGAAGGGGAAAGAAAAATAAGAGAGAAAGAAAAAGGAAAGGAAAAAAAAAGAGAAAAGGAAACAAAAAACTGAAGAGAAAGAAAGAAACCAAATAAGCCCAAGAAAAACCATCTGAAAACCGTTCACTATCATCTCCACTACTAGTAGCAACCACAACAGCCCCTCCTCACCTAGAACTAGCCTTGAGGTAAACTCATATCTCTTTTTCTTCTTTTCTTTTCTTTTCTTTCTTGTTTAGGCTAGAATGTTTACTATTTAAAATGAAAAAAAAAAACATGTTACTATTCACCATGTATTTTTATTTTTATTTGTTTTTTGGTGAAATTATTTATATTTTGTAAAACTACATCTGCATCATTTATATATGTATGTGCGTGTAGATATTTATTAAAAAAAAAACTAAAACAACATCTATAAGTTTTTGTCAAGTTATCATTATATTGTTTTATTAAGTTTAGGTTGTTATAGCTAGGTGGACATGTCTTCTAGTTTTAAGGACTGACATAGGTCTTGCACGACATTTTTAACTTTAAAACAAGTTTAATAATGAGATGGTGAGTTTTCATCAAGCTAGAGTAAAGTTTTGATTAAACTTAAATTTGTGTTTTAATGGTTAGTTAATGTGTCTTCTAGTTTTAGGACCGATGGAGACCTAACGCAATGTTCTAAAATAAAATAAAAAGTCAATAATACGTCCATAAGTCTCCTCTAAGTAAGGATCAATGTGGGATGAGTGTAATATTCTTTTCAACCACTCAATAAATAATGATAATGATAATGATAACAAAAAGAGTAAAAAAAATATAAATAAATAAAATTGAAAATAAAAAATTGTTAAGTTGCGTGACTCCTAATTTAGGACCCGACATTAACTATTCAAATAATCCATTGACAATAAATAAATTGCAAATAAGCTAAAAAAATCTTGGACAATTAATGTCACGCATCAAATAAATCTAGGAGAAACACATAGCTAAAGAAACCTTTTCTCAGAACGGGTTGTGGTAAGGGTGATTTTTATCTTCCCTTAAGCATACCCAACCTCTTACTTAAATTTCTAGAATCAATGTATATTCTAGAATTATTAGTTTCCTTAAGGAACTGAGTTGTGACTTCGTCTTCCATATTCCCTTTAATTTTTAAAAGTATATGTTCATATCCAGGCATCAATTCATAATCGACTTTAAAACAACTCATAAGACCATGTTTAGAATATCTTACTCGATACGAATCAAGGTCTCGATCCCTCCTTTTCTTTCTAATGGCAGCCGACCCTCCCCTCCTCTCTTCTTGTTCAATTTTTTTCTTGTTAATCCCTTGCCTACCAGTGTTTATTTTTACCTATAACCCTTAATCTTTGATGGGTTTTTGAAATTTGGTGTTTCTCTCTTGATCTGTAAAAATAGATACCAAAACTCCCTCTCTTCTTTCTTCATGATAGTTGCAGATCTGTTTTTGGTAAGAAGAGTAGTATTTGTGCTCTATAATTATTCTTATTTGCATTTAGACCCCATTTTCTTTAAATGTATTCTTTTTGCCCTCACTTCTTTTTAGTTTAGTTTATTTTCTTTAATTTAATCCAGCCTTGATTATCTCAGGATTTACATAAGATTACCCAGAATGAGGGAGCATGGTTGCTGAGCTGATGGTGGCTCGCGGTGGTGGCTAGGAAGCTCGGTGGCAGCGGCTGCAATGCTTCTTCTTTTTCCGTATAAAGACACCAACTCCTGCGTTTTCTTCTTCTTTTTTTCTGTTTTTACTTTGGTTCTCTCCTCTCTATCCCTATGCTTCTCCTCTCTTCTCTATCTATTCCTCTGTTTTTTCTTTTTCTCCCCTGTTTTCCTTCCTTTCCTTTCAGTCTCCTCCAACTGCCTCCCTCTTCTCTGCTTGTTTCTTCTCTTCTTTTTTTCTTTCGGTCTTCAGACCCCTCTCCTTTCTTTTCTGCCCCTCCCGTTGTGCTCTCCCCCTCTGTATTTATAGGTAAAAACATAGGGGAGAGAGAGGTCGGGGCGGCCCCTGTGTTGCCGCCCCGAACCGCCCAAGGGGTACGTCCCCTCCATTCTTCCACCATGTGGCAAGCAAGTGGGTTATGTCGGTGTCTTTTTGAGGTTTAGGAGAGAGAGGGAGTCGGTGAAAACAGGGGGAAGAAAAATCTTCTTCTTCCCCTGATTCGCACGTCTAGGGGAAGAAGAAGACATATGGTGCCGTTCAAAACAACACCGTTTTTGCGTCTTCTTTTTTTTAAAACAATGTATAAAACGGCGCCGTTTTAGACAAAACACGCCGTTTCATTTAAATGAAAATGACGCCAAAATTATGTCAAGGTACAAATCAATCCTCAATTTGTGATTTGTTCAATCGAGTCCTCAATTGCAATTTTGATTTTAAAAATCAATTCAATTGCATCCCTGACAAATTCAATCGTCGGCCTTGAAGTTGGCCGCCTTTTCCAAATTGGTCTTTGGTCTCAAATTAGTGCAATTTGACCCTTAATTGAGCAATAAACTTCTAATTTCTTCAATTTGGCCCCTGATTCGGTTTAATTACAACCCCTCTATTTACGCGCCTTCTCCAGTTTGGTCCTTGGTTTCGGATTTCTTCAATTAAGCCCCTAATTGGCCATCAAACTTCAATATTTATGCAATTAAGCCCCTAATTTGACCAAATTAACTCTCAAAAATTATAATTTGACCCAAGAACTTTCATTTCTTCCAATTAAAGCCCAAATTGACTTTAAAATTAATTTTTCTTGCAATCAAACCCTCCATATATTCAATTAAACCTTCAATAAAATTTAATTGAGTCTATAAATGTCTGATTTTGGACTTTTCTTCCTCAAATTGAATTTTCTTTGTCAACAGGACTCTCATCAGTCAACAAAATACCGTCAAATTTCAATCTTTGTATTTTAGAACCTCCTCAACCAATTTTTGACCATTTTCTGGGCGCTCCGGCATCCTATTCTCACTGTTATTATTTTTTGATTTTTTTTTCAAACATATATATATATATATATATATATATATATATATATATATATATTTTGTATTTTCTTCTTTTTAGCGCGGGGACCCAAAAATAGGTTACAACATACCATAACATGGTCTAATATGGGCTTTTGAGGAAAACTGAACTTTTAAAATATGATTTGTATTTGTTTCTCCTTTTTCTGTGAAAATTCAAATATAGGTTGCGTAAAGATAAGTATTCATTTGGAACATCAAGGAGAACTATATGTAAAAAGAGTAAAATAGAAAAAGGAGTCACATTTTAGTCTTATGGTAATTAGGAACCTTAACAGGTCTTTCATAGGTCTAGGTAAGAGGCTGATTATGTGATAAAGAAGATAGTCATCACCCTATACATCCTACCTAAGATAAATTGTATTGTTGTTTGTTTTTAAATATAAAGGTGTTTAATGTACTTACATGTTAAGAGTTTGTAAAAATTGGTATATATGTGTTCTTTTAATTAAAGGTAAAAACTATAATGACTTAAGACAACAATTTGAGACCTGGACATGGTTAGAAGACCTAATTTTCATTTTTGAAACATGAGCGTTGGGCTCAAGAGTACGGTTTATAAATTAAAAGCCCAATTTTTTTTTTAAGATTATATTGATTAAAATGGGCTTGAAGACCACCACTCACACTTTATGGTCCAATATGAGATTATACCGATCTAGTCCAAATTCACTCGCGCCATCAAAGAAAGTTATCCCAAAAAACAAGAACACAAGCATAAATTCACACACATCAACATAAACATAGAAAATTGAATTCAAATAACAAATAAATATTTTCAAATAATATTTACAATTAAAACTTAATGTTAAGGATTTCTTTATAGATATTTACATTTTTATAAATTTAAAAACAATTTTGTTACCAAGGATGACTTTGCTTTCTGAAAGCAACTAATTAGATGGCTAGAATAAATTCATAAATCAAATATTATATTTATTAATATAATATTATATAAATATTGAAGATAAATTAATCATTTATTAATAATAAATATGTATTTACATGAATTTAATAATATCATGTGTAACTAATCCAATGGATACAAGAAATATCAGACTAACATTCAATTACATCTATGTTACGATGTCTAATATCTATTCATTACAATTGCAAAAAATAAATCTTAATTCTGGTAATACTTTAACTTTATTTAAAAAAAAAACTTTATGTGACAAATTATAGCAAAAAAAAAGGTCAAATATCTTGACTTGATTTTTTTACCTTTTCTATTTTTCTTTTCCTTTTCCTTTTCCTTTTCCACTTTCTTCCCCTCTTCTTTCTCCTTTCCATTGTCCTTTTTTTTAATCTTCATCTCTTCTGTTTCTTCAAAACTTCTCCTCTCCTCTCCTTAAATTTAGGTTGAAGTGTTAAATCTCATATATGTATTATCGATAGCTTGTAATGTTCATTGACTCACAAGGGAAAACAACCGAAAGTCTAAGATGAGTTTACCGATTGCAGAAGACTTTTAGTGTAACAGTCATCTACATCATTCAAGGAATCTTTCTCTTTACTTGGTGTTACAGATAAACAATTTTGGTCACATGTAGGTGTGAACGAAACTTTGGCTAGTGACAGAGCAATAGTTTCCTCATTGGAGGAGATTTTGTTAGGGCATTGCTAGAGAGCATTTTCCAGTGCACTTATTGATTTTTGTATTACTCTCAACTCCTTTATCTTGCAAGTTTTAATGGCCAATAACCCCGTCCATGTTTGTTGGTGCATTTAAAATTGAACCCATCTATAAGTGATGTGGGTGGTTTCATGAAAATCCAGTTTGTGCTTACTAATTAAAGTTTTCATTTTTTAGAAAGAAGATGCAGAAATGATACACGAACTTATTCAATAAATACCTAGTAGAAATTATGTTTTATAGAAGATGATGGGTCTTGTAGACAATAAATATTACTTCTCTCAAATATTAAGAGGATCGGGGTAATTTTCTTTAAAATAAAAATTGTGAATTATAAGTAATTTCATGTGCTTAATTCATCATTTGTACACAAGCAATTTTGTTTGCTTGGTACATCTACCTATAAGAGCTCGTTGGTAAATTGAGTCTTTATACCTTTGTATTTGGTTGTTCCTCAACTACTTTTAGACTAAAAAATCCTTCACAACAGTACTTATAACCCCTACCTAATCGAGGGCATTGAATCTTGGGTCATCGTTGGTTCCATTGTAAATTAACTAAAGAACTAAATCTTGTGTGTTTTTCACTGTAGCTCAGTTCATAGTGAAATGTGTCTTAGATTACAATAAAATTACTATTTTTCTTTTATATCTGAAGCTTTGCTTGAGGGTAGACTAACACTTTTCACATTGGTTACAACGCAATTACCATTTTACTCTTCACTCTTTTATTCAAGAAGCTTTGCTTGAGGGTATATGTGTTTTTTTTATTATATAGTGAAAATAGTAATTTACCCTCAGAGTTAATAAAATTTTGAACTATTGGCCAAGGACTTTCTTGACTTTTTACAAACTTCTTAATAGTCAAAATACTTTTTTGCCTCTAGAATAAAAAAATTAATGGTCTACTGGACACGGGCTTTTTTAGTCTTTTATTGTTCATGTCCAATGTAAATACGAATTAACTTTGGATGATACAAAAAGGAAGCTTTGTATTTTGAAGTATTTTTGTACTTTCACATAGGTATTTTGTGTAATTAACAAGGTCATGGGGGGGTTTTGGTATTTTTCATATTGACTTTTGAATATTTAAATCTGAAAATTATGAGTGCGTATTACACACGTACTAGTGCGTGAATGGTGTCTGCACTATTCAAGCAGCGCATGCGACACCCCTAGTGACCAAATCTGGCCTTTCGTTGTCTCCCTAGATGCGAAACCGTGTCCTTTTCCACTAGGATTGACACGTGGCGGAGGATTGTGTTCGGATTGTCACCGGGGGTAGTTTTTATTTTTTCTCCTTCTTTTCTCTATCCTAATAGTTAAAGTACACCATTATCCTCTTTGTTTTTTGTTTGTCAATTCCAGTCCTCATTTTTTTCATTTCTTATTTCGTTTTTATTTCTTTTATAGAAGTTTTTTTTGTTTTGCAATTTAGTCTTTCAATTACACCTACTCATATGTGTTATTTTTATTTTAAGTCCTTATTCTTTTAATTTCTGATTTCGTTCTTATTCCTTTATATAGTTTAAATCCTCTTTCTTTTAATTTCTTGTTTCATTTTTATTCCTTTTAAAGATTTGTTTTTCAAATTTAGTCCTTTAATTACAATTTATCATTTGTTTTGTTTTTAATTTCAGTCCGTATTCTTTTAATTTTTTATTTTCTTCTTATTCCTTTTATAAAAGTTTTTTTTGTTCAATTTAGTCCTTCAATTACAATTTTCTCAAATGTTTTGTTTTTTATTTTGTCTTTATTTTTAATTTTTTTTCCTTGACCCTTTTGTTGAAGCTTTTTTTGCTTTCAATTTCATCATTCAATCAAAAAAAATTTTGTTCAATTTAGTCCTTCAATTACAATTTTCTCAAATGTTTTGTTTTTTTATTTTGTCTTTATTTTTAATTTTTTTTCCTTGACCTTTTTGTTGAAGCTTTTTTTGCTTTCCATTTCATCATTCAATCAAAGTTTTTATATATATAGTTTAACCCTCATCCTTTTGATTCTTTTTTCTTTTATTAAAGCTATTTTCAATTCAATTAAACCCTTTAACTAAAAATTTTTATTTGCCCTCTAATTAATTTTTTTGTTCACCCTTAATTTTTTTAGATCTTTTTGTGTAATTTATTTTTTACCTGATTTCATTTTTTGACATTTGATTTGTTGGAGATTCGAATTAATGAGATCTTGTTGTTCTGCATTATTTTTGTTAATATTAGTTTTGTGATTATCTTTAATTTCTTTTCTTTGGACTTATTACGATCTCATGACTTAGATCATGGGTTTTACATGTCATTTTTTAAATTATTTTTTTGAGAATTGTTTTGTTTATGTGTGATTTTTCAAGATAATATTCTAATTCATCTGTAAATTTTTTTGGGTTTTATACAAATGAAATTTATTTCCCAAAATAAAAAAATTATTTTTAAATAATATTATTGATTTGTTGGGCCTTGCATAATATTTTTTAGGTCATGAGTTTATTCAATTAGGTTCATTTGTGTTTATCTTTTAAGTCATGTATTTTTTAGGATGTGAATTTATCTTTAATTGAGTTAAATAAACAAGTTCAGTAAATGCAATCAGTTGAATGTCTCATTTTGTTTTATTAAATATCTTGATCTATATTCATTTCTAATTTTTTTTTAATTTCTCTTTTGGTTATTGTTAATGATTCTTTTCTGTTTATTTATATAAATGATTATTAATTTATTTAATTAGATGCTTGCATAGACGTTTTGATTTAGACTTTGAAATTTTTTATATATATAAAAAAATTGAAGCAGCCTGCAAATCCACTGTTATTTTGAAAAAAAAATATAACTCATAGTAAAGCGTGAGTTAAATGGCTAATAGCTTTTTATATCTTGTCCAATTTATAACTTAAAAGTATTTTTTTTCTTAGAAGGTGCTTGCAAACATCATTTGTGTTGGAATATTTTTAATTTTTGCATTTAATACTTGAAAATTTAATTTTTACATTCGAAGGTAAAGTATTTTTAGATAATGCATAATTGAACATAATAAATCTTTGAACACCATCAATAAATTATTTCAAATAATAACCATTTATAGCTTATCGATAAATCTATTATTAGATTATCAATATTATATGATAAATCTTAAATCAATAAACATATTTAAATTAATTATTTATCAACTTCTTAATTAGCTTTTCAATAGTTAATTAATTTGTTGAGAAATTTTTCATAAAAATCAGGAACTAATAATTACACTTATTTTCTAAAATTAATATTTCATCATAATTAATTAACATCATATTTCATACAACAAATAATAATTATTTATTACTCTGAAAGAAATCTCACTAAATTTTTTTATCACCCTAATTAATCATTAAAAATAACACATCCTCGTAAAAAAAATATAACTCCCTATTTTCTTTCCAATTCTTTAAATTTGAACTCTAATACTATGCGATCACTGATCAAATCATTTGTGATTGAACATTTTGCAACATTAAATAGCGTTTCCAAAACATTGTGAAGATTACTGTGCATACAGAAACAAAATTCTATTAATTGTGACAATTAAATTATGCTTTCCTCCTTTGAAGAGAAAAAATGGGATGCCTTGGTTTGGAGGATAATTTATTAATTCGGTCTTTTTCAATGATCCATTGGCCATTAAAGGATGGTTAGAGAATGTTTTCATCTTTTTTTATTTTATTTTTTTAGAGCAGTAAAATAAGTTATTTACCTTTAAAATTTTAAAATTTAGATCTGTTTACATAGGGTATTTTTGTCATTTTCTCTCTTTTTTTCCATAAAATTCAAATAACTCTTTTGTTATTAGAATAAAAAAAAATAAAGGCTTGAGTTAATGGGCGATTTTGTCTTTTTACATTGGTTTTTTTTTAATTCTAGAATCATGAAGGATATTTGAACCTTTTGAGCTTAATAATTATTTTCTTAATCAAGAAGCTGTAAGCATGATTTCTGCACGTGGGAGGCTCTTGTGCTTTTTAGGCGGCGCGTGCGGCACTTTCTAGTGGCCAAATCTACTATTTTGTTGTGTCATTAGAAGCATTGCCTCGCTCTTTTCCTCCTGGTGCGACATGCGATATCAGTTGATGAACGATTTGTCAACGGTGATTATTTCTTTTGTTTTCTTCCTTTTTTTCTCTCTCATCTAGAGAAAATGCATGTCTATCCTCTTTTTTTTTCTTTCTCAATTTCAGTTCTTATATTTTTAATTGCTTATTTTTGTCATTGACCCTTTTAGAATAGTTTTAATGTTTTAAATTTAGTCCTTAAATCACAATTTGTCATATATTATTTTTTTTCAATTCATCAGTCCTTATTCTTCTTTTCTTTTTTTTTGATTTTTTGCCTTGGTTCTTTTGTTAAAGTTTTTTTGTTCAATATCATTCTTCAATTAAAGTTTAAGTTGTTTTATTTTTTCCAATTTAGCCCTCATTCTTTTCATTTCTTTTTCCTTTTGTTAAAGTTTTTTTCTTTTCAATTTAACCCTCCAATTTAAATATTTTTTATGCCGAGTAATTTATTTTTTATTTTGATTTTCACCCTCATTCTTTTAATTATACTTTTTTATGTAATCGATTTTTTACCTTATTTCATCTTTCGGCATTTGAGTTGTTGGGGATTAGGCTTCACGATTGTGTTGTGCTTTCAATTTAATAACATGAGTCGCAAATTTTAAGAGTTGATACGATACAGCTTGGGTGCAAGCCAACTTCGATAAAGTTATACATGAAAACCCATATATATAGGGATGATAGATAAAAAAAAAATGTAACAATCCATGGACAACGAAGCTGAGGTGTTTATTGTAAATTAACTTTTAAACCTTTTGTACATTGTCTAAACTAATGTTTTTTTTACCAATATCTTTGACTTGTTTATTTTTTTTTGTCTAAAAACAATATAACATCGGCATGTGTGCCAAACACGTGGAGAACCCTTAAACCCATCCATAATACAATTCAGGATTGTAGTTGGAGGCTAGAGCAACTAATGGATCCGGTAGTAATCAAGTTTATGGTATCTTTATGATTACAACTCAAGATATGAGGTCGGACTATAGTGTCTCGATCGCAGACATCCCACAATCTAGAGTGAGTCAACCATCATGAGTCATTAAGGAGTTGGTTAAACAACGAATTGGCGTCATGAGAGCTGAAATGAAGGCAAAGTACGAAGAACAAAAAAGGCAACAAAGGGAGAAGATGATTGCATACAAGTCCAATCATTATCCTTCCTTTTACGGACCTCTATGAGATTTTTATCCCCCTCCCCCCCCCCCCGTCTGCAACCTCTTTTTAATGTTCATAAGCATTTGTAATTGACTTTTACAATTAAATTAATGTTTAGAAATTTAAATTTTTACCCTTGGTACATATTAAATGTATTATTCAAGTTATTTTTTTCATATAATGTTCTTTGATGTTGTTTAATGTCAAATTGTTTTGATATCATTAAATCATATTATCTACACTACCGACGAACATAAAAACTCTGTTGATTGTTCCATCAGTAAAACGTGTCAATTCTCTTAGGAGAATTACAAAGAGTTGTTGAGTGTTTTGATATATATATTGACGAAATCATCGATAAAATATGGTTGTCGGTGATTCTGTCAAGTATACATTGGAAAGATGAGATGTATTACCAACAGTTTATCTATCAACAATACATTAACAATATTTACTGAATGATATACTGACAAAAATTGGTTGTCATGTATTTTTATCACTGATAATAGTATTTTGTCGAGCTAACCGTAAGTCAATGATAAAAATACTGACGGATCTTAAATCACTAACACGACTCTAGCCAACGATACTATTTCATAGGTAAATTCATCGGATATATTCTTACTGAAGGATGAAAAGCTTTTTCAACGACAAAATATTCTACTTGTGTTATTTATTTTTCTAGTGGTGTATAAATATAAAAGTAAAACTATATGAAATTCACAACTTCTTTTTCCATCTTTCATTACAAAACAAAAATGATATATATATATATATATATATATATATATATATATCCTTTCATGGTTATAAGTATTTTTTTTCTTTGTCATCATTTTCCACATCCTCAAAGAACAATTATCTAAAAAATTAAATGACATGGGTGTTTTATTGTAGCTCAATCTATAGTAAAATATGTTTTGAGCTACAGTAGAATTACTTTTATGCCTTTTGGTCCAAGAAAATTAGGCCTTTTCGGTGGGGGTGTTGATGTCTTTTTCTTTCTTTTTTGCACAATAAAACTACTTTTTTTGCCCTTAAAGTCAACAAAATATAGAACTATTAACCAATGGTTTTTTTTTTACTTTGCATAAGTTTCTTAGCAGTAAAAATACACATTTGACCCTAGAGTCAAAAAAATATTGTGCTGCTGGATAAGAATATTTTTGGGTTTTTAAATTTTAATGTAAAGTGCAATTACATCTTTAACCTTAAAAGAAACAAAACATAAGCACTACATTTAAGAATATTTTTATATTTTCATAATTTTTTATTTTTTTTTAATATTTAAAGTTACTAGAGCATGCTCGAGATACATTAACACATAATAATAATATTAAATGTTTCGACAAAGTTCATGTAAATACATTTAGTCGTTGAAGAGGAACTTAATAAGGATTGATCCAGAATTAGATGTAAATTAAATTATGCAATATACATCTTAGTTAAAAACAGGAGTTTTCAATTGGTTTAATTAAAAACAAGAAATGTTGATTCTCTCTTCAAAGACTAGTTAATATTTTAATATTTTACTTTTTTTTTCTATTCACAAGCTCATAAATCCGTTTTATATTATTATTATTATTATTATTATTATTATTATTATGATGTCTTTATCATAGAATCCCTTGAGATTTTTTAATGTATTAGACTTTATTATTGTGTGTTCAATTTGGTAGTTGAGTTTTCATCCTGTCCAAAAGATTCAAGGTCTTATTATGAATGGTTTATTTTCAATTTTATACATTATTTTTTTATCATTTATTTATTTCTTGTGGCACTGTGTTTCTGATAGATGTAAGTTTTAGATTTGAGTTTTAAATGAATAAAATTTAAGTTAAATATTTTTTTTAATTCTTTTATTTGATAATTATAAATATACTTAAAAAAAGAATGATATTTTATTGTTTCTTTTACTGTTGTTTGAGATTTAGTTGCCTTGTGGACTACTTAGTTGAAAATGATCTCATTCCTTCGTTTTTTTTTTCTTTTTTTCAGTCTATGAGCAATTATCTATTTTATTTATTGAAGGGTTTTTTTTTTAATTTTATTCTTTCACATTATATTTACAAAGTTTTAAGCCTGATAATTTATTTTGGTTTATGTGCTACATCATATTCGTGATGTCGAAAAATATCTCAATACTAAATTGGTGTTCGATTTTATAAAATAAGATTTAATTTTATCAATTAAAAAATTAAACTGAATGGAACTGAATTTAACACACGAACAAAAGAGCTACCCTTTTCCCTGTTTAATATTTATGGGGCATAAAAAACCATACCTTGGTCCCTAAAATTTTATCTTTTTTCATTTATGGTCCTTGTTTTTTAGGGTTTAATGTTTTGTTCCTAAAATTTGTTTATTTTGCATTTCAGTCCTTTGAATTTAAGAGAGAAAAGAGAGAGTTGTTGAAAAACATGAGAGTAGAGAGAAAAACATGAGAGTAGAGAAAGTGGTCACCACAAATAAAGACCCATTTTAGTGTCAATAAGTTTGTCTTGAAGAGATATGTTAAAAAAAATTGGTATTTTCCTTTGAGAATGTCGTAAAAACTAGATCATGACATGCAATTTTTTTCTAATTTGGTTGGATTTTGTTTTTCTAAAGTGATTATAGATATTTTTTAGGGATTTTAGTTTATTGAAATTCTTATGATATTTTTGGGGGAGTTTTTAAGTAAAAACAAGTTAAAAATTAGATTTTTAGGATTCTAGAACTTGGACTCCAACTTTTTAGGCATTAAAGATGGTTAAAAAGTCAACCACAAGATGACATGTTGTCTACTATTTTAAAAAAAATCAACCAGGCACGCCTAGACTAGAAGGCTAGACCCATGTGTTGTTACACCTAGCTTTTTAGATATCCCTTTATTTTTATCTTTGTTTTGTAATTGTTGACAAAAAAAAATATATTTTTGAATCAATTTATTAAAACAACATTAAATGATTATACAATTATCCCAATGTTTTTAAGAATATTATGATATTTTTATGATGGTAATATTGATTGTCTTATGAATAATTATGTGCTGTAGGCTAGATCAATTGTTATAATGCCAAAAAAAAAAAAAAGGGTAAAGGCTATTATCGTGTTCTCTAGTACAAAAAATTTAAAGCATGTGAGGAGGGTTATTTGATATGATTCAGTCAACTTGATAAGTTCAAAAACAACTTAAATGACTGAAAAAACAACAACAAAAATAAATGTTAACAAATCAATCGCTAACAAAATAGTTGAACATTTATTTGATAGAAAACAAAACAACTCATGAAGACATATATAAAATAAATCAAATGTTGAAGGATGAATTGAAAAAAAAACTATTAATTATTTTTTCAAAAAAGCCCCAAAATAAGAATGAAATTAAAACAAATTAAAGAAAAATAAAAACAAAAAAAGTGCAAAAAAAAGCCCAGGTGCATGAGTCTGTTGACCATGCCCATTTTCTTGAAAAAAATATAATATGTAACACGTCGCCTACTGAGAAATCGAGACAAGGGTGTTTTACACCCGAAAATTCATTTCTCAACCATTTTTTGACTAAAAAAACATCAAAGAGACCTAAATATACTCGTTTATGCCTTCAAATAACAAAAAAAAAGGGTCTAAAAACACAAAATCAATCCAAAACATAAAATTTTTTCGAGGTCAGATCTATTCTCTCAAGTAATTTGAATGTGAAAGAACAACGAAATGAAATTTTTCTTATCAAATAAAACTCATTGACACCAAGACCAATTATTTTGGTGGTTAGAATTAGTGTCAACCAATGTTTTTTTCTCAATACCACTGAAATATAGTAATTATCTCTCTTCTCTCTTAAATCAAGGGCTGAAAAATAAAAAAAAAAATAAAGTTTTGTACCAAAGTGAACAATCATGACAACTTTGAAATTACCACCCATGTTTCCTAAGTTTTTTACTTCATTTCTTTGTCTTTTAATTTGATAATTTTTTTAAAAATCACAAACAATTAAGTTCAGCTATAAAATGATCGATGAAGAAAAAAGTTCGATGATCAAATTAAAACACAGACACCATGGATTCCTGTATAAAAAGATTCATGCTTTTATATATTTTATAATAATGATTATTTTTTAAATATTATTTATTTAGAAATAAATTGAAGCAATATATTTTTTTTATTTTTTTAAAATTTATTTTTAACATTAACATATTAAAAAAATTTAAAAATAATTTTTATTTAAAAATACTTTTAAAACAAAAAACAAATTATTTCTAACTATTAAAAATGCAAGATCCCAAGTTATCACGGCATGGAGTGTTTGAGAGTATGATAGCAGTTGCTTTTTAAAATATTTTTTACTTGAAAATATATTAAAATAATTTTTTTAAAAATATTATTTTTAACATTAACACATCAAAATAATATAAAAATACTAAAAAAATAATAATTTTAAAACAAATTAAAATATTTTTAATATTTTTTAAATACTTTTAAAACATCATCTTTCCTCTACTCCTGTCCTTCCGAGCACAGTTTTAGGACTGTCAGTCACCTTTTTGTGATTTGAAGTCACAAAAAAAACCCTAAACCCTTCCTTCTTCACTTCCTCCCACCCTCTCCAAACAGAAAAATAGAAAATGTTCTCTCCAGGAATTAAAAGATCCAGCAATCGAAAAGCAGCAGCAGCACCTGACAATAATTCAATCCCTAATCGCCCTTCCACCGGCACTCCCGCTCCTTGGGCTCCTCGCCTCTCAGTTCTCGCCAGGTAAATGCCGTCTGTCTTGTTAATGGCAGTGATGAGATAATTTCTTTTAAAGCTTATATCGGAGTAAGGCCTTGTTTGGTTCTGTCTGGCATCGGGGGAATCATTTAGTATATTATTGCACTTTGGGTGAAAAAATAAGGCCTCATTTCTTTGGTTGTATTACAAACGAGGGAATTTCAACCACCTTTTCGACCCTAGCTAACCAAAAGTAGGTTAAATAATTGATAATATTTGTTTTTGTGGTTGTTATGTGCATTAGAACTCAATTGACGAAAAAAAGTGAAGAAAAAGCTAGTGATGCTGATCCAATTAAGCCCGTGTATGTTGGAGAGTTTCCGGAAGTAGTTCGTGATGAACAAGCCAACTTTCTGCGCAGCCACATTCCTGGTAATGTTAGCCATTACGGCTTGTTTTTATTTCTTAGACTACTTGCACTAACTGTTAATCTGCAGGTGATGCATCTATATCTGGTGGAATGGATAAGGAGACGTGCCTTTCCTGGATCATTTGCAGAAATAGACTCTTTATCTGGAGTCACTTATCATCTTCACCTTCAAAAGATTGTGTTGTTCTTCAACTTCCTTTAGATTGTTTAGATGATGGAGCTCATAGCAATAGCGGCTATCACGGCACAAATTGGCTGCTTTGTTTTCTCAACTGGGATCCCACATCCAGGGGAAGGAATAAAGCTGTACAAAGTTGCAAGTCTGCTGGTGTGGTATTGTGTAACCAAAAAACTCGAGCTGTTACATACTGGCCTGACATTTACAATGAAGGCGGATCTGTTCCAGTTACTTGTATGTTGTCTTCTGATGAATCGGAGGTGACTTCATTCTCTGTTGATGGGAAGAGCACCCCTAATCGGCGGTCTGCAATTAATACAATGGGATCCAATTCTTTTAACTCTTTGATTGCTTGTGCACGTCCTGCTAGCCAGCATGTTTCTGTTGCCTTGGCTTGTAGTTCTAATGGTGAGCTGTGGCGCTTTTATTGCACCCCCACTGAAATTCAATGCAGTAAAGTGTATCAGGACACATTGTATTTATCCTCCCATGGCAGTGATGGTAGTCAATTTGTCAGGAGCAAGGGCTATCCAAGGTCACTCATCTGGCGGTTTTCACCCCATTCCATGGACGATTCTGAACGGCAGTTTTTTTTATTGACTGATCATGAGATACAGTGTTTCAGTATAAAACTTCATCCTGATTCAAACGTGTCTAAGATGTGGTCTCATGAAATTGTTGGCACTGACAGTGATTTGGGCATTAAAAAGGATCTGGCTGGTCAGAAACGCATATGGCCTCTAGATGTACAGGTGGATGACCATGGCAAAGTCATCACAGTTCTTGTTGCCACTTTCTGCAAGGATCGTGTTAGCAGTTCCAGCTACACACAATATTCTCTTCTGACCATGCAATATAAGTCGGGAGTCAACATTTCTTCTGATGTACATGAAAGGGTTTTGGAGAAAAAAGCCCCAATCCAAGTGATAATCCCAAAAGCAAGAGTAGAAGATGAAGATTTCTTATTTTCTATGAGACTTAGAATAGGAGGCAAGCCTTCAGGCTCAACACTAATAATTTCTGGCGATGGAACAGCAACAGTCTCCCATTATTTTAGGAACTCTACACGTCTCTATCAGTTTGATCTACCTTATGATGCAGGAAATGTTCTAGATGCTTCAGCCCTTCCTTCTACAAATGACGGCGAAGATGGTGCATGGATTGTATTAACTGAGAAGGCTGGAATATGGGCAATACCAGAAAAGGCTGTTGTGCTTGGTGGAGTTGAACCACCTGAGAGAAGCTTGTCGCGTAAAGGGAGCTCAAATGAAGGGTCTACACTAGAAGAGAGAAGAAACCTCACGTTTGCAAGCAATGTTGCTCCTAGAAGGGTAAGTTCTGAAGCAGGGGATTCTGGTGATAAAAAAAAGGCTGTTATGAATAGGATTTCACGCCGAACTTCGCATGATGAAGAATCAGAGGCTTTACTTGGTCAGCTTTTCCATGATTTTCTGTTAACTGGGCAAGTTGATGCCTCATATGAAAAGCTTCAAAGTTCTGGGGCTTTTGAAAGGGATGGAGAAACAAATGTTTTCACCCGCACAAGCAAATCAATCATTGACACCTTAGCTAAACACTGGACAACCACCAGAGGTGCTGAAATTTTGGCTATGACCATGGTATCCAACCAACTCATGGATAAGCAGGAAAAGCATCAACGATTTTTACAGTTTCTTGCTCTATCAAAATGCCATGAGGAGCTATGCACTAAACAGAGTATGATTTATTGCATATTTCAATTACTTCTGCATACAAACTCACGCATGCATGCATGCACACTCATATTTTATTTTTGATTATTGTGTACATGAAATTTTTTGAGACTTGGAGAGCTCATTTATTGTCATTTGCTCTTGCTTGTGAAGCTGTCCCACATTGGGGCTCCATGCATATTTATGGTGAAATTTCTGGGGGCTATGTCTTTTCGACCAGTTCTGTTAAAGTAAATGAATCATGGATAAGTGGCACATGGCAAACCTAACTACAACTTTATCTTAGCAGGACAGTCTTTGCTAACAATCATGGAACATGGAGAAAAACTTTCTGGAATGATTCAACTGAGAGAACTGCAAAACACAATTAGCCAGAACAGGTCAAATATGAGCGGCTCCCCACATTCCAGTTCAGAAGCTCAACTTTCAGGTGCACTATGGGATCTAATTCAGTTAGTTGGTGAAAGAGCCCGCCGCAATACAGTTCTTCTCATGGACAGAGACAATGCTGAAGTGTTTTACAGTAAGGTTTCGGATCTTGAAGAAGTATTTTATTGCTTGCACAGCTACTTAACATACCTAATAAATGAAGAACAGCCTCATGAGGCTCAGATCAAGAGGGCTTGTGAACTCTCAAATGCAGTTGTGTCTATAGTTCGTTCTGCTATGCTCTATAGAAATGAGCACCATATGTGGTATCCACTATCCCAGGGCTTAACATCTTGGTATTGTCAACCTGTTGTGCGGAATGGGCTGTGGAGAATTGCTTCTTTCATGCTTCAGCTGTTAGATGGAACTTCTGAACTTGAACTTTCTGCAAAATCAGATTTATGTGCTCATCTAGAAGTACTGGCTGAAGTTCTACTTGAGGCATATGCTGGTGCTGTCACAGCTAAAGTTGAGCGAGGAGGAGAACACAAGGGGCTGCTAGATGAGTATTGGAATAGACGGGATTCCCTTCTTAACTCCCTCTACAAGCAAGTGAAATATTTTGTGGAAGGCGGGCACCAGGTTAATCTCTTTACTTTCTTTAACTTATGATCATGAAGTTGAATATTTATGGATCTTTGAACTGTCTCCTTGTAGGTTTTAAATGTAAGAACTGATGAGCCAGATGAGGAAATCCTTAGAAAGCTAACTTCAAATTTGTTGTCCATTTCAAAAAGACATGAAGGGTACAATACTATGTGGAGTATATGTTGTGACATCAACGATTCAGCGCTGCTCAGAAATCTTATGGTACAGAGATTATTTATATTTAAATGCTTTCTGTCTTGCTCCAAGTGTGGTAACTGCTAAATATTAGGTGCCAGTGTCATTAGCATTGATGTATTTTTTTTTAGTTTTGAAAGAGGCATGTAACAATTGGTACCTAGACAGTTCAAATTTTTAATTCTATCTTGCCAGAACTTGTTGTTAGAAGCACATGCATGAAAAAGTCTTTCTGATTTAATGCGTCAAAGTTGAGAATGTCAAACCTAAGCAACATAAGCTCTTTGTAATTAAAGTGTGTCAAAAGCTTTACTGACAGGATATTTTTTTCCAAAGTATTTATTGATTCTATCAGATAATAGTTCAATGTTTTACACATTTAGTATGGATTGATAGAAATCTCTCTTAAGAGATCCATCATCAATCCAATTTGGTCATGCAGTTTGAATAGACAGATGTCACAGGCAAGCTCACACACATGCACACGCACGATGCATGTTTATGTGTTGTGCGGCAATTATATTTTACCTGTATGCTGTTGATTAAGAAATTACAGAAGTGTTAGGTGAAAGATTAAAAAAAATGGTAACTAAATGGAACAAGACTCCGTTTCCATTTCCTTATTATTCTTATTTTTTTCTTTTTTTTCAACTATTTTTTTTTTTATCAGAATGGCATGATATGTTATCTTTCTTGGAGAGAACAAAAGTTTTTAAACCTGAGAAGTGTGGATTCCTCCTATAAGTTTTTAAAGGCAATGGGTATGCAAGTGGAATTTTGTTTGCTTGTCTTTTCCTTTCTATATGGTCACTTGTCTGTTCTTATGTCTAGAGATAGATAAGAACTACATACTCATTGTATGGTTTGCTGATTCTTTTCTTCTGCTTTCCCTCCTTAAAGTTTTATGAATATTACATTAGCTTGTTTCTTTGTGGAGATTGATCTTTTACTTCATTTTGTTTTGCTCAGCACGACAGCATGGGACCAAAGGGAGGTTTCAGTTACTTCGTGTTTAAACAACTGTATGAAAAGAGGCAAATCTCAAAGCTTCTAAGACTTGGAGAAGAGTTCCAGGAAGAGCTATCTATTTTTCTGAAGCATCACCGAAATCTGCTGTGGCTTCATGAATTGTTTCTGCATCAGTTTTCCTCAGCTTCTGAAACTCTTCATGTATTGGCCCTTTCTCAAGATGAGACCTCAATATCAGAAGCTGAAGAGACCACAGACCATGTGCAAAACAGATTTATAACCACACTGGCAGATAGAAAGCGTCTTTTGAACCTCTCAAAGATTGCTATCATGGCAGGTATGACCTACTTGTTTAGTTCATTGTTGTCTCGATTTTTTTTTTGAATGAATCTCTTGATTTTCTCAAGTTTCAGTAAATGGGGTAATTTTGAAAATCATGCAACCTTGAAGTTGGTTTCTTTCATGGAAACTGCCAAGTTGAGCCAACTTGGTGATTTTAGACTCTTCTATACAATCGGTGTCTTTATGTCTAATAATAAAAAATATTAGCAAACACTGATCACCTCTTTAATGAAGGTGCACTTTAATTGATTTCCTTTTTATGAGGCTGTCCATATCTGCAGATTAGTTCGAGGATTCTTCTCTAATAATGGAAATAATGGTACTTGTTATGCAATACTGTAGTCATTATTTTTGTTTTTTGTTTTGAGGGGTTTCGGTCTTTGATTTCCTAATCAGTTTTATGTATCTGTTCCCTCTTGAATCTCTTGCTAAGCTAATTCAGGAAAGTTTTCAAGTGACATTTGTAAGAACTTTGTGAATACTTTCTTGCTAATTCTTACCACGCTGATGCTGGGCATTGATGACATTAAAGACCATATGGATTTTTACTGGTTAAGCTTTGTACCATCCCAGAAAAATAAGGAATATCAAGCCTGGGTGTAGAAGGTGCTTGATTGAAAATAAAAAGTAGTTGAATTTTTTTGTTCTTCTTTTCATTTGGCATGTTAAGTTTTAACAAAATGCCTGTATTTTTTTTTTATAAAAAAAAACATTAGCAGGTAAGACTACTGACTCGGAGACAAAGATGAAGCGAATTGAAGCAGATTTGAAGATTTTGAAATTGCAGGTGTGCTTTGTTTAATGAATGATATTTGTTGCTGTTGCCATGTTTCTGCTCTTGTTAAATGATCTCCCTTGTGACTTGTTGTTCTTTAACAGAGAAGAAACCATATTCACAAATTTTGTACCCTGTACTTGTTGAGGTGCTGCCATTAGCTTATACTAAACTGTATCACAGGGTTCATTGTTAATGCTACGCTCAGATTCCGATTCAAGGAGGGTCTACTGGGATCCTTATACTAATCCCTTGATTGCATAGCAAGAACCACAATCCCTTATTTACTGAAATGGGTGATTCTGGCCAGAACCAAAATAGCCTGTTGAATTTTGAGCCCTTTTTTCCAATTTCATTTGTAGAGTGCTGGTCTTCAAATGACATCTAATCTTAATTTGTATCATGGATTTTATAGAAAATACAAGGGATGCTTCTATTCTGAAAGAATCTTTGCCTGAAGGTGCAGCTTGGGATGATAGAAGCCATTAAATTTACCACTGTCATCAACAACTTTTGATTTTGTTATATCATAAAGAAAACTGGTTGATTATTATGCAAACTCTTGGGCTGCTCAAACTACTCTTCGATGAACTTGCATGTGTTTTTTTATATATTTAACTTTTGTATGAGCTCCAGCAGACCTGACCTTACATTACATGCAGGAAGAAATTCTGAAAGTACTTCCTGCCAATGAAGCAAATCAATACGATGGACAGAGGCTCTTCCGTCCTGAAGAACTCATAGAGCTGTGCTTTAAAGTTCAAAACCCAGAGCTTGCATTGCGGGGCTTTGATGTGTTTGCATGGACTAGCTCCTCATTTCGTAGAAGTCACAGAAACCTTCTGGAGGAGTGCTGGAAGAATGCTGCTGATCAGGATGACTGGGGTCAACTCCATCAAGCTTCTAAAGATGAAGGGTGGAGTGATGAGGAAATCTTGCAGCAACTGAGAGATACAGTGCTCTTCCAGGCATCAAGCAGTTGTTATGGACCCAACGCAGAAATTATCGATGAAGGTTTTGATGCTGTCTTGCCATTGAGAAAAGAAAACTCTGGAGTTTCAGCATTGGAAGATTTGGATTTCTCTGTAGAAGCAATACTGATGCAGCACAAGGATTACCCTGATGCAGGAAAGCTAATGCTGACAGCAATCATGTTAGGAAGTGTACATGACAATTCAAAAGTAGAAGAGAATCCTTCTTCAATGGAGTAACTGACATTGTTGCAGTTCATTCCTATGGATTTTTGTAGATTGAGTAATAGAATCTGCAAAACATTATTAATATTCTAGTCTGAAGTTCTGCCATGCTTTGTTCAATCCAATTCAGCGCTGCATATTTATTATGAAGTTTGAGATTGTGGTTGCGCTTGTTTTTAAAATATTTTTTATTTAAAAATATATAAAAATATATATATTCTATTTTTTTAAAATTATTTCTAACGTTATATTATTAAAATATTTAAAAATACTAAAAAAAATAAATGAAGTTTTTCTTAAAATTTTTGTGGAGCTAAGAGCTCTCTTGAAGTGGGAATTTGGGCGTGTTTTTTAAATTTTATTTAAAAATATATTAAAATAATTTTATTTTTTTTTAGGGTTAGAAAAACACCAAATCTTTTTTTATAAGCATTCGAAAATTATGAACTTGTTGATGCGTTCGTAGTTGAAAAGTATTTTCAAGAAAAACACAATAATTATTGTATGAACAAGGACATAAAATAAAATCAGTTGGATCAGATTCTAACCATTAGTTACCATTTTTTAATTTGCCTATGAACCTTGCCTCCAAGCATATATTGTTGGCTTGCCTATGCTGAGTCATATGACTCATATCTATTTAAAAACAAAAAAAAAAACTTAAAAAGAAATATTAGGCATAACTAATATTTTTCTAGTAAAAAAAAATTAAATCGTGTGAGAGTTAACCTAAGATAACTTGATCAACTCAATGAGTTCAAATGACTGGTAAAAATATAATTTGACTAAAAAAATTCAAGAAAACATCTTAAAAAAAAACATATTAAGACGACAACATATAAAGTTAACCTTTTATGTTAAAAAAACATATATCGACTTGAGTTAACATGAGTTAACTTTTTAAATTTATGACCCGGGTCTTGAGATTATGATAACCTTATATAAAGTAAATCAAAATAAATTATGAATTTCAATTTCCAGTGTTGAAGAATGAATCTTAAAAAAAAACTAAAAAAAAAGGATGAAAAAACAACCCAAGTTAAACCGAGTTAATTTGTCTAATCCATGATCCGGATCATGAGATCATGGTAACTCCATAAAAAGTAAATTCAAATACATTATGAAGCCTAATTTCCAAACAACCCAAGGATGAAATTGAAAGAAAATTCAATTTTAAAAAAGAACACAATAAACTCGAGTAAACCCACCAAACTCATGACCCGTGTCATGATACCAGGATAACCTCATAGAAAGTAAACTAAAAAAATAACCCGAGTTAACACGGGTTAACTTTCTAAGCTTGTGATTTGGGTCATGAGACTAAGATAATCATATAGAAAGCAAATCGAACACATCATGAAGCCTAATTCTCAATAAACTCATTGTTGAATAAACTTATTTTTTAATAAATTAAATGTTAAAAAAAAAAACAAAGATTAAAAAATTACTGTTGCAATTACAATGAATAATAATTTGTAATATATTGCGAAGTAAAAACACCTCCTCTTTAATTTTTTTTTTAATATTAATGTTAATTGGCTGATTTGACATCTTTATTAGCCATTTCCATGTAGAATTCTTTTTTTTTCTGTCTATTTTGTTCTCATCGATCGAGGAGCATTAACCACCCAAATAAATCTTTTGTTTTAAATTTAATCTCTATATAATGTGGCTTGAATCGATGATAAGCACCCCACCAACAAAGATCTTTCAACTCCACATGGCATAAGAGTAGCCTATATTTTCTTGGAAAAAATCGACATGGAAATCCACATCCTATCCAGTAACCAATGGGATACCGCTGACGTGTAGATTTCCTAATCCACAACATCTTGTCATTTCTTATACATCTCCCCTCTTCCTGCGTTGATTAGCATCTACACTCAGTCAGCCTTGATAGAGTAAGAGAAAAGCAGAGCAAGCGACTTAGAGGCAGCATTAACAAAGAAGAGTCATGGCAGCCTCTGCAATCCAACAGTCTGCATTTGCTGGCCAGACCGCCTTGAAGCAACCAAATGATCTTGTTCGGAAGGTTGGTTCCTTCGGTGGTGGTCGTGTTACCATGCGCAGGACTGTGAAAAGTGCTCCCCAAAGCATATGGTGATGTTTCTGGTCTCCAGCTAGTAACTAATATCAGTATTATACTATTACTAGTTCTTACAAATCAAGAAAAGCACCTCTTTGAATGCACTGATACTTTCTTAACTAGTTCCTTCAATTTTGGTCATTTTCATATAGGGAGGTCGGTAGGTCTGTAAATATTCTTGAACTTTGAAAGAGAGTAAGAAAATCACTAATACCTAGAAGTCACTCTGTCTTGGAAGCAAGTTGTCTTTGTTTTCTGATTTCTCATCTTCTAAATTCACAGAGAAAAAAAGAAAGATTTCCCATCTATTGCTACCAAGTTGTTTAGCAGTGTCACTAGCAGCATCGAGCATTGTAGCTACACATTCTCTAGCATGCTAGCTTCTACTATCAGCACGTTGTTTATCAAGACATGTTTATTTGAATAGTGGATGGTGTAACAAATTAATGGCTTCGGAAGAGGCATAATGAACTATCTTTACGTGAACTGACTCTGATCTTGAACTGTTCTGACTTGTAGACTTGTATTGTCATTAGAGCAGTGGTTTATGATGTTTGAAAAGTTGGAACAATTAACAATCAGAGAAAAAGCAAGTCACCAAGAGCATGATCTCTTAGCTCTAATCTTGTACGGAAATTTCCTTCAAGAAATTCTTAACTTAAAGAAAGGGGACCGTGAGACTGAGCCTTAGGAAGATGTTCACCACCACATTTTACAGCTTGTTTAGGTTCATTTCAAACCAAGTAATTGCAATAAAAAGCTGACCACATGGCTGATTATAAAACAGGTATGGCCCAGACCGCCCAAAGTTCTTGGGTCCATTCTCTGAGCAAACCCCATCATACCTGACCGGTGAATTCCCTGGTGATTATGGATGGGACACTGCTGGTTTGTCTGCAGATCCTGAGACATTTGCCAAGAACCGTGAGCTTGAGGTGATCCACAGCAGATGGGCCATGCTTGGTGCACTTGGATGTGTCTTTCCTGAAATTCTTGCAAAGAATGGTGTCAAGTTCGGTGAGTCAGTTTGGTTCAAGGCTGGAGCTCAAATCTTCTCAGAGGGTGGCCTTGATTACCTTGGCAACCCCAACCTCATCCATGCTCAGAGCATCCTCGCCATCTGGGCTTCCCAGGTTGTGCTTATGGGATTCGTTGAAGGGTACAGAGTGGGTGGAGGGCCACTTGGCGAAGGACTTGACCCCATTTATCCTGGCGGTGCCTTTGACCCACTTGGCCTCGCTGATGATCCTGATGCATTTGCAGAGTTGAAGGTGAAGGAACTCAAGAATGGCCGCCTCGCAATGTTCTCAATGTTTGGATTCTTCGTTCAGGCCATTGTCACTGGAAAGGGTCCTGTTGAGAACCTTTTGGATCACCTTGCCGATCCAGTGGCCAACAATGCTTGGGCATACGCCACTAACTTCGTTCCTGGAAAATGAAGAAACTCAGATGGTTGCCTTGTAGCTTGTGACATTACTAATTAGTCCTTGTGCTTTTGTTGAAAACTTCTGGTTCTGGACTCCACCGGTACTTGTGATTTCAGCAGTGGATATTTTACATGTATCGGAAAAGTACTGTATCTCCTTTTCACTATGAACATGAGACTCTTTTGTGCTTGAATCTACTTTTTTTAGTTGGATTTGTCTCGTGGATAAGTTTTTAGATAAAAACAAAAATAAGTAACAGTTCCATCACTGCCCAATAAGAGGGGAAGAAGTCTTCCTTGTGCAATTAGGTGAAGCTAAATTTTTCAGTTTATGAGTTTTATTATTTATTAATCTTTAGTTTAATTATTATAAATTTTAGAATTATGAAAAACTTAAAAAATTTATGTGATTGTTAATTTTAAAATTTTAAAAAATTAATTAAAATAAGTATAAATTAACTCGAACATTCATAGTTAATTAAAACAAAATCTTTTAATAAAAAAAACTCTAAAAAAATGAGATTAAAAAAAAATCTAAGTCTCCTAGTGATATAAATGTAGACGAAGAAATATTTTCATATTAATTGTAATAATATAATTAATAATTTGCTCTTGAAAAAAAACACAATGAACTAAACTTTGAAAGTTATATTATCTTTTCAACACATATCTTTAATATATTACATAAAATTATATTTGTCATTTTCTTTTTAATTCACAGTGCAATTACAAATTTAGCATTGAAATAAATAATTCTAAAGCTTTTGACTCAAGGATGTTTTTGTCCTGTGCAATTCCATTGACATCCTTTGAGACAAAAACAATATTCTCTTATAAGAGTGTTTTTAGTCATTTTACATTGGTTTGTTTAGTGCTGAGTATTTTCGGTTCGATCCAGTTTTGGACCAATATAAACAACCAAATCAAATTTTTTTAAGTTTTTGAACCAAACTGAACCGAAAACCGGTTCAAACCGATTAATTTTGGTTCGGTTCGGTTTTTTCCCCTTCCAACCGGTTCAAACCGCAATGCATTTAGAAGCTCTGGAATTGGCGACTAGATAGAGGTTGTGCTGTCGGAGGAACATATTCTCCGTCCACCGTTGGATCATCTCCAATTTCAGATATGTTGTGTGCCTTAACCCCCACCAAAAACTGACCGTTCGGATCTTTGGAATATATCACTGTTTGAAAGCTCTCCTTGATCTAAGTCTCGCCTCCAGAATATCTTTCTGGTTCTGTTCTGCTCTCATCCCTGTTTTTTTTGTCAACTTCTACTTCTGACCATCCATGGCCACCACAAGTCATTTCCCTGCCTCAAGGCTAGCCACACAGCCTCCTCCCACTCCCAAACTACCACCCATCCCCCAGTCACCCACCCTCCATAAACAGACGAACAACCCCCTCCAGATACCCACCCTGCCGGCTAGATGGAAGAATCATCCGCAATTCGCCTCTGACATGGCAAGTTTGAGAGATGAGAGACAGAGAGCATGAAAGATTGGAAGAGAAGAAGAAAGATTTGACTCAAATGTTGAAAGGAAATATTGAAGCTTTACCTGTAATCAATTACTTTTCCTTTATGTTGACCTTTAGAATCCAATCTGTGTCTCATATCCAAATCATTTGAGAGACAGAGAGCATGGAAACTATGAATGAAAGGGACCCTTCAAACTGTGAAATCATTCAAAGGGTTAATTGGAGGGGAGGGGGCGGCTACGTGAAAGTGAAAGAAATGAAATTGGTCTGCTAGGGTTAATCGTTAATGCCTAATGGAAGGGAGGGGGCGACCCGCAGCTTGGTTTAATTTATTCTTTTCATTTCTAAACCGAACCGGTTCGGTTCGGTTCGGGTTGTCTGGTTCAGGCACACCAAAACCGGAAACCGAACCGAACCGGATATTTTTCTAAATATCCTAACCGGTTTAATCGATTTTTTTTCACTGTTCAATTTTTTCGGTTAATTTTTTTCCGGTTTTCTCGGTTAAATCGGTTTTTTGATTTTTTTGCTTACCCCTAGATTTGTTATAGATTCGAAGGTTGCTTGAGGGTATTATTGTAATAGTTGTATATTAAATATTATTTAAAAACAACATGTTGTCACATGTTTTGTATGTGCTAGTGTGTGGACAGCCCCCACGTCGTTCAAACGGCGCAGATGGGGCAATCTGACCTCCAAATATCGCCTTTTAGGGTGGTGTTTGGTAGATCGCGGGGTCCTGAACATGGTGGTGCATGCGTATGTACCAAAGGTGTTGTTGGTTTGGCACCAAATGTTGTTTCTTTTTCTTTTCTTGTTCTCCTCTCTCTCCTACTCGAATTTTGTGCTAGCTCCTGGAAATTTTCAGAACAGCTCTTGCAATTGTTTTTCCTTCACATTTGATCCTTATGCTTTTGAACACTATTTTTTTAATAAGCTATAAAATTATAAATACTTTTCAATTTCACCCCATACTATTTTTTAATCTATAAATAATCTTTCAAATTATAAATGTTTTTTGATTTCACCCCTCCTATTTTTAAGTATATGAATAATTTATCAAATTACAAATGTTTTTTAATTTCACCCTCTATGAGTTTTTTAATCTTTCAAATTTGATTCTTATTCTTTTAATTGCTATTTATTTTGTTTGATATCATATTTAAAATGATTTATTCTTCAAATTTCATCCTCAAGTTTTTTTCTATCAAATTTCATCTTTGTTTTTTTGTTGCCATTTTGTTTTGCTTTTTCAAGGTTTTTTTATTGATATTTTTCATCGACTTCATCCTTCAAGATCATTGTAAACCCCGGGAAATAAATATTTGCGTAAATTGCAAACTAAATTAATGGAAAATAAAAGCGAAGAAATTCATGTACAAATTTAAATAAAAATAGAAATTCAGAAATTTTCGGATATAAATTTTTGGATGAAATATTTCAAGACATTATAAATTAACCTGCAAATATTGAGGGTTGAATTAAATTAAAGAAAATAAACTAAACTAAAAAGTTGAGGGGTGGAAGTATAAGAAATGAAAAGAGGTATAACTTAATTATAAGGAGAAAAAGATATGGGGGCAAAAGTAGTACACCTAAAGGAAATGAGGTCTAAGTGCAAATAAGAGAAATTATGGGGTATAAATACCCCTCTTCCTTGCTCATCAAAAATTTGCAGTAATATTAAGAGAAAGGGAGGGAGTTTTTGAATTTGTTCTTGCCAAATCAAGAAAAAAACACAAAAATTCCAAGAACCCATCCAAGATTAAGGGTTTATAGGTAGAATAAACACTTGTCAACAAGATATTAACAAGAAAATTGAAACAAAAAAAGAAAAGGGAGGGTCGACTGCCATTAGAGAAAGGGGGAGTCGAAAATTTTCGACTGGTTGAAGATCGAGACCTTGATTCTTACCAGGTAAGGAGTTCTAAAACATGATCCTATAAGTCGTTTCAGATTCGATTACAAATTGATGCCTTAATGTTGAATTTTATATTAGGGTTCCTAGACTTGAATGGGAGGAAATGTATTAATTGTTAAAATTAAGTAAATTCATGTGTTGTATGTGATTGGAGGCATGAAATCATGATCATTTATCAAAGAAAATGTATGGGTAATTAGGTAAGGGGTGGCCGACCATATGAAGAGAAAAAGAAGGGAAATTGTGGTTTTTCCTTATTGAATCTATTATAATAGGTTGTTTGTGAAGTGAATGTCTGTGAATTTAATGAAATTAGCATGAAAGGAATGAATGAACTATTGGTTCCTTAAGGTCATGCTTTTGGCCACTTATGCATTAAAGAGGGAAGATAGTAATAAATAGAGTAAATTGGCTCCTAAAAAATATTTTTGACCCTCTTATATGGTATATGATATGGTTACGGGTTAAAATAAAAGAAGAAAAGTTAAATTGTAGATGTTGTGTGTAAATGAAAAGGTTGACGAATCTTGACAGATTCATCTCCTCACTTTCGGAGATAATTCGAGTAGAAGAATGAGGGAATTAGAATCAGGTTCTTTCATAGAAATTATAGTTTTGGATGTTGAATAACCAAGGAAGTTGGTCTTGCTCAATTTCAAGCTATAGAACTCTAGTTATGGGTCACCAACCAAGACTGGGTCATGACAGACCCTGTAGAGCAGTAAGTCTGATTCGTTGGCGAGTAATTTTGAGTGTCTTGGGGGTAGAACTGGGTTCTCCTCTCTTCAAGGGACTTGTAGCCCCATGTCGTAGCTTTATAAAGAGACCAACTTCGCTTGAAACGGAGTCCTAGAGCTTTATATATAGTTAAAAATCTGAGGAGAGGTCGAAACTACTAGCAGATTTGGAAAGACGCGTTAAGGGTGAAAATTTGATCCTTTCACTTCAGAGAACATGTGATATTACATTTTAATTTCCAAAAGAAATGAGCCATGTTCAAAAATGAAAATTTATAATGATAACTATTGTTGGACAAAGAATGATGATATTAATAGATGAAATGAGAAAACATAAAATATAAAGAAAGGAATAATTGAAAGAAAGACATGTATTGGCTGTTAATATGGTTATTATAAAATGTATATTTGAATGATGATAACTTATGAGATATGCCTGTGATTACCAGGAGGGACCACAAGCATGATGCAGCAGCAACAACTACATGGGAGCACGAGTAGAGCTTTTACTGCAGGTAGGTGATCCGCACCTATACTTTCTAGTTAAATTTCATGATTTAATATGTTATTGATGTGAAATGTGAATTAACGAATGTTGGACATTACGTGAAAGGATGGAAGTTTGCGTAATGATGTTGATATTTTGGATAGTATTCTGAATGTATGTGTTCAATGTGAATGGTTCTTGTGTGAATTGTTAAGTGATGAAATTATCGTTGACAAAGAAAATATGAGAAGTGTGATATGCGGTGTGGACTAGCATACATTTAGTGTATGTTAGAATCCCTGGTTAGGGGATCACCATGTATTGACTAACATACATTTAGTGTATGTTAGGATCCCAGGTAAGAGATTATCATGTATAGGCTAGCATACATTTAATGCATGTTAGGATTCTAGGTAAAATGATCACCATGCATCGATGTCTATGGGGCATTGACTAGCATAAATTCAGTGTATGTTAGGATCCCGGGTAAAGGGATCACCATGCATAAACTAACATATATTTAGTGTTTGTTAGGGTCTCGGGTAAGGGGATCGCTATGCATCGACACCTACAGGGTGATGATGATACCGGTGAAATTGATATCGGTAATGTGTGAGGTGGAAATAGTCGTGGTTGATCTTATGAAATCTTGAATGGAAGTTGAAAATTGAAGATGAAACGGTTTTAGTAGTTGAATGAGAAAGAGTTTCAATGGAAACAAGGAGGGAGAAGTGAATAGAATATGAATACATGTTTGCCTTTTTAAATTGTTGAATATTTGTGGTACTATACTTATTGTGATATTCTTGTTTCAATAACATGTATTTTGTTTCAGGACCATCGCATGCACGACAAGAGTAAATCCTAGCTTATATTCACTTTTTGTAATCTAGTTCTAGGGAGTATATCCTTGTATTTTGTAATATTACAACATTTATATAACTTAATTTGTATAATTGATGTTTAAACTTGAATAGATAAACTTAACTTTGAAATTCATATAATTATGTCCATGTATGCGTGTTTATCTTATTTATTCCTCTATAATGATATTTGTTGTTCAATGTATGTTATAAATATTATGGTTGTGATGACGATGATGTTTGTGGGATTGAGACCCAAGACGATTGAGTCGTGATTGAGTTATGAGATGTGAAATATTAGAAGTGTAAATAGATTATATGTCGATAATTTGGAACCTCCCGGTATAAGGGAGACTTTGTCGAAATTTCGGTAGAGATTTTGGTAGACTTTTATATGAAAAACATATATATATACAATTTACCCTATTTATCATTCGACATGAGATTGTTGTTTTATCCTGGATATGGGGAAGTTACAATCATGTTGGTTGAGAATTAAACTTGTTGGTTGAGAATTAAACTATGAGTAGTGGTTAGACTAGATTTAAAAGGTTCGTCCGAGTTCACTTGATTTTTTTTTATTTTTTAAGGTGATGTTTTTTTTTATAAATTTTTTTATCCCTTTTTTGTTATGTTATTTTTTCCAGTTTGCCTACCATTGTTTTTCAATTTCACCCCTGCCATTTTTTAATCCATCAAATTACAAATGTTTTTCAATTTCATCCCCTATCATTTTTTTTTATCTTTAAAATTTGGTTCTCATTATTTTAATTGCTATTTATTTTGTTTGTGTTCATTTTATTTTATTTTTAATTTCATTCTACTTAGGTTTTTTTCTATCAAATTTTAACCCTATTTTTTTCTTTGCTTTTTTTTTTCTTTTTCAAGATTTTTTTAATAATATTTTCACCAACTTTATCATTCAAAATTAAATAGGTCGATAACTAAGCTCCTTGATTTAATCTAGTTACAAGATTTCACGGGTTGTGACTTTTAAAGATTATACAAGGTTTATGAGGTTTGTTCGGGTTTTTTTTTAAGATGATATTTTCTTATTTTTATCCTTCTTCTTTTTTTTGTTATTTTTTGTGGTTTGCCTTCTGTTGAGTTGCCCCCTATAATTTGTTTTTATTTTAACCCCCTATCATTTTTTAATCTATGAATAATCTATCAAATTATAAATGTTTTTTTAATTTCACTGCTATGATGTTTTAATCTTTCAAATTGGGTCCTCATTTAGTTAATTTCTATTTATTTTGTCTATGATCATTTTAATTCTTTTTTTTTTCCAAAATTTCATCCTTTGCGCTTTTTCCTATTAAATTTTATCCTCGTTCTTTTTATTGCTTTTTTTTTTTCAAGTTTTTTTTATTGATATTTTTTCACCAACTTCATCCTTCAAGTTAAATTTGATGAGAATTGAACTTCTTGATTTAACTAAGGTCTAGAATTTCATGAGTTGTAAGTTTTAGATATTAGACCAGGTTTAAGAGGTTCACTTGAGTTCGCATGTTTTTTTTCTCTTTTTTTAAGTTGGTTTTTTCTAATTTCTTATCCTTTTTTTGTTTTTGTTTTGTTTTTTTTCAATTTTATTCAATTGGGTTAGGCCTCTACAATTTTTCTTAATTTCACCCCTACCATTTTTTTAACCTATAAATAATATATCAAATTACAAATGTTTTCAATATCACCCCTATGATTTTTTAATCTTTCAAATCTGGTCCTCGTTTTGGTAATTGTTATTTATTTTATTTGTGATCATTTTATTTTATTTTTCAAATTTCATCCTCGCACTTTTTTTTTTTTGCTAAATTTTATCCTTATTTTTTTACTACTTTTTTATTCTTTTGCCATTTTTTTATTTTTTATTTTTACATTTCATCCTTCAAAATTAAATTTATTAATAATTGAGTTTCTTGATTGAACTCGGACCCAGGATTTCACAAGTTGTGAGTTTTAGAGATTAGACCAGCTTTAAGAGGTTCACTCTAGTTTTTTTTTTTTTAAGTTGATTTTTTCTTATTTTCTATCCTTTTTTAGGGGGTTTTCTTTTCTTATTTTTTGCAATATTATTCTATTAGGTTCGTCCTCTATAAGGTTTTTTCAATTTCACCCCTATAATTTTTAAATATATAAATAATCTATCAAATTACAAATTTTTTTCAATTTCACCCCCTATGATTTTTTAATTTTTCAAATTTGATACTCATGCTTTTAATTGCTATTTATTTTGATTTGGATAATTTTTAAAAAAATTTTCAAATTTCATCCTCCATAGGTTGTTTTCTCTCAAATTTTATTCTCATTTTTTTTGGCTTTTGGAATTTTTTTTATTAATATTTCTTCAAGGATTTCATCATTCAAAATTAAAATGGTTGAGAGTTAAGCTTCTTCATTGAACCTGGTTCCTCAATTTAATAAGTTGCAAGTTTTAGAGATTAGACTAGGTTTAGGAGGTTCGTCTGAGTTTGCTTGTTTTTTGTTTCTTTTTTTAAGCTGATTTTTTTGGAGTTTTGTTTTGTTTACCTTCTATTAGGTTAATATTGGGTTGTTTGATAATCTGGATAGACTCAAGTATGGTTCTTTTTACTCTGTTTTTTTTGTTTTTTTTTGTCAGTTTATTTATTATTACTGCATTTTTATCTCATATTATTTAAATTACCAATTGGACCAATGACTTGGAACTTTGATTTTTTTTACCCTAACATTTTTTTTAAGTCGAACAATAATTTTGTTAGGCCTGCGGTGAAGCGCAAACAGTAAATCTAGTATATATTGTAGATTAAGATGCAAAACACTATGGATTTTGAACAAAGTTTTGATATTTTTATCCTTATTAATAAAAACCAATGACCTTGTTGATGAGGTAATATGATCTTTTCCACATGATCCATTGATCATTATTTGATTAATTAGGGGTGGATTGATCTTTTATCATTTTTAGAGCATAGTAAAATAACTAAATTACCCTTATAAGCAATGATTTTTAAAACTAACATCCATAAGCTTTTTTGCCATTTTAATTTTTCAAGGATAGTAAAATGACTAAATCCTTTGACTAGCATCCATGGGCTTTTTAGTATTTTCATTGTGGTTTTTTTTTAGTAATAATCAATTTGATTGAGAGGTACTTTAATAATTGAATAAATATAAATATTATTAAAAAATGGTCGACACATGTATTGCACATGTAAGTGTTTAGATTGTATAATTTAGGAGATGTTTATGTTATTGTTTGACTAGTATAATTTGGAGGAAAGTTCCTACAGTAGATGTTGTTTACAACCCAACAATGGATGAGGTGAGATTTTATGCTTCACATGTTATTTTCATATGGCTAGATAATATTTAGAACGTTAAATGATTAGAAATTTTATATAGAGCATGCAAAGTGTTACAACGTGTGATCTATAAGGATGAAGAAGGTAGAAGTTACATGTGGGCTAAAGAATAGACCAGAGGTTTACAAAATGACTTAAAAAAGGAAGAACATAATTGTATTCTTGAATAACAAAGTTAGAGCATTGAAAGAGCAAGGAAAAAAAATTGGAGGAACAAATACAAAGAATGAATGAAGAACTTTAAGATTAGTTGCATGTTAAACATGGAGAATTCTTGCAAAATCAGAGGAAATGAGAAGAACAAAATAAAAATAACAAGCAATTCACTTCACGATTGGATTCAATAATGGCTACCTTACAAACCATTTTAAATGATAAAGAAACTGAGAAGGAAGGAAGAAATAATCCATTTTCTAATGTAAGAAACTATCCAATATCTGATGGTATCCTACTATATCCAAAAGTGCATACAAGAATGGAGGAGGTGATTTCTGATTAAAGGCAGAAAATGAGTTAGTATGGCTCTACCTGGGGTAGAGATATCAACCTTCTATGGAGAGAATCCTTAAAGCTGGATAAGAAAATGCAAGAAATACTTTAAGCTACACCTTACCCCAGCTGGTCATTGGCTTCGAAACAAGAATGCTAGAATGATTGGCATCCAAGTAAGGATTGTTGGATTGATTACTATCCATTTGAGATTATTGGAATTATTAGCTTCCAAACAAGAATGCTGGAATAAGTGGCATCCAAGTAAGATTTCTGGATTGATTGGTATCCATTTGGGATTACTGGAGTTATTGGCTTCCAAATAGGAATGCCGAAATAAGAAATAATAATGAGGATTTGTCGAGTTTATGGATAATCGAATGAGGGTTTTTGGACCAATTAGTTCTCGCAATGAATAACCGGATTAATCGGCAATGAAATAGAGTAGATGGGTTACTAAGTAATTCAAGTAAGATGGATAAATAAACAAGAGAAGAAATGAATGCAAAAAATCTATTTAAGGTATGATCACAATAAAAAGGAATGAAGTAGAATCTGGAATGAATTCTTTAAAAATTAATTAAATTGTATGAAATCTTATTAAAGATTGACGCATTGTTATATTAATTCTTGTTTTAAGTCTTTACCAAGGTTGTCAAGAATAAATTTTATTGTTACTTTCTTGTTATAGTTATTAGAAAAGATTTGTATATAATTTTGTAAATATGGATAATAAATTGTAATATTTTAAGTACTTTCTTTTGGTATGTAAAATGGAGCACTATAACATTTTACTAAAAAATAACTTATAATTAAAGTAGTGATCATGTTTTATTTTACACCATTTCATTAGTATCTAAATTCTTATATTGCTTTATTAGTATATTATATTGATTATATTAAAATGAAATGATGAATGTCATGGAGTTATTGATGAGATGTGATTCTAGATGAATTGGATTGATGATTGACATAGATTTGAGTAAATTACATTCATGTCGACATTTGAGAATGTTACATATTAGGGAAAACTCTAATGAATTTTTGATAGGAATATACAAATTTTTTTTCGCTCTGATGAAATTTTGGTAGGAATGTACAAAAGTAATTTCTAATTTTTTTTAACAATCATGACTTGATATATGGTCAGAAATTGATATAAAAATTGGGATCGTTATATATATATTGAGCAACATTACCATAAATAAAAAGCTTAGGGTGTTAAAGTGATTGCTTGTTTGGGAGTGTGGTTGCAGTTGCTTTTCAAAATGTTTTTCATGCCGAAATACATCAAAATGATATTCTTTTTTTTTAAAAAAAATTATTTTTTAGATTAGCGTATCAAAACAATTCAAAATATACAAAAAAAATTTTAGTTTTTAAACGCGGGTGCCACCGTATTTCCAAACACTCAAAAGGTTGCAATTTATAAATATGTAATAATGAACATGTAGTTGTTGAGATCGTGGTGTATTCTTGAAGGTGATAGCCTATGACGTAAAATGAAGAAAATAGGGTGCCTTAACAGGACAAATTGTGTAATTGTCAAAGGATCAAAATGATAATGTTATTTTCTAGTAAAACATTGAAGTGATTCCTTCTAAATAACATTATGTAGATATTGTTTAATTAGTAAAACGTTGAAGTGATCAAAATAGTAAACGCTCACTCTTTTTTTTTTTTTTTTGCTTGATTAGTTCCCACGGTATCTAAGCTTCGTGAAAGTGTTGTGGACTCCAATGAGCTTCCCCTCAAAGTTTCTCGTGAGATTGACTCTTCGAAAGGCATTTGACATGATTTTGGGCCTCTCCATGAGTGAGAATAGAGAAGTAATGCTATTTCAATTATGAAATTATCTGTTTCCTTTTCCCTCTTCAATGAAAGTTTATATCACCAGATTTCAACTTATTGAGACCAAAACTTATTTAATCCACCGTTAACTTAAGTTAATATATCAAATTCTTATTATAAATATAGTAGCAGTTGTTTTTTTAAGTATTTTTCGTCTAAAAATGCATTAAAATAATATTTTTTTTATTTTTTAAAAATTATTTTTGATATCAGCATATCAAAACGATTTGAAAATATTAAAAAATTAAATTAAGACCTTTTTTTTTTAAATTTCATGGAACACGCTTTGCACCGCGTTCCCAAACAGGTTCTAAATACTGAGACTTTCTTAAAACCACAGTAACCCTGTAAAAAAATAAATTAAAATAAATATTGAAATCTAATACCCAATATTGAGTTTTTTTTTATTTAATAATATGATAAAAAGTGGATGTTAAAAAACCAAACACTAATCCAATACCTGTATATTTTTCTAATATCGATATAACTTCATTCAAAATAAATTAAAATAAATCATGAAATTTAATCCATAATAATTATGTTTTTTTTCCTCAATTATTTTTTATTTAATAATATAATAAAAAAATAAACAATTATAAACTAAGCACAATACTGAGATGTTTTTTCAAGACTACAATAATTTTAAATAAATAATTAAAATAAATAATAAAATCTAATTCTCAGTAAATCTAATATTAAAAAATAAAAAAAAGCATATATATTACTATTCTAATAACGTGTGAGCAGTCAAATGATAATTAGAATTGTAAAATGAGTTTCCCCGAGATTGTGATAAATAAATGGAAAAAAAAAAAGAGGAATAGTAAATGATTTTGTACACTATGATCTATAGTCATGAAAATTACTGCGTGATTTTTTTTAATAGTTAACATTGATAATCATGAAAGATTTTATACACTTTACAACAATAAAGCAATAACTATTAATTAAGGGAGTATTTTAAAATGTGATAGCAATTATTGTTTTAAATATTTTTATAAAACATACAAAAATATATTTTTTAAAAAAATTATTTTTAATATTAATATATTAAAATTATCTTAAAAAATAATAAATAAATAAAAACACGTTTTAAATAGCTGTCTAAGACAGTTATAAAATATTTTAATTAAAATATTATTTTTTATTTTTTTATTCAATGACTAGTGTAGAAAAAAAAAGTGCTGTGTAAATCAGCGTCTCACGCAAGTCAATGCCCCCATAAAGGCACAAACAGTGACATAGCAAAGGTCATAAATTAAAAGACCGGTTTTAGATAATCTCATATTGTCCGGTCTTGTCCCTGCGTAGAAAGCCGGGGGATTAGCGCGTCGCATTTGTCAAAGCTCAAGCAGCCTCAACACTGGAGGACAAAATGGTAAAAGAGTCATTTCAATTATCTCTCAGCTCTTCTTTGTAATCCTTAATTGATTAATGGTGGTTGCCTTTTCTCTTCCTTTATCGATCCATTTGCCATCGTTTCTTCAGGTCAGTACTCTCTCTCCCTCTCCCTCTCCCTTTATCATTAGTTTCTGTTTGGTTGCTGAGAAAACAGATAGAGGAAACGTTTGGCTTTTTCTTATTGTTTTTGGTTTAAGTGTTGAATAGATAGATTTTTTTTTATTTTTTTTTGCAGTGAATTAAAACCTAGGTTATGTTTTCTGATTGACTGTCAATTTTTATCTTAAAAAATGTCTTCGAGAGGTGAGATTTGGTAACTTTCTTAGAAAATTTGGTTTGACTTTTGTAACTTTCTTAGTTACCAAACAGATCAACTCTTCTTAGTATCTCCTTTTCTCTGATCAACTTTTTGCTTGTTACAACTTTGGTTTTTTTTTTTTAATTTTTTTCTTTTTCTTTAAAAAATTAGTCTGGTTGGTTAATGATGTTGAATTCTTTTTTAAAAAAAAAAAATGGGGTGTGTGTGGCTTTATTCTGGTTTAGCTGAGTTGTAACTGATCTAGTCTATCTATGTGATCATGTTCAATATTCATTAATCATGCTATATATATGTATCATATGAATACCCTCTGGAAATCATAGTTAATCCTATTTTATAAGCAAAACGGAGTTCTTGTAAAAAAAGGGATCATTACATATTATTTTGATCAGAAAAGTACTAGACTGAAGAACTCTTTTTCATACTTGGGCGATGTTTTTTTTTCTTGATTATTATTATTACTTCTTTTCACATTTCCATAGCTTGAATTTTAATGATAGTCATAATAAAAGGAGGTGGTGATGGTTGGATGATGTGTTACAGCTCCTTATGACAATGACAGGAAGAAACGACTAATTGATGGGCACATCATCTGGCTCTAACATTCACCACCCTTCATAAAAAATGCTTCCTCCACGACAGCAACCTTATACAACTGGACTACAAACATCACTGTCCTTGGTGTCTTCGGATCTTCACTTGTCCCCTGACGCACAGGAACCAAGATCAAATTCTGATAATATTCGTGAATCTCTTACAGAAAGTGCTAGTTCACAAGAAACTTGGCCTACTGTTGATGCCATGATGAAAAAGAAGATGGAGAATGACAAGGCGGATAATGATTGCCCTGGACAGTCCATCATTCGTCGCGTCTCAGGTGCAGATAAGATATCTTTTCGTGACATAGCTGGGGAACGAGTTGACATGATCTCTGAAAAGATGCAACATTTACCTGACGACTTTCTTGATGAGCTAAAGAATGGTCTTCGGGTTATGCTTGAAGGAAGCGGTGGTTCACAGCACAGAGAGGAATTTTTGATTTTGCAGAAGCTTGTTCATAATAGGTCTGATTTGACAGCAAAGACTTTGATTAGAGCACACCGAGTACAGCTAGAAATACTTGTTGCAATAAACACTGGAATTCAGGCATTTTTGCATCCAAGTATTAGTCTCTCCCAAACTTCCCTGATTGAGGTCTTCGTGTTTAAGAGATGCAGAAATATAGCATGCCAAAACCAGCTTCCAGCTGATGACTGTACCTGCGAAATATGTGCCAACAAAAGCGGTTTCTGCAATCTCTGCATGTGTGTGATCTGTAACAAGTTTGATTTTGAAGTGAATACATGCCGTTGGATTGGTTGCGATTTGTGTTCTCATTGGACTCACACAGATTGTGCTATTCGTGATGGACAAATTTGTATGGGCCCATCTGTTAAGAGTGGAGCTGGCCCAACTGAAATGCTTTTCCGTTGCCGAGCCTGCAATCGAACATCTGAGCTCTTGGGGTGGGTGAAAGATGTTTTCCAACACTGTGCACCAGCATGGGAACGAGAGGCTTTAACAAGGGAACTTGATTTTGTTAGTAGAATCTTCCGAGGAAGTGAAGACCCTAGAGGGAGGAAACTCTTTTGGAAGTGCGAAGAACTTATTGAGAAAATGAAGGGTGGATTTGCAGAGTCAACAGCTTGCAGTGTGATATTGATGTTCTTCCAAGGTATGTATTATGCTAAGCATTATATAAATAGCCCTCTCTCCTTCAGTATTGGAAGAATATTCAAGCATTAGTGTGCTTTGCCACAACAGGCTGCTTGATGCAGTGCCTAAGCTGCTCCAATATCATTTTATATGTGTGCGCCTAACTATTTCTTTTTACAGATATTGTGTGTGTGTGTGTGTGTGTGACTATTTCTTTTTACAGATATTATAGGCGTGTGTGTCACTTTTTGTTATACAAATATTATATGTGTGTTTGTAACTTTTAGCGCTTATGTTTGATGAATTGAAATCCTTACAAGGTGTAAGTGCAGTGCATAGTGAATAGAGATGTGAGATAAGAAAAAAAATTATGTTAGGTAAATCAAGATTAAAAAAAAGGTTTGGTAAAGGTATAAATTAGGGAATGGGGATCTTTAGTTCTTAAGGATAGTAAAACACTGTTGTCAAACTAAAAAAGAAATAGTAAAACATGATTTGTATTTATACATTTGAATGTAGGTTAATGAAAGTTCTATTATGGGAAACATATAATTACAGTAATTTTTTGTTTATTGTTTTTTTTTGTTAAGAATGACAATTTTGAAAGGTGAGGTAGTAGTGTAGTCTATGAAAAGAAAAAAAAGTTAGGTTGTGTAAACATTTTCCCTTTCCTTTTAATGTTGGATGTAGATCAATCACAAGAATTTAATTTCATACGCGACCAATCTAAAGAAGAATTAGAAAAGTAATTATTTCCTTTTTCATGTGGATCAATTAACTGAATTGAAGCCTTTTTAGTTTCGATAAAAGTTTTAACACTCCAAGATTGCTTGAGCCTTTGGAGCTTCTAATATTGTAGCTGAATAAAACTAGAGCCAAATATATTTTATGTTATTTTTTTTATAATCTATGTTTAACATAAAAAATGCATATTGTCTCAACGAATATGCCTCACACTGTCATTAAGGTAACATTCAAGACAAATTTGAGATAAGACTATATCTTAAGACATATTAAGAGCACATATATAATTCATGCAATCATTTATTTTTGTTGTCCAATAGTGCAGATATATCAAATCATGACTTAATATAAAATTATAAATGGAAGATGAAATTAAAGCATTATTGAAAGTGATGATCAGAAAATACTTTGATTAGTTCAAGTGAGTTTTGTGTATCTTTCTTTCCTATAGATTCTTGGAGTCCTCTTATGCAATATATATATATATATATATATATAACAGTAGGTGCAATCACAATGGATGTGATGAACTTAATTTAATTGAGACAAATTAATGAATTGAATTGTCAAAGTGATTGACTAATCACTTGGATGCCATGGGTAAAGCAGACATATGAATTGGACGCTAAATTACTTTCAAGCACTAATAGCTGCTGTATTTCATAGATGTACAGAGTTGATTAATTCAGTTTAACAAAAAGAGATTGTGATACAAAAAAATCACTAGTTAATAAACAACCAAAATTTAGTATGAAAAATAATAAATCACCAAAAGTTTTGGTCTTGTTAGAAAAAAAAATTTGTGTCAGCATTGCTCCTACTTTGCTTCATACGCATAGATAATAGAACTTGTAATAAGCACAGGACTATAATATTGCATACATGCTGAATTCTGGGAGAAACTACCAAAAGATTGTGGAATCTCTCGTCTTTAAAAGTCTTCAGGTTCTTAAGGTGCTTGACAACCGAATCCCTACTTGGTGATGTGGAGCCCAAGGTTTGCTAATAGAAAAGTAAACCACCAGGGTTGATTGTTAATGAGCTCATAGATCACAAATAGTTTCTCTTAAGATCTGTACCTTAGAGTGATAATCATGAAAAGATAGAATACCCTAGCATTTAGTTATAGGATGTAAGCAAACACAATTTTTCTTTAGAAAACATGTGGTTTCAAGGGTTCTAAAAGAATTTAAGTTCACAGTATTTTAGTAAAAAAACAAATAGTAGAAAAAGCAATATATATATAGGGGTATTATTGCATTATAACAATGTTCAAAGACATTTTTACCTAAATGAGCTCCATTATACGGTGTTTTTAATTAGTGGTTTGAAAGGACTACATTTACCATATATAGGTACCTAAATGAGCTCCATTATACGGTGTTTTTAATTAGTGGTTTGAAAGGACTACATTTACCATATATAGGTAAATCATTGCATCATTATTTGGTCTGCTTGTCCTGTGAGTGAGCATGCCATACATAGACATGCTAAGAATATCTCACTGTGATCAGAACCTTTGACATGCTTATGCTGAAAGTCTATTAATGTGACTGGATGTGATGTCTTCATTCTATTGTTAGACTCTTAGTTCAAGCTGATTGGCAAGGCTAATCATAGCATCTGTCTCTTCTATTCTTTGAGCTTTAAGGCTTCATCGTTGCTCTGCAGTTTTTTGAGTAATCACCTTCTTTTTTCTACACTCAGCCTCCATTTTGTTATGGTCCTGTGGGGAGTCCACATATGGGTTTCATGTGTATGTAATTTGTTTTGATGGCCACCTGAACTGATTGCTTCTTAACTGAATTATTGAATTCGGTATTTGAAATTCAGTAGAAATCAATTGCATGAAATTAAACTTCTATTTTGCTGTACTGCTCTTTGAAGAGCTTGAGGTGGACTCTCCAAAGAGCCTGGAAAATGGGGAGGGTGGGAGGCTAATAGCCCCACAGGAGGCATGTAACCGAATTGCTGAAGTGGTGCAAGAGGCCATAAGGAAGATGGAGATGGTGGCTGATGAGAAGATGAGAATGTTTAAGAAAGCACGCATGGCTCTTGAGGCATGCGACCATGAGCTGGAGGAAAAGGCCAAGGAAGTGGCAGAACTAAAGCTAGACAGGCAAAAAAAGAAGCTACAGATAGAAGAGCTAGAGAGAATTGTGAGGCTTAAGCAGGCAGAGGCTGACATGTTCCAGCTCAAAGCCAATGAGGCAAAGCGAGAGGCTGAGAGGCTGCAGAGAATTGCGCTTGCTAAGACGGACAAATCAGAGGAAGAATATGCTAGCAGTTACCTCAAGCTACGTTTAAGTGAAGCTGAGGCAGAGAAGCAATATCTATTTGAGAAGATTAAGCTGCAGGAGAGTTCACGTGCATCACAAAGCAGTGGTGGGGCTGACCCTTCACAGGTGTTGGCATATTCCAAAATCCATGAAATTCTTCATGGGTACAATGTCCCCCCAAAGACAGAAGCACAGCCAAACGATCGCCACCATTTCAGGACAAATCCCTGAACAAGCTGGGTTGCTCCCCGCCACTTCTGCTCATAAGTCAGTAAGCTTTTTCTCCACGTCATATTTGTACCGTCTTTCACGTCCTTCATTCGGAATGAAAAAAGGGGGTCGATTTCATCTATATCGAAACCCGCCTTCTGCCAAGTTATATAGCAAGGATTGACTGTGTTGTTTAGAAACGTCACTCTTGTTGAAGTGTGAATGAAATGCTGTTTGGATTCATTTGAACGTTGTGGTTTTCATGTGTTTGGGAGTGGTGTGATTATGCATGGTATTTTTTTTTATGTGGAAATAAAAAAAAAAAAAAAAAAAGAAACCCAAGAAAAAGCATGTAAAACTTGTTTTTACGGCAGTGTTTTGTGCATTAAATAGGTTGTATATAAAAAAATTAAGCTACCCAGCCACGTCACTTTCCAAATACACATTTAGACCGTGTTTGTTTGTTTATGTCGCTTTTCATGTTTATTGGAAAGCAATTTTTTTTTGAAGTGGGTTTTTTGGACAATAAATTCTTGAAAAGTGAATTATTTTACGATGTTTGGTAGTGTCATGAAAAATAAATTGAAAAACACTTTCTAATATTTGATAGGGGTGAGCAAAAAAACTGAAAAACCAAGAAAACCGGAAAAAAAATAACCGAAAAAACCAAACAATGAAAAAAACTGATTAAACCGATTAAAATTTTAAAAAAACCGACCGGTTTGGTTCGGTTTCTGTTTTATAAGCCTGAAACCGAAAAAACTAAATCGAACCGAACTTAAACTGAAAAAAACTGGAAAAAAACTCAAGCCAAACCGGAAAAAAACCGAGCCAAACCGAAAAACCAAGCCAAATCGAAAAAACCAAGCCAAATTGAAAAAACCAAGCCAAATCGGTTTGAACCGGTTTCGGTTTTTTTAAAAAAAAATTTGGTTTGGTTACTTTTTTTTGATAAAAACCGAACCGAACTGAAAATAATCATCCATAGTATTTGGTTATGTTATGGAAAATAGTTTATTAAAATAATAAGGAATAAATCTTTAAAATTAAAAAGTGTTTTTTATTGACCGGAAAGTTTTTTTTGTTGACCAACTTTTCTAATGATAAATAAACACATAAAAAATTTAAAAAGTAAATTCCTGAAAATTGATTTAGAACAAACAAACTTGGTCGCTACGGTTTAGATTGCTCTTTGTTGCTCTATTTGTGACATTGTCATTGCAGTCTTTATGTTACAGGTATGCAATTTTTAGCAGCACTTTCTGGTCTCTCTTTTCTTTTTTTAGGTTTGTTGATTCAGGTTTAGGCCATGTGTAAGTGCTCTGCTATTTTCTTTGGTTGCTCGCCTTCGTGATTTATTTCTAATTTTTCTGGTTGTGCCAGGCATGCCTGTTGTTTGCTTCAGGCAGGGTGATGTGTTTCGTATGGAGGTTGATTATGCAGGTCTGGCTCTGCAATTGAATCGGGACTCTGTGCTTTTATGGTTGCAAAACACCTCCAGGTCTGTTTTGTTCAAAACTCAATAGAGGCCCTTTTTTTAGCTTCTGCTTTTGAAATTTCCAGTGAAACGCAAGATGCTCCTCCACAATAGAGGTCCGTCCATGCACTGCCATAAGTTTTCATGACAGCTATCTCTTTCTAGCTCTTTGAGGAAAACACCCACAATAGCTGAAGAAGATCCATCATGCAGTGTGCCATCACCATCAAGTTTGGACGAACCAGCCATACCAGCTCAATGTCAACGTCTCTTGCCTTCTGCGCACACGCGGCCAGTGTGTTTGAGAATGAGGCATGGTGAGGTGAGATTGAATATTTTTTATATATATAGATATAATTTTTATAAAACATAAATCACAACTCATAGAGCTGGTTCATTTTTTATATTTTAAAAGTGTTTTTAAAATAAATTTATTTTTTTTATTTTTTCCTTTGCATCAAATTTTTTTTTCAATTTTTTTTTCAGATTATTTTGATGCGCTAATGTCAAAAATAATTTTTAAAAAATAAAAAAAATATTAGTTTGATGCATTTTCAAGGAAAAAACACTTTGAAAAGTAATTACTACTATACTTCTAAACACTCCTTAAAAGCGTGCATGTTCAAGAATGCTAGAAGTTGTTTTCAAAGTGTTTTTCACTTGAAAATATATTAAAATAATTTTTTTATTTTTAATATTGATAAAAAAATAAAAAAAAATTAATTTAAAGCTAAACAAACATTAAAAAAATTTTAGAAGTGCAGTTAAATCGCAATGCCAAATAAAAGTTTACATGGGTATACGAGCTCATAATAAATTTGAAATACCACATTTATTTATGAGCGTAAATTTTCATTTTGAACCATAGATGAATTACCAGTTAGAAACCTATCAACACATTTAAATTATATTCAAACCATACAATGCAATTTATCTAAGGTAAGGTATGTTACGGGTGTTAATAGCCTAATACCTTTTTTAGTCATAATTTATTATTTATCCTATAATTTTAGATAAAATCAGTCCACTCGAGTTTTCTATTGGGTATACGAGCTCAAAATGTTACGGGACTTGTACAAGAACTGGCATAGCATGTAGGGATTCCATTGGAACAGTTTTGAAAGGTAGAGGTCTTGTTTGCAAGTGCAGGTCAATAGCGCAAGGAGAAGCATTAGCCATCAAGATTCCACCTCTATTGCCTATGTCCTATTGTCGAAGATATACAGCACCAGCTTAATAGTATGCCTGATGTTATAGTTACAGTAGTAGCATGTTGCAGATTGGATAGCTAAGGCTGTTAGAACCAGCCCCTTCCTTGAAATTGTCCAGATTGGGTTCATAAGCAGCAATTTGCTTCTACTGAAATATCTGTGGTCTGAAACGCTTATTATGTTGAGAAAAGAAAAAAAAAAGACTTGCCGTCAGTCAGTTTACAGACATGAGGCCTGCTTTGAATGAAATATGGGCTTTACAGCAAAAGCTATTAATTTGACAGTTCGAAGACAAGCGCTTATTGCAAGGAGGAAGGACAGTGGTGGCTGAACTAAAATGTACGGAATGCAGATACAGAACGTACCAAACTAGCTTCCAGGAATTGTAACTCAAGTTTGGAACATCTTTTTACCATGTTCAAATGCTTTTAATGATGTTAACAAAAAAGCTGTCACATATCCGATACTTGCTGTTATATTTAATGATAAATTGACCTATATAGAGCTGGAGGTCGTTTCCCTCAATTCTAAAAATCAATCTGTTTCAATTAGCTTAGGTCAGGCTCTGAATTTAGCATGTGCTGTTCATTTGGATTACTATCTGGACCTGGAGTAATAATGGTACGAACACCGCAAGCAGCACTTTTCTCTTTTGATTCAGTTCTTGACTCGCCATCATGTTGCTCCGTTGATCTACCTGCTGACACAGGATTGGCAATGATAACAATAGCAGTTGCTTTCGTGACACTTGACTTGCCATTTTGCTGCTCCCTTGATTCACTTTCATGGCCTGAAATGCTTTCTTTCCATTTATTTCTCAACTCAGAATTCATTTTCTCCTCCGATTTGATGTTGGAATCCGAACTATTATAAGCAACCATGTCATGGGAAATGGGAGATGGCATCACTTTCTCCTGATTTTGCACCTGACACGCCATTCTGGATGGTAGTTGTACAAGTGTTGAGACCAGTTGTGTTTTGAGCAACAGTCCTCGAAGGAGGCATATCGTGATCATGTTGTCCCTCATAGCTGGTTATAACTAATTTTGGGTCATTATATGCCCTCTCTACATGTTTCTTAACTGGACATCCGGGACTGGAACACCTGTAGTAGCTCCTACATAATGGAGGGTAGATCAAAGTCAGCATGTAATCGGAATACTTTGGTCTCCACATAAAGAAATCACAATCTCGTCATTATGCTACCAATATAAGCAGGCATCTCCTGACATATATTCACAACCAGAGGGAAGAGATGTAAACTAAACATGTATAAACCAAGGTCTAACCTTGTTGAGTTCATTAAATTTGGCAGTTACCTGGGATTTGGATTGCCTTTAACCAATTTCTGCCCATATTTACGCCAACGATACCCATCATTGACAGTGTCAACCTCGCATTTTGTTTGAATGACAAGACGTGGCTCACCAGTTGGCTTATCTAAAGGAGTAGAATCATCATTACAGTTACCTTTCTTCCTGTTGTGTTCATTTGAAACAAAAGAGATAGATCACACGCGAAACAATAGAGTAAAATAAATTTACAGCCATTTTAATAATTTTCTGTGCTTGAAACAATAGAGTAATATCAATTTACAGACATTTGATTAACTTACCGTTGTTTTGAGCGTTGATCATCATCAATCTCATCCCTTATCCTATTTGGTTCTGATAGCACACGCTTCACATACTCGCTGGATGTAACAGTAGAAATCTGAGAGGTAGTTGTTGGCTCAATCGGATTAGGTGCCTGACTTTCTTCATTTATCAATTAGTGAAAACATAAGACAACACAATAATGATTACTTGTTAGTTAAGAGCAAAAAATGAACAATATGGTGATTTTTCGCTGTTACCTTCAACAGCAGTCAGTAAAAGATTATCAGGTTTTTCTTCAACAGTGGACAGGTCGCAACCAACTGCTTGTGGGAGGTTAAGTTGAGGTTTGGGATGCTCATGCTCACCAATGTAAACGATATCAGCAAGCTTCCCATCATGTGAGCACTCCAATTGCTTTTTCACTTGACAACTTGGATGTGTACATTTGTAATAGCTCCGTATAAATTCATTTCCTTTAACAAGTTTCTGCCCATATTTTCGCCAGCGATATCCATCCTCTGACACTTTTTCCCGCATGAGAGAAGGACTCCATCTTTCCTGACCAGATTGCAAGGAATGGAGATCACTGCCAGGGGTATGTGACAATTTCCGTGGTGTTAAGGAAGAAACACTTCCTTCTTTGTCTAACTGCAATATACGCCCCCCAGTATTCTCGAAAGGTTTCTCAGGGGCATTTGAAGGAGGAATTCCTTCTTGTTGTGAAGCATCACCTCCACTGCCACGGGTCTGTTGTGCAGTGTCAGTCCCTCCATCTAGGCTCTGTCTTTTCTGCAATTCCTTGGGAGAAACTTCCTCTGACGAGACCATGTTAATTTGGTAAGTTATAGAAGAAACCAAAGAGATAAATTCAAGGTGCTGTTAATACAATTGACAGCACACTTGAACAAATGGCACATGGTGGTGGCTGTTCATACCTGAGGAAGCATCAAAGTAAAATTAATAACAGTGAGAATTTGCAAATTGACAATCGACACCAACTAATTCAAGTTTCAAACAAAAATTTTAGAACTTCTTCAGTCATATGGAGAACTTAAGAAAATGCCAATGAAAATTTGGTAATCACTATCATGTAAACCTGATTTTGAATTGAGGCATGATGAAGAAAATGTCGATGAAAATTTTGTATATGCATCAAGCACTGGTAGAAATTTCAATCCTCGTTCAAATAATTAGAGTAAATTAACACTAATAAACAGGAACAAAAAATTCAAATAAAAATCGTAGAAAAATTAGTCATAAATACAGTAATAATTAGAGTAAACCATCTATCTGCTACTCTCGTAATATAAATTACCTAAAATAGTAACCAGTCTTCATTTTTTATTTTTATGATGGTGGTGATGATGATCAGGTGGTCCCACTCCCACGCGAAACCCTAGAATTCTGACTCTCGACTCAATCAGGGCCGTAGATCGCATCGGAACCAACCGGCGACTACCGAAGTTCCGATGAGGGTTTCACTTTGTTCTTTTTTTTAGCTGGTGTGGTGAGCCCAAGGGAAGGGGCTTTGGAGAGTTTAAGGTTATAAAAGCAAGAAAAGTCCAATCAGACAGACAGGCTGAGTACGAGAGGAGAGAGAGAGAGAGAGGACAATACGGGCATCATTAGTATTGAGTAGAAAAAAAGCAAGAGAAAATGATCCCGTGATTCATTGCATATATATATATATATATATATATATATATATATATAGACACACAGGAGAGAGATTTTATTTTTTTTCTGTGATAGTAATATTTTTTAAAAGTGTTCTTTATTTTAAAATATATTAAAAAAATACTTTTTATTTTTAAAAAAATACTTTTTATATTAATACATTAAAATGATTTAAAAATATTAAAAATATATTAATTTAAAAAAAAATTAATTTTTTTTTAAATATTTTTTAACCACGATACTAAATGAGAGTCTGTGCTCTTGCTACTGCATATATACAAATCCATGTTTCGTTTGACAGATTTATTGCACTTACATTTGTATTTTAAATTTTTCCAATAATTTAACAAAACTTTAAACCTCGTTATGGTGTTTTCATGTGCCAATATATACAATTGTAATGTAGATTGTTATAATAAAATTATTTATTTACTCTTGAGTGGAAAAACAATGGATCTTGAGGCTTGGGGTTTTTAGTTTTTTATATTGGTTAATTGGTTATGTTCAGGGCAAAGTTATTAAACCCGACCCGGGGGTTGACCCGACCAAGTTTTTTTCTTTTTAATTTATTCCTTCAATTACAATTTCTTAAATGTTTTGTATTTTATTTTGATCCTTATTTTTTTATTTTTTAATGTTTTTTCCTTTGCCTTTTTGTTGAAGGTTTTGTTTTTTCGCTTTCAAATGCATCCTTCAATCAATTTTTTTTTCAATTTAATCCTTATTCTTTTGATTTTTTTTTTGTTAAAGCTATTTTTCAATTCAATTTAACTCTCCATCTGAAAAATTTTATTTTCCCTTTAATTAATGCTTTTTTTTCACCCTCAAATTTTTTTAGATCCTTTTGTGTAATTAATTTTTTTCCTGATTTCATCTTTCAACATTTGTTTTGTCAAAGATTCGGTTTCATGCAATTTTATCGTTATGCATTAGTTTTTTAAAAAATAATATTGGTTTTGTGATTATCTTCAAAAACAATTTTCAGTAGGTTTATCACGGTCTCAAGACCTAAGTCATGGGTTTTGCATGTCATTTTGTTAATATAAGATTTTTTAGAATTGTTTTGTTTGTGTTGATTTTTCAAGATACTATTTCTAAAAAAAACAATATTCATTTTTAAATAATATCGTTGATGTGTTGGGCCTGGCATAATTTTTTTTAAGGGCATGGGTTTATTTAATCAGTCTTATTTGTGATTATTTTTTAGGTCATGGATATTACATTCATCTCTCTCTTTTTTTCAATTTTGTTTTGGTTATTGTTAAATACTTTTTTTGTTTATTTACATAAATGGTTGTCGATTTATTTAATTAGATGCTTGTATAAGTTTTTTGATTTACACTTTAATTTTTTTTATGTAAGAAAACAAATCGAAGTAGCCTGCATACCTTGTATTTTTTTTTGAAAAAAAATTACAACCCACGGCAAAGCACGAGTTAGATAGCTAGTGTGAACTTAGTTATGGTTGTTCACGGTTCAGTTCGGACAACAAAAACCAACTGAACCGAGTAACTCAAATTTTGGAAAATTAAAATCGAACCGGACTGAAAACCGGTACAAACCAAAGCAGTTCAGTTTGGTGAAATTCAATTTTTTTACCATAAAACCGAGAAACTTAATCCTATCATATATAGGCTTTTTTGGATTTTTTTTAAATGGCCTTATATTAAATTGGGCTAAGTTTATAGGCTTTTTAATCAAACTCTTTAACATTTTCTTATTCGATTTAGTTTGTTGTAAGGCTTTTTAATCAAAATAATAGATTGATATTTTTTTAAATTTAACTTTGTTTATTAACCTTAAATATATATCATTAATAATAAATTTGAAATGCTTTACATCTTGCTATCTTTAATGTGCAAAGAAACTCTTGTCAGATGAAAGCTATGAAAATCCAAATCAATATGAATGCAATATGCAAGATGCATGATCAAATTTAGGCACCTCAAATTAAAAAAGGTGTTCACACTAGAAAAGTTAACATTACCAAACAAATACATTAGCAACCAACAATAAATTATCATAAAGATCCAGCATGGTTTGAAGAAAAAAATTCAACAACAACAGCATCCAAAACTTCCACCAATAGTAAAAACCAAAAGATCCAGCAAGGATAATGCTATAAAGAAACACTAGCAAATTAGCAACATATTAGAGTTCGACTATTAAAAGAATTAACAATGCAGAATTTTAAAGGAATTAACAAGATAAAGTAAAACATTTATATTCCAGGATTGCACCAACATCATCAATACTATTTACAATCAATTGAGATTTTCAAACTTTCACTAAATTCTACAAAATCATAAATTAAAATGTTAGATTAAACATAAAAAAAAAAATAAACGATATTATAAAATAACAGCATTTAAATTTGTAAGAGAAATTACTTGACTCAATCATCTTGAAATTTTTAATATAATCCATGAAGGTTCTAATGTTGATTGGAATTGGTGCTAAACACAATCAATTTTGATAACAAACAAGTGCTTGCACTGTCGATGAAGCTAGAAAGCTTCGAAATGGATTTAATATACGATCGCTAATACTGAAAGCTGCTTCAGAAACAACTGTAGATACCGAGATAACTTATACATGTTGTGCCACCTTAGAAAGAATCTTGTATTTTGTAGCATTACACCTCTACCAACCCAAAATATCTAATTTAAAGTCATTAGGATCCTCAAAATTATCACTCATATACCTCTCAACCTCATTTTTTTCTTTCTACACCACCTTTTTCCTCTAAATATTTTTTAAATTGAGAAGCTAAGTCATCTAACATATCATCGACCACCATTAAATCAACATTAAAATCTTCATTTATACTAGTTCCAACACTATGAACAACTTCAACATCATCATCAACATTCATATAATTATCGAACAACCTTAGCAAAGTATCATTAACCTTCATTGTAAAATTTCCAGCCTCTTCAACATCATATAATCTCCCAAAACAAAATCTCATATACTTCAATTTAAAATGTGGATCTAACACAACAGCCACATACAACATAAAGTTTTGTGCATCTTGATCCCCCTAATATTTTTTATACTTTGTCATCATATTCTTGGTCATTATACTTACATAAACATCTTCACTTCTACAAAGTTGAGATATGTTGTGTGCATAGAAATCAATTCATGGAAGAAAGAATTAGATGTCACATTCAAGGAGCCAGAAAATTTTAATGTGACCATGTAAAATAGTTTCAAGAACTTCACAAAAGATCTAGTTTTTTTCCAATCTTCTAAAATAGAAGGACCTAAGTCTTTTTTTGTTTCCTTTTTGAATCAACCTCAAAGTAACTCAAATACATAGGATCAGTTTCTTCTAACCTCATAAAAACCACATCAAATTTAGCAGCAACATCTAGCATCATATATAGAGAGTTCCATATAGTTACAACATCCAAGTAAATAGATTTTTTACTTCTAATTTTCAACCTCTCCGCACATTGGTTAAAAACAAGTTGTCTTGAAGGAGAAGATCTAACAAACCTTACTGCATTCCTAATCTTAACCACTTAATCATTAATATCTTTCAATCCCGCACATACAATAAGATTAATAATATGTGCACAACATCTAACATGCATGAAGTCATTTGACAATATATAAGTTACCCAACCACTTGTTACTTTCTTCAGATATTTTATTGTTAAATTATTTAAACTTGCATTGTCTACTGTAACTGTTAAAATGTTATCAATTCCTCATTCCAATAAACAACTCTCAATCATTTGACCAATTGTTTCATCTTTATGATTAGAAACTTGACAAAAGTTCAGAATTTTTTTATTCAATTTCCAACCTTCATCAATCCAATGGGCAGTCAAACACATATAATTAATATTCTTGATTGATGTCTAAGTATCGGCTGTCAAATATAAACATTGACCCTTAAGAGCTTTATTTAATCTGTCCTTCTCATCTACATAAATTTTCAAACAATCTCTCTAATTCGTCAAACGAGAAGGAACATTAAATCTAGATTGCATTACTTGACAAAATGATTGAAATCCTTGGTTTTCTACAAAGTTAAAAGGTATCTCATCAAGTATAATCAATTTTTTTAGGGTTTTCCTACACTCTTCATAATTATAATTCACTGCCTTAATAGTTGCTAGATTTTCCTCTCCATTATCACCCCTTTCTATTATAGGCTTAGGTTCTAAAACTAAAGTTTTTTGTTTTCGGTCAATCACAAAAGAAAATTTTTTGCATACACCAAGATGACTCCACATGTTACTAGTCCCATTAAATATAGTACGACATGTATAGTCTTTTCCACAATACATACATGTAGCTCTAGGAGCTTTAAGATTACTATCTAGTATTTTAAAGTGATCCCAAATTCGAGATGTTTTTCTTTTATTACATTTAGAAGGTGGATTACCTTTAGTGTTGCTATTTATACTAGAGGTAGTGACTGGAACTAGAACTGGAACTGGAATAGGCGAAGAATTGGGTTCCAAACTTGAAGGACTTGATTCATTTGGTGTAGGATCTTCCCGATTATCCATCTGAAATTAAAATAACAACAGCAACATGAATCTTTTCTTTAGATTATCCATCTGAAATTAAAAAAACAACATCAACATGAAATTTAAATTCTTGAAAAAAACAACAACTTTATTTGAAAGAAACTACAAAAATACAGTTAAACCTCACCAATAAACACCTCAACTTGAGACTAACAGAGCTTCCAATAAAGCCAAAACAAAGCTCAGATAAAGCTACTATATATATACCGAAAGTTTTAGCATCCTGATTAATAAGAAAATTCATTGGTAAAGAAATTTACACAAAAAAAAAAGACAAACTAGATTAAGGAGGCCAGCCTTCTCCAATGGGCATTGGTTGTAATCGCACTTTTCACTAGGCCACCAATCTAAAGTTGCACATATAAAATTATCATTAGTTTTCGCTATGAAAGTTACCCCTTTAACAAAAAGACAAACAAGATCCTCACGACGGCTTGCGCAAAAGTAAAGAGTAGCCAAGGAGATGGAGATGTGGGTTTTTGTTTGGCTAGATAATATGGGACTTGTTGTGGGTGGGTGGCTTAGTTTTTGAGTTTTGAGATGGAGATGTGGGTTTTGTTCGGCTAGATAATGTGGGACTTAATGTGGGTGGGTGGCTTAGCTTTTGAGTTTTGAGATGGAGAGTGAAAACAAACGCAGAGCACAGTAGATGAAAGGGAAAGGAAGAATGAGAAAACTTTTCTCTAAGCAACGGCTTTTTGTGTTATCAGTTATGTTATTGTTAAGGTAAGGTTAACTGCAGTATTTATACCCCTCTTGTTTTTTGGTTGGTTCAGTTTGGTTCATCAATTTCAGTTTTAAAACTGAAATCGAACCGAACCGAACCGACCAAATTTTATGGTTTTGAAAATCGATTTAATTGGTTTTTCATCTTTATTCAGTTTTCTCAGTTAATTTTTCTTCAATTTTTTTGGTTTTCTCGATTGATCGGTCTTTTTGAACACCCCTAAACCTAGTAAATGTGGTTCCTCAATCCTTTTTTAAGCCTTTGATGATTTTGGATAAATGTGTATACAACAATTTATCAATTAGAATAGTAGATGACAGTGTTAATAAGCATATCAATGTTATCAAACCTATCTGCCTTACCTGATGTAGGCTAGTATCTAATATAAATCTTAATGACCAAACAGCTATCAAAGATGACAGAAGCCTTCTTTCTTTCTTTTCCTCATATTTTAAACTTATATTTCTTTTTCCAACCCTATAAAATACTTGAAAATCTAAAAAAATAAATTCAAAAAGTGTGATGCCTTTTAGATTTTGTCATCTAGTAGTATTTAACACTACAGTTACAATTAAAAACACATATAAATATAAAGAGCAACAAAATTATTAATTGTCAATATATGTGATGATTTTATGGCTAGACAAAATATATATAAATCTTTATGCAAATTGTAAAGAATTTAAACTATGATGATTAGGGATGACATTCATACAAGAAAGCAACATTTTCATCATTGTAGCAATTGATAACTTATTTTTTACATATAAAGTGATGAAAATATTTTATTTTAAAAAAAATTCATGCAATGAGGATATCAAGAAAACCAGAGATTTAATTATAGGTTTTAATATATATTAGTAATGAGCTTGGTATTGCTATTTTGAATTCAAAGTTTTGAACTACCATTGTTTTCTTCTTTTGATCCTCTTATCAACATGCGTATTATAAAAGTATATGCATCTAATAACAATGTATTGCAAAATCATTTAGTTTATTAACACGAAAACAATGCATTGCAACATTCAATCAGCATGCTCCCCATCACCATTAGAGTTTGTTAATTTGTGAGAGATAATATTAACATTTTTCAATAATAAGGATAAGACTGAAAACTTTTCAATTATAAGAGTCAAAGCATAAAAAAGAAAAAATGATCTTGGATATTAATTGTTGGAGTTTTTTTTTTTTAATTAGCCAACTAGCAAAAAAAAATTTCAAAATAGGATAGCTAGAAGTTTATTCATTAAAATAGCATAATTTATTGAGATGTTTATTTGTCAAATACACATCCAAATTTAAGGTTGTACAAGTAATACATGTGTAATCTTTAAATATATTTTCTTACATTTAAAGATTGTACATGTGCATTCCAACAATCTATATTTTTTAAAAAATAAATGAATTTTTAACTATGCTATTTTGATAAATAAAAAAAACAAGAAGAAGAAGAAATTTAGTCATCGTGATAGAGTTTTTTGTTTTTTAGCACAATTAAAACAATTAACACAATGGAGAAAATATTTAGGGATATAGCACAGTTTTACGAGTTGCAAATAACAACTGCGACACGCGAGTCACAGATACCATCTACAACTCTTATTTTATATTTGTCATTTGCAACACATGAGTTGCAAATAGTACATGTGATTTCATTCGAAATTTAAACCCATAGACCATTTCTCTCCTTTCCTCCTCTCTCTCTCCCCATATCCACCCACCCTGCTTCTTTCACCACCATCAACAACCTTCCTCTCTCTCTCTCTCTCCCCCTACCACGAAACACACCCACAACAGCACAAGATCATCCATTTTCTAGCCAAAATAACCACCACAGGTCACCATCACTACCCACATTCTAAATTTAGAGGTATACTAGATAGGTGGCTCGTGCTACGCCGTGAGTCGGTTCATATTTTTTCAACACAAGAAAATAATATTCAAACGATGATAATCCACAAATCGAGTTAAATTCACTAAAGCACGACTGAGGATATAAGACCGAAACAACTCGTAGAAAGGAAAGTGAAAAAAAATCATAAAGTTCAAGACCTAATAACCTAATGTCAAAAATGAAAAATATATATATAATACTGAAGAAGAAAACCCGAGTCAACTTGGCCTAACTTTATAAACCTGCAACCTGTGATATGAGATCAGGATAAACAAAATGAAATTCAAAAGAAGTACCTAGCAAAAAAACAAAGTTCAAAAAAAAACTTGAGCTAACTTAGGTTATCTTTACCAACCCACCATCGTAATAACCAAATAGAAAGAAAAGCGAAAAACTGACAAAGCTCTGGGGCAAATTATTTCATGCAAAATGATGAAATTGAAAAAAAAAACTCATAAAAAATTGAGGAAAAAATCAGACTTCCAAAAGAAGCACTTAGCAAAAAAAATACCAAAGTTAAATAAAAAAACTTAATAAGAAAATGCAAGTTAACTCGGGTTAACTTTACCACCTCACACTTGGGATAACTCATCACGAACTGACGCGTGCAACTATTTTAAATAATATTTAATAAAACATGCTCTATGGTCAATAATTCAATGGCAAAGGATAAAATTAAAAAAAATCAACTGAAAAAAAAAAACAAGTCAACTCAGGTTAACTCAACTAACTTGTTATCCGAGATATGAGGTAGGGATAACCCAACAAAAAGGAAAGCAGAATATATCACAAAACTCAAGACTTAATAATTCAATGTCAAATGATGAAAATGAGAATGAAAAAAAAATAATTTTTAAAAACAAATTTAAAAAAGACCGAACTTAAACCGGGTTCATCATCGAAACTTGTAGACCGAGTCATGAGACTGGAATTACCCTGTAAAAGGCAAACACGAGAAAATCAAAAAGAAAAATTTTAAATCATAAAAAAATAATTAAAAATAACTAAAATTAAAACAATAAGGACTAAATCATGCACAAAAATAATTGAAAGAAACTAATCAAGGATTAAATGAAAAAGCAAAATAAATGAAGAAAAAGAATAAAAAAAAAGAGCAATAAAAAAAAACTAGGACCAAAATTGGAAACCAAATAAAATCAAATTAAACTAAGGACAAAATAAAAAAAAAATCCAAAGCATAAAAAAATAGCAATCAAAATAATGAGGATCAGATTGGATAAAAAAAATCTAATAAGATTAAATGATGAGGGACGAAATTAAAAACAAAATAAACTTAAAGAGACATCAAATCTATAAAAAAAAAATAGAAATCAAACGAATGAGGACGAAACCCAAAACAAATATAAACTGGAGGATACAACTGAATTTTTAAAAGCTTTGCACGAATACCAAGGCCCAGAAGAGAAAAAGAAAGGGGATGAGGAAAAAGACTAATCTTTGTCGAACTGTCGCTCAAATGACAAAACATGCCACCTTAACATATGTGTCGCCACCTTCCACGTTAGGTGAGTAGGCGATCAGCCTTTTTTGACCACCATAATGGCCCCTATAGGCCACTAAAATGGCGTGGAGGGTGATGATGCGCTTACGTGTGTGTGGCACGCGTAGGCCTATTATATTTGTTTATTGATATTATAATAATGCAAATTACTAAAAAGGCTCTAAGGACATATGAACATTACGAAAAAAAAAAAAACATTGATGTAAATATGAAAATACCCTCCCAAGGTCGTATATGATTTTTTGAAGTCAAGGGATAAACTGAAATTTGATTGTACATAAAATGTGCATAGACAAAAAAAAAAAAAACCTCTTTTAAAGGCTAATATTTTTTAGGCCCGAAGGGTACAGACTTTATTTAACTGTATAAATCAATTTGTAAAGACACAAAAGTCCCTAGACCAAAGGCTATTTTTTTTAGCTCCCAAGGGCAACATAGTATTTTTACTGCACATAAAAAACACAGAACGACTACTTTGTCCTCGATCAATTCTCAAATGACATTTGGATCCCATGGAAAATGTGACTTTACCTTCACTGCCAAGGCAATTGGTAAGTGCAATAAAGCGCAAAAGGGCCAATACACTGTCTAAATCCACAGTGTTTTCACTCACAAAGCACAATAAATAACTGAGCTGATTTAGTTTTTTATTTTGTAATTGAACACTTCTCCTCTATCAATTTGATGTGATTTATGTTAATGTGTATTAATTTGATTTTATAAAATGTTAGGGTTTTGAATTAGAGATTATATTAGTTAGATATAATTTGAGTTGATAATATGTTGTTTTGTAAAATAATCAATGATTTTGGGTTGTTGTTGATTATGAATTAATAAAATTATTTTGGAAGAGTTCATGTTAATTTAGGTTAAATAGTGGATTATATCGAATTACATATAAAATAATTATAATATTAGATATGAAATACATGAATTTAATTGATAATTTTGTTATGGTAGCAAAATTTGATAAAGGTGTTCACCGATTAATTTGATAATTTTAGGTTTTAACCGATTATATTACCTTTATGGTTTTATTGATCAATTATGCACTTTGATTAACTCCAAGATATTAATAAATTAGAATTATGTTGTGTTGTGTTATGTTGTTTAATAGAATGTCTGGTAGTTTAGGAATATTATACTTTCATGGTGGTATCATTATCAATAACGACAATGGTATCACTTATTATGAAGAAAGCCATAAATTCCTAGCTGCTACATTAGACATGTCCCATAATAGGTTGTCTAGAAGATTATATGATCAACTTGGCTAGAATATGTTTGAAATAGAAGTTAAAATTACCTAGAGGATGTAACAAATCAGGATCAGTTAAGCTCGTTATGTTGGTGTACTAATCTATAGTGATAGGAGTGTGAATTCAATGTTTGGGTTTGCGAGGATTAATGAGATTATTATGCTAGAGCTCTACTTGAATAGTAGACCAAGATGAGAAAACTCTTCTAGTATGGAGTTGACTCGGGTTCCAGGTAACTCTCAAAGAACCACACAAACATCATGAGCAATTAGTCCATCAAGGTTTGGTGGTAATGCAAATAAATAAGTATTGGTGCAGGAAATTTTTAATATAGAACCTTGGTTGAGTATAACATCTACTCTATATTGCTATGAAGAATATAAACCAATTGATGGCGAAGATGATCGTCATATTAATAGAATTGAGGTTGAGGAGAAAGATGGGGATACTGAGTTAGTTAAGCCTGTTAATCAATGCATAGCTCCTCTTACTCTTGAATTTAAGGTTACGAGTGTGGATGACCAATATGAATGCAATGATTTGGCTTATAGTTGTAAGCATTCAGCCTTGTCAGTTGATGAATTGGAAATTGAAAAAGAAATTCACATACAAGTATGAATGAATTAATGCAATAAAGCGGTGGCATATAAAGAATTCATTGCAGCAAAAGGTATGTTATTCAACTAAAAATTGTGTTCAGTTGTAATATGTTTAGGAACCAATATGTAGATGGTATTTGCGTGGAGGATATCATCAAAGTTATAATTTAATGGGAAATTCCAAAATTGAAAGGGCTACACACATGTCAGAACCCTCTTGTTTTGCAACACCATCGTCATATTGACTCAGATCTAATTGTTAAGGTGATGTTGACAATTATGATGAGGGATTTAAGTACGAGTGTTGCAACAATTTAAGATATTGCAGAGATGGATTATAAGCATGAAGTCTCCTATTGGAAGGTATGGATGGATAAATAAAAAATATTACAGCGGTTATTTGGTACACATGAAGAGTCATTTCAAAACCTACCTAGAATGCTACTGGTCATCAAAGACTTAAATTCAGAAACAATTGTCACTTAGGATCATAAAATGGTTGATGGTAATAAGACAATATCTGGGGTAGCATTTTGGGCATTTTGTGCTTCAATTGATGAGTTTCAATATTGTTATCCTTTGATTATTATTGACAGTACTCATATTTATGGTAAGTACAAGGTAAAGTTATTAGTTGTAGTTGCTTATAATATGAATAGTGGAGTTTATCCGTTGTATTTTGCTATTGTTGAAGAAGAGACTAATAATAATTGGAGTTGTTTTTTAGATTTTCCTCGTCATATATGATTGACAGTCAAACTGGATTATGTATTATATCAGATAGACATACAATGATTAAGAATTATATGGCATGAATTTTTCCCAAACCTATTAGATATCATCGATATTGTTCACAACATTTTGTAATTAACTTCATCACTAAGTTAAAAAATGTCGCCTTGAAAAATATGTTGCATAGGATATTTACAAATCCTTCTAAACAAGAGTTTGACATTTTATACGAGGATTTAGTGGAGACTGATGATACGATCAGAGCATGGCTAAAAGTTGAACCTAAAGAAAAATGGGCATTGTCGTATGATTTAAGTGGTCATCGTTATGGAAATATGACTAAGAATTTATTAGATATTTTTAATAATATTTTAAAAATTATCCATGGCTTGCTTGTATCAGTTATAGTGTATATAATATTTTTTTAGGTGTAATGAATATTTTGTAGAGCGTAGAGAAAAAATTAAAGATTTTTTTAGTTGTGATGTATTATGGCCTTAAAAAATCCTATCAGAAATACTTGTCGATGCGACAACTTCTAGATCACACTTGATATCTCTATTTGATCTTGGAGGCGGGATATTTCATTTTCAGACACCTCTAACAGCTAGTGTTGCAAGAAAAGTGCAGGAAACGATTAACATCAATGAAGTAACATGTACTTGTAGCAAATGGCAACTATATCATTGACCATGTTCACACTTAATTGCATGTTGCACTTTATAAAATGTGAACTATGTACAATTTGTTGATGATTTCAACTCTAACTTGTTATAAAAAAAATGCATATATTCTTCATTTTCAACCCTTACCATATACGTCATTGTAGCCTGCATACACTAGTCCAGATGTATATGGATGTCAAACTAGATGGTGAACGGATAAGAGTCGAAGAAAATCCACTTGTCTACATGATAAAATGAATGCTAGAGAGAGGCACTCATTGAATAGATATGGCATATGCGGTCAAAGGGGTCATAACAGAAAAACTTGTGAAACTAGACAACGTATGTTATTTTTTTGTATTTCTTTTAAATTATGTAAACTTCAATTATTGTTTTTAATTCAACTATTTTGATGTTTAATTGTATTGCAAAGACTAATAATTTGTTATATAGAACTTCAAAGGAGACATGGTTTAGACTATAGGAGGTTTCACTACTTCTAGGAGTGCCGATAGATAGGAGCACCTAGTTGTTGAGGCAGGTTTTGATGATAGGTTGGTTTTATATATGCAAGATCAGCATCGTTCTAATGATATTTGTTGTAGAGAGGTTAGATCTTTATATTAATAGCATTTTAATTAAGCATTATAAATTATTAAAATCTTAAAGATTTTAATTGTTTAAATAACTAAATTGTTTGATTCTTAAGGTGGTGATCATGTGACACCTCGACATCATACCTTAATGAAGTTACATGAGCATGTCCGCTTATTTGTTTTCGATGCTCGTTTTTAGGAGATTAGTCAACAGTGTGGCATACATCTTAACCATGTATTGATTGTAGCTTTGGTTGAGCGATGGAGGCATTAGACACACACCTTTTATCTATGTGTTGCTGAGATGACACTCATACTTTTAAGATGTTACTATATTGACCAATCTTTTAATAAATGCAACCGCTGTGATAGGATATGAAGAGTCAATTGACATGTAAGTTTTATGTAATCTTTTATTATGACAAGTTTTTTTAACGAGTAAGTGATTGCATCAAATTGACATGGTTAGAAATTAATTTTAAGACCTCATAGTAGATACTCAGGGCTTCCATAATACTCCATCATCGTGACACACACACACACGCACACGCACACACACACACACACATTAGATGTCATACCCGCGTGATGTCGCGGGATTGTACGTTGTCATGGGTTTGTGAAAAAAATCATAAAAAAATCATATGGAGAAAAATTATTGTAATCCACAATATTTTCAAGGAAAAAACTACAAAGTTAAATTCTCAACCAGCTTAATATTAAAAAAATAAAATCAATAAAGATAATTTTAAAAAAAATCAGAAACAAAAAACGAAAGGGAAAAAAAACCAAGCAGGGAAACACTATAGCAATCTATAGTGTTTCATAAGGAATTCTAAAGTTATAATTCTCAACCAGCTCAATATTAAAAATAATGAAATCGATAAAGAAAATTTTGAAAAATATCATAACAAAAAAAAATTCATGTGGGGGAATACTGTAGCAATCAACAGTGTTTTAAAGAAAAAAACTACGAAGCTAAATTCTCAACCAGCTCAATATGAGAAAAATAAAATCAACAAAGACAATTCTAAAAAAAACCATGTGGGGAAACACTGTAGTACTCCATAGTGTTTTAAAGGAAAAAACTACAAAGCTAAATTCTCAACCAGTTCAATATTAAAAAAATAAAATCGACAAAAACAATTCTGAAAAAAACAACACAAAAAAAAAGACAATTTTGGAAAAAAAAAAGGAAAAAAATTAATAAAAAAATAGAAAAAAAACATGTGGGGAAAGTTAAAACTAAATTCTCAACCAGCTCATTATTAAAATCATTTAGGAAAACATTGTAGCAGTCTATAGTGTTCTGTGAGGAAATATACAATTATAATTCTCAATCAGCTCAATATTAAAAAAAATAAGATCAACAAAGATAATTTTAGAAAATATCACACACAAAAAAAAAAACAAAAGGAAAAAAAACCGTGCAGGGAAACACTGTAGCAATCTATAGTATTTCATGAGGAAATCTACAGTTGTAATTTTCAACCAGCTCAATATTAAAAATAATAAAATCGATAAAAACAATTTTGAAAAAAATCATAATAAAAAAAAATCATGTGGGGAAAAATTGTAGCAATTGTGTTTTAAAGAAAAAAAAACTACAAAGCTAAATTTTCAACTAGCTCAGTATGAAAAAAATAAATTCGATAAAGACAATTTTGAAAAAAAATCGATTAAACAAAACATGTGGAGAAACACTGTAGCAAGGCAAAAATCATGTGGGGAAATACTGTAGCAATCCACAGTGTTTTAAAGAACTACAAAGCTAAAATTTCAATCAGCTCAATATAAAAAAAAAATCGACAAAGATAATTCTGAAAAAAAAAACAAAAAAATCATTAAAAAAAACCTTGTGGGGAAACACTATAGCAATCCACAATGTTTTAAAGAAAAAAACTAAAAAACTAAATTTTCAACCAGCTCAATAGTAAAAAAATAAAATCGACAAAAATAATTTTGAAAAAAAATTAAAAAAAATAAAATAAAACAAAAAAAGAAGAGGATAATTTTGGGAAAAAAAACAAAAAAAAATAGAAAAAAAATATATGAGCAAAGCTAAAGCTCAAAGCTCAACATTGAAAAAATAAATTCAACAAATATAATTTAAAAAAACAACATGTGAAGGAAACACTACAGCAAAACAAAACCCATGTAGAGGAAATACTGTAACAATCCACAATGTTATTTTTGAAAAAACTACAAAGTTAAATTCTCAACTAGCTCAATATAAAAAAAAAAAATCGATAAATACCAGTTTAAGAAAAAAGAAAAAAATCATAAAAAAAAAAAATCATGTAGAGAAATATTGTAACAATGCATAATATTTTAAAGAAAAAAACTACATAGTTAAATTTTTAATCAGTTTAATATTTAAAAAAATTGGCAAAGTTAATTTTAAAAAGAAAACAAAAACAAAAAAATTAATTTTAAAAAAAAACATGTAAAAAAAAAAAACAAAAACTAAAAGAATAACACGTGGCCCCACGCGTTTTAGAGTTATTGGTAATAATAATAATAAACACTCTTTAACATGTGAGGAGCGATTGGACATGTCGGCTATTTAGTAAGGATTTCATCATGACCGTTAGATCGCCGTCGTTTCCTACTCTCTTCCAACACCATTAATAATAATAATAATAATAATAATAATGATAAATAATAAATAATAAATAAAGGGACACAAATCCTAATCACGTCACTCGCACACGGTTTTCGCGCATCCATTCTCCGTCTCCGATCTTCAAAAGCTTAAAGAACCCTAACCCTAACCTTCAAAATTTCCCAATTTCCATCACTCAAATCAATTGCCTGTGGAAAGACTAACCCTAATTTATTCTAAACCATCATGCTACTCTCTCCAGGACACTCACCACGCCACCTTTCATCTCCGTCACCATATTCAAATTCCGAAAATACCCTCCAGATCTCCAGCAATTCCTCCTCAATCAACAACACCCCGATAAACCCTAGTAAACACCCCACAGTTCTTGACGAGGACACCTATGTGGCCACCATCGAGAAAATCATCGAGCGCGACTTCTTCCCTGATATCTCGAAGCTACGTGACCGTCTTGATTGGCTCGAAGCTATGAAATCGGGCGATCCGATCCAAATTCGAGATGCCCAGTTGAAGATTATGGAGCGCCGTGGCAAAAAGGTAAACAATCCCAGCTCCGACGGCAGCTTTCGGAGTAGAAATCGAACCCAAACCCCAGGTTCTACTTTTATGCGTAGTCTTACTCCATTTGATGAATTTGATAGCAGGATGCAAACACCTAGCGTTGTTATGGATAGGGGATTATCTAGTAATGCAGAGTCTAATGAGAATGAAGTTGCTGTTGATAAGAATTTGAGTTTAGACGAATTTTTTAGGAGATATACGAGTGAGGATAACGATAGCTTTTCAAAGATATTAGAGAAAGTGAATAGGAAAAGGAAGGAGAGATATGAGCATTTGTTAGAAGGTGAAAAGGAGGATGTTAAATTCATTGGGGATGCGAAGAGGGATAGGATTACAGATGGTTTTGGAACTTCTGATCAGCCACCGAGCACATTGGAAGGATGGAAGTACACAGCGAAGAATTTGCTGATGTATCATCCGGCTGATAGGGGTGAGGCTCCATTGACTGAGGAGGAACAGGCTGTTAGATTGAAGGGTTTGACTAAAGAAATCAATAGGTCCAGCACACGTTTTCATGGTAAGATGTTGGATACTAGGCCAAGAGATGATGGTGTTGTTGAGGTGCTTTATACTCCTGTAGCTGGGGCTACTCCACTTCCTATGTATGATAGGGACGGGGATAAGGCAAAGAAGTATGATTTGGAGGATTTGAGGAGGACACCAGATAGGTTTTATGTGGAATCAGGGAAGAAGGCAGATGATGGGTATAGTTTTGTTAGGACACCATCACCGGCTCCTGGAGTTGATGAGTCGCCATTTATTACTTGGGGTGAGATTGAAGGGACACCAATGAGGTTGGAACCTGAGGATACCCCGATTGATATTGGTGGTAGTGGCAATGGGCCGCATTTTAAAATCCCTAATCCACCTGCACGGGATGTGAAGGCCCATTCATTGTCGAGGGAGGCTTCGCGAAGGTTGAGGGAGAAGTCAAAGATGTTTCAAAAGCCACCGCTGCCCTCTCCAAGTAGAGGGGGGAGCGCTAGTCCAAGTGTGCGGACGCTCTCTCCTGCTGCACAGAAGTTTGTGAGGAATGCAATTTCCAGGTCTTCATCCTCTGTAGATGAAACCCTCCGTGCCAGTTATAGAGGGGCAAGTCCAGGAGTTGGTACTCCTAAGAGTGGAAGGAGTATCTCGAGGTTTGGAAGAGATGGGAGCATAAGTTCCAGGTCACCTTCTGTAAGGGAGAATTCTAATCCTCCTTGGTAAACTGTAATCTTTTCAATAGTGTTATATTCTGCCAAGCATTTGTTTAATGGCAGCATTTATTAGCTATAAATGATGCCTTTTGTTTTTAAGGAACCATGTACCATCGCCTTTGTTTTCTTTTTTCCTCTGTTTCTATATAACTTGTGGGTTTAATGAAAAGAAGAAATTATGAAGGATGTGTCATGCGGGAAATTAGTATTCAATAACTGCTCTTCCAATTTAAGGGTTCCATTTTTATTTTTTATTTTTGTGTATGTGTGGTTTGAAGGAAAGATGTCTAGGATTCAAGCTCGCTGTTTTGGTAAGCCGGTCAGACATTGTCAATTCTCAGTTTTGGCTATGCTGAATAAGTGTGAGGATGGCAGAAAACATTGAATTATTTGATGTGCAATTTAAATTTCTTGAGGACATCTAATTGGATCCTCATGTTGGATCAACTTATTGTTCTAGTTAGTAGGTTAAATTCATTTTGATTGTTAGGGTAGTCTGGCCAATACGAAAGGTGCTTCTGAAATGCAAAACAAAATACTTCATATTCTATAACCCCTTGAATTCAAACAATAATCCATTGGGATTATTAATATGATTCTCAGATTACAAGGCTGCTGCCATGTTTATGCTTCACTCATTACAGTGTTAGCAAACAGGGTGCTGCAGATGATAATAAATATAGAAAATGATTTCATTGTTAATGGACTGCAGTGCTCGATGTTCATAATAAGAAGACATTATTATAGAAGTTTATTAGTTAAGCAGAGATTATTATGAACAACTAGTAACTTCTTTACTTAGACCCTCTGTTTGTGCGCCATCGTTGAAATGTGGTCGACTGGCTGGAGCAATCCTTTCCTTTTAGTTCTGGAATGTCACCATGGTAAGCGACTTGGTTATCATCTTCTGGGCCAAATGTTACCATTGTGATGGCCATACTTATTTTAGTGGAATCCAGAGGCAATGTACTTTTCCGGTGACCAAGGGCTTGTCAGGTGAAGGTCCAATTGAGATAACATGTTGTCAATCACAGTTTATATATCTTGACCACCATCGGCACTCCATGATTTAGTCCTTCTGCTGGACAAGCAACAAGTAGCAGGATGGTTTTAGAAAGTGATGCCGAGATTCAATGTTTCAGTTATAGGGCATTGGAGGCAAGCACGGGTAACCCATGAAAGAGGACAGTGAACATGCTCAAACTCCATTGCTTTAAGCGCAGATACGTCTAGAGTCAGGAATACAAATTAAATCTCTGTTTGTTTGATTACAGAGAACAAGCCAGAATAAAATATATACTCTGTGTACTCCATGCTAAGGATGAGATTTTTGTTTTCTACTCATCAATCGGCTTCACTCGGAGGTTCAGTTGCTGAGATCAGTGGACAAGAACAAGCACATCATTGCTTAGCTCCCTCAATTTGAAAGCGTTGAAGATGTGGTCTGAGCAGGCTTGAGAGTAGTTGGAATTTCTTCATTTGCATGATTGCAGGCCTCTTTCACAGAGATTTGAATCGCAGCAACATTTATGTCAATGGGAACAGTATTGGCCAGGTAGGTAATTAATCACTGCTCAAATCTTGCTCGGAATCATGTTCTTCACACCTTCAGTTATTTCTAGGTTCCTTTTAGTTGTTGGGGAGCTTTACAGAATTATTATTATTATTATTATTATTATTCACACCATTCAATTATTATGAAGCTATGCCAGGACTAGAAATTGTTCCCTGTGATATTATATAAAAGGTGTAATATTTTTGCTTATTAATTTAAAAAAGTTGGAAATTTGAAATAAACCTCGACTTCAATTAATTGGGTTACAGAAACCATCGTAGACTAGACATGACTTGAAATTTCTCTTCTGCAGGAGGTTTTGCCACACCCCAGACCAGTGCGCTTTTGAACGGTGAAGATTGGTCGTCAGAATGGTTTTATATGACAGGATCTGATTAGGAATGTAAAACCTCAAGGAAAAAAATCAGGTTTTCATGTCGGGTATAGATACTAACTAGTCTACTCAACCCAAACCCAACCTGAAACCAACTCAAAAAAAAATAATAACCTTATATATCAAGTTAATTATGTACTAAATTATAGCATTTAGGTTTGGGTTCGGGTTAGTTTCGGATTATGAATACTCAAAACCTAATCAGGGTTAGGTTTAGGTTCGAGAAACTCGATTCATGATATTCATTGTCATCACTAGATCTAATCAGCTAATGTTCGCCATTTAAATTACAAAACATTTTAGTTGTTGAAAACCATTTATTGCAAGAGATGATGGGGAAAAATAAAAACTATCGCATGTCGAGCAAAACTCAGAAAGAACAAGGGAAAAAAAGACTGATTGAAATAATTAAAAAGGGGGGAACCCAAATCCTTAGCTCTTTCTAATGATTTGCCCTCCCCTGTCCAAACAAAGCCTGCATATCATCTTCGACACACATAATTAAACCACTTGGATGCTTCCATGAACTTTCCCGACCAAAAGAAAGGAACTGTTAAAAAAAAGGTACAGCACATCTTACCGAAGAGTCATACTGCTTGTGCCTACGCATACATAGAATACAATAGAACCCAAAAAGACAGTAGGGAGCACTGCGCCTCCTCTGTCAAATAAGTGCTAAGTCACTCAATTCATAAAGGCATTAAGACTTGAAAAATGAATAAAGTAGTGGTTAATAGATGCCTCGCATCAAAAGCAGGAGTTTCTACTGTACAATACCACCACGTTCTCTGATATAGCCTAAACACAAGCAATAACAACTCACATAAAAGGTGGAGTTGAATTCTATAATCCCAGACATGATCGAAAATATTTATATCAGATGCTTCTCTAACTTAAATAATCAGAATGAAAGTGCAATCTAATCAAGAGAAGTAGACACACAGAACCTGCAACGTGGGCAACACTGAATTTTATCAACAGCACATCACCATGCATATAAAAGCCAGATCACGCCCAACCATAAGCATGAATCTAATTTAGTGAAGTATTAGATGAGCATCTTCGAAATATAATGTGAATTTCTCAATTGGAAAATAACTTTCAACATCCCTATATTAAGGACCTAATTCTATAAGCTACATGGTATCATGAATATTAGAGTCTTCAAACGATAATGGTGCGAGTATTCTTCTACAACTACTGGTTGTCCCCCATTTTCAGACACTTATGGTGTTGCTCTTGAGCTGCTGCCAGAATAAAATGAACATTTTACTGCTTATTAATCTGCAATGAAATGCATGGCAAACATCAAAATGTTTTGCTTAAAGATTAATGAACACGAGGTAGAAAACAGCAAGCATATTAAAAGTACCTACAGAAGAATTATCATGGCAAGGCCTTCTTTTCATGCTCCAACACTGTTATCACCCTGCTTTGCAGCATCCTCAACAGTATCAAGAGATATTGGAACATCCTCTATTGTAGCTTTGGCTTTTGGTTGATCAATCTTGTCAGCAGCATCCAAGAGAGTTGAATCACTGGCCTCATCTTTTGTATCAGGAAGCTGCA
>Ga0307513_10000279_pt1 | contig 74099 bp, 77 predicted proteins | sample 15_EM_MG_FD_202174 | JGI IMG/M metagenome (GOLD analysis project Ga0307513, IMG submission 202174) | Populus trichocarpa ectomycorrhiza microbial communities from riparian zone in the Pacific Northwest, United States - 15_EM | ecosystem: Host-associated > Plants > Roots > Unclassified | place...
GGCAGAAGATGAGAACGATACGTGCAGCTAGGAAGAAGCTTATGAAGACGTTATGTCTTGAGATCAGGAAGGTGGGGCGTAGTAGACGCCGTCGTGTAAAATAAATTATTGGAGTTTTCTTGGTGTTTTATTGGTGTATTATCGTTGAGCATGAAATTATCGTTGAGCGACCGGGGTGTGGTGGACGCCACCACCTTGGCACGATTAGAAGGTAGAAATGAGAAAATAAAAGATGGTGAAAGAGGTGGGGGAATCAGGTTACACTTAAAACGATCCGCCCCCAGTGCGAATCACCAGTCCTATTAGACCTGATAGGCTTTCTTGGGCCGATCGGATTCAGCCCATATCGGGCTAGACTATCGGCATTTGCCCACGTGTCCTGCTTTGACCATGACTGAGGTCCAGAGGCCGGCTCAGCAGCGGCCCGGCCCGCTGGGAACACGGGTACTGGCACTCGAGTATACCGAGCGACAGGTAATTACTTGATATCCAGACTGCTCGGAATACATTGCTCGAGTAAAGATATTACTGTGTCCAGAGATTGAACTGGTAGAAGACATCTTCAGGCACCCGAAAATATTTGCAGCCATCTTGGGATATCCGGAGGTATCTTGGGATATCCGGAGGTATCTTCGGATATCCGCCGGTATCGTAAAATATCTGTCCTCATTGGATATCTGCATGGATCTTCGGATATCTGTGGACACTTGTGGGTGTCTGGCGACGTCGGCCACCCATCAGTAAAATATTTACCAATCGGATGGCATACACTGAAGGCCTGCCGCTTCCGCCGCCGCCAGGGATCCATGAAGCCTACTGGCTTCTCTCAAGCCTGGCCTGGCCAGACTCCCTATTGGCCACCTGTGAACGCTAGTCGCAGAAAGCACTAGTGATGTGTGTCATCGTCTAGATGGTGGTCTGAGCTGATAGACTAAGATGATTTATGGATACTATGTAAAGCACCTCCGCAAAAGTGTTGGTGAAATGGCCTTTTTGCACCAAAATTCGCCATGTTTAACCAACCCCCGCACCTGGAATTGCTTCAAATAATGTTCATGACTTACCTAGCTATTTTCACCTTCATTACAGCTTTCATCTGATGCCACTTGTCAGGTCGATTTACGCTATGGGTCTAATCTACAAACCTTCAAAGTGGATCATACCCGTTGCAATGCCAATTTTGTATGTAAAATGGCACTTCTTCACAGACTCAAAACTTTAGAACTCCATAACTTTTCCAAATTTTCACCAAATTCATTAATAGTTGTTTAGAAGTAGGAGAAAGGTATTGTAACTATATATGAGAAATTAGGTTGGAAAATGCTTTGTGGTTTGTGAGCTACAAGTAGCTAAAAATCGCTGTTTTTGGTGTAAAAAGCCCATTTCACCAACACTTTTGCGGAGGTACTGTATTTGAACTCTCTTCCTTTAGATCATTAAACCTCATTGCTACCGTAGACCTGCTTGATTACTCGTAGGCTATTCAAATACGTTCATTTACTCGCGTTTAGAAGTTCGTAGTTATGCGGGAGCTATTTATTCATGATGGCCAGCGCTGTGTGCCGCGCAGATCATATTGGGTGAGGCATGTTAGGTTCCCCGCCGAAAGCAATTTGGAGAATCTAAACGGAGGAAAATAGGCGCTAAACGGGCGGGAGAAAATCCCTTTTTTTGGCAGGCATTCATTATTATATGTTGGGGTCTTGGAGAATCCTAGACTCGTGCAGAGATCCCAGAGTCACTCCACTGAGATTGCCTGAACTCGAGGTCATTTTGGAGTTCAAGAATTCCTGGGTGTGATAGAGGAGCACTTGGGCTGTATAAAGTAACATGGCAAACTACATGGTAGACAATCGGTGATGCCGCGACAATGTCTTGTGAGGAATGCGGGGCGGTAAGGGCAAGCGACCTCTGACCATAGAATAGAATCTATGGGATCTCGGGTTTTCTTACTCACACTGTTTGGCAGGTTATCATGGGAAGGTTATCGCGGTGTTTTGTCCGGGTGATAGAATAGCCGCGAGGGAGTCACCCCTGAGTGGAAAATGTTATGCCGCCCCCGTCAGTATGACCAGACCAACCCGCATCATCACTGGAGAATACTGAAGCAGGTGCCTTAGTCAGCTGTGTCTTAGACATGACAGGGGCGGCACAACATCTCCCACCTTCTCACCAGTCAAAGAGATGGAAGACTTTCGGGGGAATGGAATAGCTGTCTAAATCCAGTATGACGTCTTAGCATGTTATTGTTGGACAAGGCTGTCACTAACCAAGAGGCTATTGAATACGACCGTTTTCGTTCCGTTGCCCCACGCAAATGACCATTTCCCCTCAATTGTTTGTACGAGTCGTATCCAAACAGGCTCTAGTCCTCCCATACCGGTAGGGCAAAGAGCTGGTTTAATAAATAGAATCGCCCCATCACTAACACCAGTGCTACCACCAGTTCTCTATATCATACTCTTCAACTACGGTACCAGTAGCTACACACTCTTTTAGCCTCTCGGTATCCCCCCCACACCCTTCCGCCACAATGCTCGCTTCCATCTTCCTAACAGCTGCGCTTCTCTACATTGGCCACACCTGCTACTCTCTCCACATCATCCTCGGCAAAATCCGCCCACTAGGCATCCCCTACTTTATCACTCCCTTCTACCCCAACCTGTTCTCACGGGTCTTTCTACTCCCCCTCGTGAAGCTCCTATTCAAGGTATTCGGCCTTACTCAACCATGTTTCCAACTAATGACCACGGGCTGGCACCTCCATCAACGCTACGACATATACCGCCGAATTGGATCAGACATATTCTTTACTGTTTCCCCGTGGAATGCTGTACTACATGTTGGCGACCCGGACATGGCAGTTGAAGTCCTTGCGGGAAAGGCTGAGAATGGAGATTTGTATCCAAAGTCGGAGATTGTCGGCAAGACGATAGCGCTTTTTGGGGAAAATTTGGCTACTGTGGAGGGGGCAGCTTGGCGGGCTCACAAAAAAGTCACTGGCCCGGTAATTGGGAGGTCGTGAGTGCCCCGATTCTCACTTTTTGCCTTTATTTTTATCCGCTTTATTTCTTCAGGCTCACAGCTGGTGTAGGCTACCCGTTGTCTGGGAAGAATCCCTGGCTCAAATTGGACAAATGCTTCAATATTACGACAAACAGGAAGCCGTAAACACCGGATACCGAGATTTTCGTAGAGCAACACTCGGAATTATCGCTCATGCTGGGTTTAGTAAGGTTATGGAATGGGTCCCTCTCACTACCGCCGGCGCCAGCGAGGGAGCTGGTGAAGGGAGTTATCAGAAGTGTCTCAATATTCTGTTTGAGGATTTCGTATGGACCCTCGTTGCGCCAAGTTGGCTTTTGGGTTAGTGATTCACCCTGGCCACGCACTAATGCACCAAGTGTGCTGATTTGAATGTGTGCTATATGTGTAGAAATGCTACCTTTTAAGGCCTCGCAGGAAGCGGGAAGGGCGGGGAACAACTTCAGGTCCTTTATGAATGAATGGTTTGAAGAGAAGAAGGCTAAGATTGAGATGGATAATGAGGCTACACTCAAGGCTCCCTCCAGAGCGGACTTAATGGGTATCCTTATTGCTTCTAATATTGTTATCTAGCTAAGAAATTTACTAACACGTATTCAGAATCACTGGTTAGGAATTCAGGGTTGGACAAAGGCTCAACTCTGGAAAAGCCATTGCTCTCAAAGTCAGAGGTTATAGGAAATGCATATGTACAAGCCCGCCCTTCTCCCAGCAACTTCTTGCTAATGGCCTACAGATATTCATCCTAGCCGGCCACGAAACCACCGCCCACACGGTTGCAAATGCAATATACTTTCTAGCAATGTATCCCGAGTATCAAGTTAAACTCCAAAAAGAAATCGATAGCGTCTTGGGAGATAGTGATCATAACCAGACATCATACAACACTCATTTCGATGCTTTCTCCTCAGGCTGGATAGCCGCTATCATGGTAGGCTTCCCTCCTCGCTCTCACCATAACTACCATCTAAGAGAGAGAGAAAAATAGAACGAAACCCTCCGCCTCATTCCCCCAGTAGCTGCGATAACACGCGAAATCGGCCACACACCCCGCTCCTTCCCCCGCTCCGGCGGCCAGAACCCCATCACACTCCCCCCCGGCGTCGAATTCTGGGTCGAAATAGTCGGCTTGGCTCACAACCCAAAATACTGGACCCAGCCCGGGAAAACCGAAGCCGAATCTGCAATCTCCGAATTCAGGCCCGAACGCTGGCTCCCGCAGTCAGGAGGGAACACAATGTTCAAGCCCTACAACGGATCATACATACCCTTCTCAACCGGAACTCGTGGATGCGTTGGAAAGAAGTTTGCACATGTCGAGTTTACTGCCATTATGCTCGGGCTGTTTCGCGAAATGAGTGTTGAATTTGACTCATGCGGGGGAACGAATACCTTTGACGAGGCTAGGCGAGAGTGCTTAGCGGAGATGGAAAGGTTTGAGGCTAAAGTTACATTGCAGCCTTCCGGGGAAATGCCTGGTATCAAGTGGGTGAGGAGGAGGAGGTAGGGGGTTGCCTGGGTATTAATAAATGGCAGCCCTCAGTGCAGATTCTATACCAGTGGAAAGGTTGCCTTCGGTTAAAATGTGCTTTTAGATCCTGAAATCGATGGAATATGAGTGAATACTATAACCTACCAGTTTGCGTCATCCACTCTCGCCCTGTAGACCCCAAATGCCTCAGGGGAAGCAAATACGCCAATGCAGGCTGATCGCCGGTATGTATGATAACCATATCAGAAAGCTTGGCCATACGACTCCCTGGAACCACATGGAGACGTGACACACTCCGTATTCACATATTCGGAATATCAGTGAGTTTAAGTATACGTTACATTTAAAATTTCCGGTAAAGATTTAAGACTTGGGACCTCCTCCGTTTATATTGCCAAATGTTCTGATTTAGCCTAAAATAGACACCATCTATATAGCCGTTCTATCATAAAACAGAATACCACGTATGCAAGGACAGCTAATTAGTGAAGTATAGCAAGAGTATTTTAGCAGGTAGGACTAAGTTGGGTATGACAGGATAGGATGGAGTGGAGGAGCGGATGGGCCTGAGTGGATGGGCATAATGGATGGGTATGAGTGGGTAGGTATAGTGGGTGGGTATAGGTGGATGGTTGGAGGGAGGGTAGGTGGGAAGGGGAGGGAGGATCGGAGTATCTGAGGGATTGGAAATACAGGACTTGGCTGCTCTATCGTAGTGACCGGGAACAGAGGCGTAGTGGGGCGTGGTGTATACTGCACTCGTAGTACAATCTTCCGGGAGGTGAGGTTGGCTACCCTATGAATGTTGATGTATTGTACCATGCTTTCAGGGCTGGGGCCTCGGATACCTCAAGATGTACCACCAATAGTGAAGTATTGCTACCCAGCAGTAGCAGGAGAAGTTTCAAGTTTCCTCCCTCACTTTATAATTCCAAAGCTTCGCGTATATGTATTTATATCAATGACAGCTCTCGAGCAATCCCTAGTGGCATTTTTGGCAGTGTCTAGTAGATTATGTAGAGCACTTTGTACCCTGTTGTTAAGATGTGTGCCTCTGTTTGGATGCCTTTGGCTTCCCAGATTCGCGGCATGAGTGTTGGATGGACAGGGTGCGATATTATAGACTAAGTATGATTGGAATTTCCTTGATCGGTTTGCCATGATATATTGGCATTGAATACCATATCCTGGAGAGTGGAAAGAAGCCGAGGTCCTGTGCTATAATTGAGTTGGTACCGCTGGGCAGTCGCCGTTACCGGCCACGGTAGTCATGGGGGCTTATCGATGTTGGGGTGACAGCCGTGATTCTCGGGATGGAGAGAGATAGGAAGGGGGACACAGGGTCACGATATGGTGGCCATCGTGAAATCGCACAGCACCGCCGGTAGTATTGCACAGATACCTACTCGTGGTACATGTACGAATGCGAGCTTCGCCGGTATATTTACTGCATGCTGTCGTTGGACGCCCTTACCCGAGCCTCCTATGGATCTTTCCCACTAACACCGGTATTGCTCTTCCACCTCCCTTATTCTCTATCACCTTTCTTCCTCCTTACCCTACCGGTGCTTCTATTCGCTCGCGCCTCGTATCTCCCCCCCGCTCGCTTTCGTTCCCCCCCGTTTAGGCCGCCTAGCCATCACGATACGAATTCCCACCCTTGATCCTCCTACCTCAACCTCCCGCATTATACCCACACATAGAAACCGCACCAAGCACGAAGGAAAACACCCACCCCCTCTGTTTCCAGAGCTTATTCCCATGGCTAAAGGGATTGCAGACCATATATTATGGAATTAACCACCGGTGCTCCTGCCCGCCCAACGAGCACATCCCTGCCTAATAGGGATGCTCGTCCTAGGCAAGAAGTACCCGAGTACAGGGGGAGGCAAATGCCACGTTGGAGAAAGGTGAGATATCCCTAAAATATCCCTGCTTTTCCCACTAATGTTCGGGTGCTGTACTTTACTAGCACTTCTTTCCTGGGATGAGTGCTCAGTGCTGGTACCCTACGTTACCTTGGAGCGAGGTTTGGTCTGGGCCAGGGTGATTGCTCGCTTCGGTAGTTTCCTCTCGGTCGAGAGCCGCGTGGCCCTACTTTGGTTCTAGACGCACGCAATGCTAGATATCATATCGTCGGAGAAGGAAAAGGGGTCCCACCCCGACAGTTCAGTCTACGAGTAAGTCCTTTTCTTTTCTCCTTCCTCCCTTTTCCCTCTTCAAGAGTAAGCGTATTCGCTTCCGGTACCAGTAGCCTGTGTCAGTTATAAACATCATTCACAATTCCTCTTGCTCCTGTAGCATGCATCATAAGGTAAAAACTCGAACAGAAGGTAAATATGCTGGGACGTCGTGGTTGCCTCTCCTGGTAATAGGCGCATTCGTTTTTCCTCGTCTCAAATGAGGGCAGTTTGCGATGTTTTCTCCTCGCATAGCCGAGAAGGGGAATTCCAACGTCCTGCCACACTTATTTTCTATTCGAGAATTATGATAGGATGGTTCCCGCTTTATTTTTTTCGACTCTACCTCGCCCTTTTCCTCCCCCCTCTTTCCTCCACCCTACTTTAGTGCTGGCACCATTCGTCGTTATTGACCCGCTTCCCCGGACTAGTCCCTGCCTCCCCCTCTCTCTTCGTCCTGGCCTAGCAGAATTCTTTTTTGCGGGGAAAACGGATCCCACAGAACGTCTGCACAGTACTGATCATACTGAAATTTCTTCTTTTCCCTCTCTCTTTTTTCCCTCCAACCCCAAGTAAGATAGGGGGTGTCCGTAGAATTGACTGCTGCCCTGCATTGGGGTGATTCGGAGCTAACGCTGGCTTGCAGGAGGCGTCTAACACGCTACTAACTCGCTGTAAGTTCACTGGTAGAAATAGTGGGGGTGGGTTATGCTCGTAGCACTACCTATCGGGCCATTGGACGGTTGGTTGGTTGATAAGACGAAGAGCCGGTTTGGAAATTGAGCCAATGCAATTCAGCAAGAGCAACTACTACACTCGTGCCGTCGCCCCGAAGAAAAATAACAATAAGAGACCCTAGTAGCCCACTTTCCAATTGGTAGCCTACTTTTCGCAATCGTCGAGTAGAGAAGAAAATAGAAGGGGAAAAAAGGTGAGAAAGGTGGAATTGTGCAAGCACAGCCACGGGCTTTTTCATAATAGGTATGGCAAGATAACAGACCTAGTTAGCCACTAGCCTTCTAGAGGTCAAGTAAGTAGGTAGGGTATAAGCATCTAAAGCAGACATTGGTACTCGTAGAGCATAGTGGGTCTGTACTAGCCGTTTTCAAAAGTATTCGGATGCCTTGGCGCCAAGACATGAGCGGCCCATACTTTCTCTCATGTCTTGGCGCCAAGGCATCCGGATACTTTTGAAAACGGCTGGTAGGTTGAGCAAAGTAAGGACTTAGCCAGTCTATATCCAACACCAAGTTCGGTTAGCCCCATTTTCACTCCCAACCTATTTACCTCCTCTCTGCCCCTTCATTTATATTCACTTCCTTTCCTCCCTTCCCTCCTTGATTATTACCTATACACGTACGACCAGACCCCCCCCAGTTGCGTCTCTCCCTACCTTCCTTCTTCTCTTCTCCTTCCTCCCCCCCTTCCCTCTCCGGCCCCGCTCCTCCCCCTTAAAAAGGTCACTCTTTTTCATACGGCACTTGCCAATTAATCTCAATGGCCACAACTGCACCGCGAAAGAAGGGGTTTCCTACACGTCAGCTGTTTGTATTGTGTTAGTTATTTTTTCCTTAGTTTTTACCGGCCTTGCTGGGCACGGGCGTCCATGTTTCACTTAGAGATAGAGGGGGGCTGATTTTGCGTGGCAGCATTATGTAGGATATGCGAGCCTATTTCCTTCTGTTCGATCCTTCCGTATATTTATTATATGACGAAGTCGTTCGGCATTGCGGTTTGTTCCGCCCTCTTTCTCCAGAAATATTATAATAGAAATGCGTGGCTGAGGGTGATACTGTTTGTTTGTAGAAAAATGCAAACGAAATCGCCATCTACGCCGGGATGGTCACCAGCGCCTTTGCCTTCGCTGAGTTCACGACCGGGATGATGTGGGGTAGGATCTCAGACAAGTTTGGGAGAAAGCCGGTATTGATCATGGGCCTCGTGGGGACTATGCTTTCCATGTTGATATTCGGATTTGCAAAAAGTTTCCCTGTAGCGTTGGTTGCGCGCGCGGTTGGTGGGGCTTTGAATGGGAATGTTGGGGTAATTCAGACTACGGTTGCGGAGCTGGCAACTGAGAAGGAGTATCAAGGTATGTTGGATTGCTTGATTGTATTGTAGGTGCGAATGACGATGCTTAGAATTGTTTAGCTAGAGCCTTTGCGGTCATGCCCTTTATTTGGTGTCTAGGGTCTATTATCGGTCCCGCCCTCGGTGGTCTCCTGGCTGAGCCCGTGAAACGGTACCCGGCTGTGTTCCATCCTGGTGGGGTTTTTGAGGAGTACCCGTATCTCCTACCTAATCTGGTATCTGCAAATATACTGGCAGTGGGAATTATCATTGGGACTTTGTTCCTTGAGGAAACTCACCAGGTCCTCCGAGAGAAACCGGATGTTGGGATTAGAACTGGAAGGAAGATCGTCGGATTTTTCAAGAGACACAGAAACTCCGCGGGAAGGATTAAGGGTCCGAAGAGATATGGCTCTCCACCTAGCCAGCAGGAGGAAGGGTTGCTAGCTAGTAGTGGTAGTGAATATAGCACATTTGCCGACGCTCCAGCGACAAATATTACAGAGGAGGAGCAAGTGAGAAAGAGACCTCCAACCACCAAGACTTTCACCACCCCGGTTGTACTACTAATCATGTCCTATGGAATATTGGCTTATCACACCATGGGGTTTGAGCAACTCTTTCCTGTCTTTTTATCGACCCCTCGGTCAGCAGAACCCCCGCACCATCTATTCAAATTTACTGGAGGTTTAGGTTTGGACACCCAGTCTATCGGCTTCATTTTGTCATCACAAGGTGTGGCTTCAATGGCCATCCAATTCTTCTTTTTTCCCCCGATAGCCGAACATTTTGGAATCCTAACCGTCTATCGATTTTGCATGTTCCTATACCCAATATCCTACCTCATAGTTCCATACATTGATTTTCTCCCCCCATCCCTTTCCATGGTCGGAGTGTGCGCGGTCCTTCTTGTCAGGATCACCTTTGCCGTTCTTTCTTACCCCTGCAACGCGATCCTTCTCACCAACGCCGCTCCATCCCTTCTTGTCCTTGGCACGATTAACGGTATCGCTGCTAGTACTGCAAGTCTCTGTCGAGCTCTTGGCCCGACTATCACTGGACTGATCTATACTCAGGGCCTCGACTTGGGAATGGTAGGCCTCGCCTGGTGGGTCAATGCGGGTGTTTGTGTGCTCGGTGGCATTCAATGCCTGTGGATGAAAGAGGGAGACTTCGGCGACAACCACCAAACTTGGGAGGCTGTCACCGAGGGAGGAGTTGGCAGGAGCGTCGCAGTAGAAGGACAGGCTGCGCATATCACGGGAGTGGTGGCCGGAGAGGAGTGCATCAACGAACACACGATGGCACGCAAGGTTGCAGACAATGAGGGTACCAACCACTTAGGGGAGGCGGGTATATGAGTGGAAGATAGCGGGGCTGAGAAAAGCGAAGAGAACTCTAGCTAGTCAGCTGGCTTATTGTACATGATAATTTCTTGTTCTCGGCTGAGTTTGTCAATTGTGATTCCCGATGAGTAATAACTCTATACCGATACTGTAACTGATTGATTTGGGATGAGGTTGAGGTACTCGCCATAAGGCATCACTCTGGGTTTCCCTTCCTTTCTTGAGACATCTTCACTGCTGCCGGAGGTCGTGGTTTGGTTTGTCTCTGTCAAAGGTTTGAGTACTGTGACATGCTGTGTGGGTGCGTGCGGTGCTTAAGGGAATATGAAATATGAAGTCAATTGCAATAGTGGGAGTCCAGTTCGGTGAGCTGATTTACCGATTCATCGAGGAAGTCGTACTTCTAGTGTTATTGTTATATGCCACATTATAATCTCAGAAATATTACTGCGGGTCCCCTACCCGAGATTGTAGTTAGGGAAAAAAAAGTAAAGCCTGTATAGTGATTGTACTATATGCTGCATAGGGAGCAACTATCGGCCCCTTCAGCTTCATTATTGGTTGCGCCAGCCACGACAGGGATATGAGGTATACTAGTACTCGACAGTGTACCCACCGGGGAACGGCATTGTCGAAATTCGCGGGGAATATTATGGGCTGGAGAATGGGCTCTGGCTGATCTTTGGCGACTCTTTTTGTTCCTCCCGCCACATGATATTTCTATTATATCCATTCTTTGTCCCCTATGGTGATCATAGGTTCTCACTCGTGCATATCCTTTGTCTAGGTTCACTTTACACATTTACAACGCAACCTTTGTCATGCAATTAACGGCCAGTCTCTCTGTGCCAAAATATACGGATCGAGGGATTGTACTTCTCGAAAAGGTTAATCGAGCAATCTCTTTGTCCGGCGCTTTGGCGGGGTTCTCAGGGGGTTGAGGTGCCGCGTGGAAGGACAAAGGAATTATGGGATAGTTAGCGGTCGGTATCCCCTTTGATGCGCAAGATATATAAGGCTCCTGGGCCCTTTTCGCTTACTCCTAGCCCCGGAGGAGAGAGAAAAAAAGAAGAAAAAACTCGCCCAAGATGACTGACCTTTGGACAAAACCACGCTCCGGCCAGCCCATAAACCCAATACGCTACAGCCAACTCCTAGACGACTTCCTCGATACAAGCTATCAGACCTTCGGAACAGATGAAGAATTTGGTACAGCCCGTGGCGAACAGCTGGCGAATCATGCACGAGCCATGGTGTGTCGTATGCGGGTCCCGTTCGCGCCCTACTATGACACCAAGTTCATCTTGAAATGGTTCAGAACGGAGGGGTTTGCTCAGGCACCCATCGAGCAGGTAGAGCTGGAGGCCGCCAGTCTACGCCACGCCGCCGAAGCCTTCCAGCGCAACAACAACTTTTCCCGGGTACCCAGGGTTTACGCCGTCCGGGCGCAGCGGAATCTCATTGCAATGGAGTGCCTTCCAGGGAGGCCGGCTCGCGAGGGTAAATGGGAGAGGTGGCCAAAGGAGAGAATGATCAGGTTTGTGAGGCAGGTGGCGGTCGTCAGGCTTGCTATCATGACACAGGTGGAGAATCAACTCGGTGTTCCCCGGCATGCCCCGGATGGAAGGAGGGTTGGACCCTTTTGCGCTCATGTGTGGTGGGAGGATGGCAATGTTTCTCTCCCCCAGTCCCCTACCCTTCTTCGCCCTATTGTGTACAATGTCACAGCATAAATTGTTGGATGGCTGCTAATAGTCAGAGCAGCACAGATTCTGGGGCCAGATCAACCGTGGCCCATTCCCAAATCGCCACGAACATATACTAGGTTCCCTTCGCCGAGACCTAATAATATCCAGATGGATGAGATTTCACAATCTAATGCTCCCCAGCCGCTCGCACTTCCACAGATGGCAAGATATAATAACCTACCTAGAAACTGCAATCCGAAACGTCAACCAGGTGCCTCGCCCGGCCAACCAGGAGTTTTTTTCCCTAAATCACAACGACCTCCGACTGGGTTTTAACACAATGGTGCGCGGTACCAAGGTTGTCGGACTCATAGACTGGGAGACAGCCTCGTACGACGCTCTGCCCTTCTGCATCGAGGATATTACCGACTATACGGACTTCAATCCCAGAGAGTGGTGGGCACACGCCGGTCGAAATGGTGTAAACTTCAACGTGCTGCCATACCGGTTGGAGGCAGACGACACGGAAGCGCGCCTGGATAACCACACCAGCCAGGGTGCCGATCGGAAGCCGTTCCCCGACTGGGACCTCATCGAGAACCACGGTGGACCGCTTGGTGAAGAGGACTTTTTTGGCGATGATTACCCCGAGGACATCAGCTCCAGCGATGAGGAGAGCATCATAGACCCAGCAGAAATGCACTGCGACTCAGACGTAGAGGCCGAAGAATTATGCGTGCTCCCTGGGGGCGACGGGCGCCTTAACCAGCTGGAGGCGCTGAGAAGGGGCTTGGCGCATCACGAACTTTCGTCTGATTGGTACTATGAGCCTGTATATGCCCTAATGAGGGAGTTCATTCACCGCCAGCGCGGGGCGGGCCTGGGGCCAGATGGGGAGTGGGGGAGGCTTCCTGAAGCATATTCGAGGCCGTTGGCTGAATGGATGGATCCGCTGTATCAGAGGGTCACGCAGCGTCTCTTCGAGGCCCTACACGGTCAACTTATCAACGAAGAGAGGGCGGATGCGGACCATCGACCTGTTAAGGCTAAGGCTAAGGCGCATACAGCGAAAAAATCCAAGTCACAGCCACGACAGCGGAGGGTGCCTACTCTCATGGATGGCTGGCGTGACGCGGCCGCCGGAACAGAAATCTCCCCTGAGTCCCTGGAATCGAGTAGAGTCAGCTGGACCACAGATTGCGTCCCCCGACGAATTAGGCCGAGGACACCCCCGAGGCCTTGGAGGGCCGTCGGCCCGAATCCCGACCCCATTCCTCTATCTCCCTCCCCTAGGGAACAGGTGCCGACGGGCGCGAGGCAGCGGGGGAAGGCAGATCGCCCCCCTGTGAGGCCCCCGCCAGCTGATTTTCGTGTGAGGGCTGTGAGGGATAAGGTGACCGCGAAGATTACGCAGCAGCTGATGGCTAGGCTACGCCGCAGGGCAGAGGCCAGATAGCGCGGGAGGACATGGACACCCTGTATCAGCTTACTACTCAGGGATGTCTACTATCCCTATTTTGCTTGGACTCCGTTTCTCTTATTTCCCTTTCTTCTTACCTTCCTATGTTCCCTTCTACCATTCTTTAATTCCTCAATGTCAAGATACAGTCAGTTTGATAGTTTTACCTGATAGCTAGGGAAATAATTTATCTTGTTTCATTCGTCTTCCTTCAAGAAGGTTTCCTTTCAGCAGGTGTTTGTCCAAATTCCCTTGGTAAATTTTGCCTTCCGGGATGACCGCAATCGAACTGAGGGAGAGCAGGAACAATTAGCGAGTGACAACCCGTGATCCAACGAGACTATACTATTGTATGTGAGCTATCGCTGTTTCCCTCGACTTCAGCACCTCCAATTCCCCAACTCGCGCCTACCAGTGAACTATCTACGCTCCTCTCAAAGTTGGAAACAAAGATTTTTTGCGTAAATATCCCCAATATCCCGGCTCCATCTCAGACAGAACCATGTCAGCGAGCGATGCACTGAAAGCTCACATATCTCAAGTCAAAACCCTCTCCTGCTGTTTCCCGTTAGCTAACAAAAATGGTTCCACAACACTATCCACCCAGTGTGCCAGCCGCTAGCAGGCAGTATCACAAGGCCCACAGGAACTGTTAGCCGAGGGCGTTTCGGGTGTTTCCCCGGGTTAGGGCGGACGAGCCTTTCTGAAAACCGCTTCCGTCCTTGGGATTTCAACGAGCCGCAACGAGACGACACATCTACTCGCAACCTTGCCATCCACAATATCATAGCTACACCACCCAAACACAAAGCATCAGAAACCACTCAATCCCACCCCGCGCCCTCCCCCCAACCATCACTCGCCCAAACACCCCTTCACGATACTCTCCCAAGCCTCAACAACCCCCCACCCCTCCAACGCGGAACAAACAATTCCCCCGTTCTCCACAAAGCCATTACACCCCGCCTCGTCTATCAAATCCCCCTTGCATCCAACCACGGAAACTTTCCCCTTCCTCCATCCTCCTCCCCTCCCTCCCGCTCCATTCCAATGCTCCACAGCCCCCCACCATTTCCCCCCGACATCCCTCCAACTCTGCACGTCATCTACGGCGTAAACAATAACGTACCCGTCAATGTCCCCGCGGGCAAGGAATATGCTGCGCAAGCGCTCGAGGTCGTCGGATCCGCCCAGATCCAGGATTGTCAAGGCGGTGCCCGGGTGGCTGGGAAGGGTTGTGGTGTAAGCCTCCTCCAGGGTCGGGGAGTGCTCGCCCGAGAAGACGTTGCTGGTTTGGCGGGTTATGAAGTTGGTTTTGCCCGCTGAGGGGGAGCCGAGGAGGAGGATTGTTAGGTTATTTTTTGGTGTAGTGTGGGGAGGGGCGACGATGGATGACATTTTTTTCCTTCTTCTTTTTTTTGAGTTTTCCTCTTTTTCGAACCGGTGGGAGATTTTGTGAGATGTGGTGCTGCTAGGTGGTGGATTCCCTAGGCTGCCGTTGGCTAATTTGTGTTTTTTGAGTTTATTAGTATTAGTGTAGAGAGGGAGTGGTTGTAGACTACCCCGGAGGGAAGTGAAGAGCATTCTCATTATAATACCATAGTGTCCACAGGTTTTATTATATGATATCTTACCTAGAAAATAGTACCAGCTAGAGGGTGTCGGGATTAGGGCTTTCTGCTTTTAGGAAGTAATAATAGCAGCTCTTTAATAAGATTATTATTATTTTGGAAAAATGGAATCGCGATCACTCGCCCAATAAGTGTTCAATAGCATGCCAGAGCTCCTATATAATACCAGGCTTCAAGCCAGTGACTCTACATTCCCAGCCAGACACCGCAATATCATGATGCAAAACTAACGAAATACCAAGAGTCCTAAATACAACGGCAGAGGAATTCCACCTAATTGTGGAGATGAGAGAAACCGGTGCATTGCAGGCGGGGAAGGGAAACGGGAGGAAAAAATTGCAGAGTAAACTATGATACACCAAAAATCGGAAACTACCCGTGCTAAATCAGGGCGATCGAGCGATCACAATATCTGGAAAGAGAGCGTATTCCTGGTCATCTTAAAACAAGACTTGTGGTGCCATGTGGTAGGCAATGTTACTTTCATGGTCATACAGTACTCCAGGGCCAGATTCCTTGAGAAACAATCACCATTTCTTATTATCATAAGTTCTATTTTCTTTTTTTTGTCATACTAATTTATCAAGACCTAGTCCCTTTTGCTGTTTTTAGTGGTTCTTGGCCCCATTTCCGGTTTTCAATGAGCCATCGAAGTACAATAAATAAGATTGCGGCCGAGTGGTTAAGGAAACAGACAAGAAATCTGTTTCGTCCGCGAGCACAGGCTCAAACCCTGTCAATGCTTTTTGTTTCAATTTTTATTTTCCAATCAAGGAAACAAAACCTAACCCTGGGAATAAGGACGGGTTACACACGATAGCATACAGTAGGTACATGATAGCATAGATATGGCTCCAGTTGTCTATACACAGTACCTCTATCGACGCGGCGAGGGACGCCTTGGCATAAAATTGACTGTGAAAAAACTCGTAGATGTTCAAACTACCACAGCAAGTGAGTTTTTTTTAGTCTTTTCATTCTAATTTGTTAGTGTTAAAGGCATAATCGTATTTTTTTTTTGAGCCAACATTATGCCGAGGCGTCCCCGGTTGCATCAATCGAGGTGTTGTACAGACGGCTGGAACTATACCTTAAGACTTCTTAGTTCATCTACTATCACTCGGTCCAGGTAGCGTGGAAGAATGGAATGGAAGCGTTCCAGCATATGAAACGCCACCCAACAGCTCTTCCGGCGGGTATGATACATACATGGGGATAATGAAGTCACTAGCGGATAATGGGGAGGGGACGGGAGGGGGTTGAAAAGAACAGAAATGGTACCATAGAGACCGGGGGAGAAAGTACAGCTGAGGGGAAGTTGGGTCGGAGGGGGTGACTGCGATCCCGAAGACTTGCCGGGTGGTTCAGAGGGCATCTCGGCATTTGGCGCTGATATTAAGCCCTCCGAATCTGTTTGGATGGGGGGCTGGACTAAGACTAGTTTTGTGGAGTTGTGGCCATCTTCCAGTTCGAGGACAAAGCACCTGGCCATTCCATTTCGGTAGTGTCCCTGAACTCAACGCGAGTATTGCAGCCCATGGGGTTTGCTGTTTGGTGGGCGGGGTCTGCAATTATGGATCAGTATCGATGAATCTTTCAGTAATAACTCATTGCAAGCATGAATTAAACTCCTGGGCTTCTACTAAGTGAGACGGGTTAATTTATTCTCGACATGTTGACCACTGCGCCAGCTAGGTATTTCATAGAATGTCAACTTGGGAACAAATACTTATCCTACCGAAGGCTGAATTTTGGGATTTAATGGGAATGGTGGTGTATCTCTTCCTAAGATGATAGTATATTTCAATGGAGGCCTTTTTTTCTCCCTGAGTGTCTCCCGTGAGAGATTCTCGGTAACTTTTAACAGAAGCAGTGCCTTCTGCACTCGTAGGAATATATGTAAGGTCTTGTCCCCGAACACAGTATATAGTTTATTTCGGGGACCTAACGGCATTCCTGATGAAAGGGAAACCAAAATCGCTAAGGAACCAAATGAAATAACGGAAAGAAGAATAGTGCTTAGCACTCCGTGAGCTATTCCACCGATAGTAGTGGTATGATACAGGTATCCTGACTCAATGATCCGGGAAGAAGACTCCTTTATTCAGGTTTGTTTTCACCCTCTATCTGGCTTCGCAAGATGTCAAATAAAGCCCTGGTCTAGCTTAGTTTCCTTGAATTATACCAAGCTCACAGCGCCACTAACATTAAGAGTCTCTAGACTTCAGAGCTCAGGGGCCGGTGGTAGCTGGCACGACCCGAGAGGAACTTGAATCCCTAATATCGGACTAGTAGCTACACTATTGAAGGAGAGCGAGGAAATAAGTAGGGTTTCTGTGGGGAAGATATCCCTGCATTCGTGTATGAAACCAGGTTGAGGAGATCTCCAACGATTAATCAGCGCAGTGGGTTTCAGACTAGGGTAAGTCCTAGGTCATGATATCACCTCTAGGACTCCCCATTCACTCGAACAACGGATAGAGGAAACCAAAGCTCGTTGCTCCACGGACCCAGTGCCGGGCCCTAAATAGTGATATCGACAAAGTGGTGCTCCAACCCCTAAACTAGAACCTGTAGGGAAGTGACTTTCGATATGATATGGTGGACTATGGAAGTCCCTGAGCAATTCCAATTTACTACTTCGCTGGATTTAACTCAAACCCCCCACTTTGTTGATATTGTCTTCACCAGCACTAACAAAGGCACACCACCATGACGCTGCCCGTCATGGCTAATCACTGCCTATTTACCATTACTTATCAGCACCGCTTGCGCGATCGCTCAAGAAAAGCCCCCGAATCCATCCATAAAGGCATCAAGCAAAAGGCTGTGAGACAAAGACTTATCTCGGCTCCAAAGATATAACAATAAAAATCACCCAAGCATCCCTCCAGTATTGGTATATTTCTAGCAGGGGCCTAAAAGGTGGAGGCACTATAATATTATTATATAAGATTCTTCCGTGGAAATAGCCACAGCTAGCCCAACGCTTCTGTAAGGTCATGGTACCAACAAGTTTGGCCACTGAGGTAGCTTTATCAAAATTAAGCTTCACCCAGAATATGTCTTTGCCTCCTGTTGCAGAGACGAGGGCAAAGGTGTTATAATCCCAAACTCTAGAGAATACCCAAAAAGGTATGATAAACCCGGCACTTAAACCCGAAGCTCCGAGTGACATTGAATGATTGCTGCATCTTAAATAAATATATCCTGTAAACTGACCTGATAGAGTTTCTCCCCCCCGGGCTCGGGTCCCTGGAGAGAGACTGAAAGAAAACGCTTCCTCTCATACAACCCAGTAACCCCAACCAGAGAAAAATGACAAACAAGAAGAGCTGATTGACCGGTATGCCGATCAAAACACCCTTCCCAACTTTCAATAAAAAGGACCTTGTGCTTTCCATGCTGTAAGACTGAGCGAAGGAGGACAGAGGAGGTAAATATACATCCGGGGAGGCAAAAAGCACTCTCACTGAGTTATTCCGGAACGCAAGCCATCTAGGCAGCAACTTCACTCTTCGCCAATGGCAAACCCTCCAACCCTCCAGTATGAGAACATCCCATATCTCCCTTTCCACAAGATGTATAGCTTGGGTCTCAAAAAGGCAAGTACAGTTGAGGACCTACCTACCCAACCCAGTTAAAATTGTTAGGGCTGAATGCCATGCATAAACAAGAAATCCGCCGGCCCGCCAGCTCGGACAACAATGAATAGTAGATCCAACAATATCTAAACCTCCATGAAATCAACCAGTGGAATCTTGAACCCATACCATACCCCCCAGCCCGTGATTTTTCAATTCAGGTGAGCAAATTCTTCTTGATATTGATCAAGCTAGAGCTCGCTGCTATAATTCTGGAAGGGGAGATCTAGGTGCCATTTTATAGGAATGGCCCACCGCGGAGGGTATCTTCAAGTTGACCTACTCTCCATTTACAAGATTGTCTCTCAACCACTCGAATAGCTATCTTCATCACTTCAGCTTTCTTGGACAGGGCGAGTGGGTTATGCAAGCCATTTCGTTCTTGTAGGAAAGAGAAGATATTCATTGAACTAAACGCGAACCCCTGACTAGTCGCCAGCTTCTAACGGCAGCTCTAAGACGAAAGGACCTGAAGCCAGAATACAGCCACTCACAGAGGATTCGGACCCTTCCCCTAATATCACAACTATTCCCAGACTCCACAGATACAGGCACAGAATCTCGACTCATATACAAGTTACAGGCATATAGAACCCGAAAACTTCAGTCCGAGTTTTGTATGGGCGGTCAGATACGCATAGATGATTTACCATACAAAGGTTTTATCCCTGTCCTTTCCTGTACCAAAGAATGGTTACATTTGTCCTCTGACAAACAAAACGAGTGTTTCGGAGGTAGAGCATAGATATACACCGCAACCCCTCCCCCCCCCCCCGTCCCTCGTTCTACCGATATCCTGAGAGAGTACAATGATTGGATACCAATGTCCTTTTTTACCAAAGATAAAGTATCAGGCGCCTGAACTGCATATTTTCTGAAGAAGCAGTCAAAAGATCAAGAAGAAAGAGTATTATCGGCCAGTTCCTATGGTCTAATGGCTTAGGAGACTGGTCGGCTAATTTGAAACAGAGACCATCATGAGTTCGGATCCGGGGGGCAGTGGAGTAGTCGAGCATTAAAAAAATGCTCGGCGAACCACTTTTTTGCTGGGGGGTAGGTCTAGGGTTGGTAATGCCCTTGGGTCAATTCCCGTCAAATGTTGCGGTGGGACTGCTGGCCAGCGCTCGGGTATCATACTATATGCCCGTAAATTGTAAAAACCCAACATACTCCCTCCCCCACACCATGGCTCATCCATGATGACATATTTCTCTTCATTCATGGAGCAGTAAACGGAACACCAATCTAATTACAAGGAGGAAACGCAGGGAGCGTACTGATATCAAGTCAGAGCACTGTTGGATTTTCTTTTCCTTCCCACTTACTCAATAATGTTAGGCTACGGAACCATAGTTAGAAGTGGTACTAGGAAAGGCCCTCGCAGTTGGAACATTTCTACCATACAAATAACATGGGTGATAAAATGAAGATTCAAGTTTTTCTCCCCACTCCCTTCCTCGCTTTTCCTCCTACCATCCAGGCCACAGCGGAAACCCCCAGATGTGACGTGTGAACCGCACATATTTTGGAAATTCGTTGGGCTAAGCAGACAAAAGACTGCCTGGGAACTCAATTCAGGGCTTTCCAATCATGATCTATCATTCATGAGAGATGCGATTCAACCCCAACTGCAATTTCTATGCATATCATTGCAGAAGAAACATGTGGTGAGGAGGAAAGAAGGGACATATGGACCATTGCAGAATCCCTTTAGGGTTTTCACCCTATAAATATACGGACTCTGTAGAATATAGGCCATTGCAAGGTTTTCTGACTACCCCACCACCATCAACCCCTAGAATGTGCAGCAGTAGGAAGTATTATTGTGGGGTTACCCTCGATGGATGGAGCTCGATTCAGTTGCCGACTAGACGGATTCTCGCTGTCTCCAAGATGGAAAAGTTGGATCTTCCGATTGGTTGTGCTTTCCCCTTGCCTGCGGGGGTTTCCATAGCCCTCCAGGGAGAATTTGGTCTAGCAATGCTCCCCTAGTATGTATGCATGAGAAGCTAGGCGATTTTTTTCCCAAGTCAGTTGGCTAATTCACCAGTTGGCTTCCTCCATTTTGTGCGGACATCTTAAACCACCTAGCTATTCAAATACCGTCATGCTCCACCAATCAACTCTCCTTGCATAGGTAATGTTCTATTTTGGGGATAGAACCGGTAGGTTGTTTATTTTAGGCAGTTTAGAATGTTTGTCTGCAGGCGGAGATTTCCTTTGGTTTTAGTCCTCTAGTGGGAGCTTGAAGCCCATGCTCTAAGGTAGGTCTTAGATCGCCTCCCCCAACATCACACGTCTATTAACACAGTGGGTTGAAAGACGCATCTTACCACTAGTCCCAATCCACTTTTAAAGTTCCCCAAAATATGATAGCAAGTGCCGTACATTATCTGCATGTCCCTCAATCTTCTCTCAAGTCTTGTGTTTCCCTCCCCCGATCTTTCGGTTTAGTGCAAATAGCCTGCAATAACGCCTCCCCGACCTCCAGTCCAGATACCTCGGCCCGCAACTAGAGAGTGTGAACACGACTCTCCACAGTACACCAAACTCAAAACCAAAACCGACATCCTCGCGCTGCACGAGACGTCGCAGAATAGCCACATCTTTCACCCAAGCCGCCAAATGCGGCGGTGAACCCCCAACGCGATCCCTCAAGTTAACATTCACCCCGCTATCACCCGCCAGACCCTCCAGAATACCCGCCACCCCGCACTTCACCGCCATGATCAGCAGAGTCCCGCTCGATGAGCCTTGCGCATTCACATATACCCACCCATCCGTAACTAGAGAGCGAACGACCCGCAATGAGCCTCCCCAGCCGCGATGCGCAGCGGCCTCCACTCACCGCACGCGGGAGCACTACCCTCCGTCTAAGGGATATTCCAGTATCAAGAGCGGCATGCCCTCCCGGAAAGTAGGCGGTTCACTAGAGCCGCCCTGCCTCGGGAACAAGAGAACGGCTTTAGTTGGACAGTAGAAATGATGCGCGAGAAGCTGTAACAGGCAGCCATAGGAATGAGAAGGCTCCTGACAAGGAGAGGTCTTGGTCGATTAAGAGGAGTGACATTGGCCTTGTAGGATGAGGTACACCGGAATATAGATGCTCCGCAATGTCCGTACCGAGGGGGAAGCAAAGCTTGACCTACGGTACGAACCGGTGGCGCACAGGCCTGGTGACACAAGCAAGTGGGCTCAGAAAGGTGAGCGCGAAGCGCGAACACTCCCAAGAAAAAGGTATCCCGATAGATCTGCGGGCTCATGACAGTCACGGTTACCAGAAAGCCCCCACACCGTACCTATCCACAAGCAACCAACGACCACATGGACCCTGACTAAAGTCTTGCATAACATATCACTCGGTATGTAATTCTAGGGGCCAAGTGCTGGCTTCTATAGTGGATTTTTGCCCCGGGCGAACATCCCCGGCGCGGGATTATTAGGTAGAGTTTAGCCCTGAGTCCAGACTCTCAGCTATTAAATATGGGACAACACATACCGGTGTCTCTGTAGCAAAGTCTGATTGAAAAGTGGTAAGAGCAAGTGATCAGACTAACAATAGAGTCCAGGGTATTGTGGAGTTGATTGCATGGTATCAGAGTAGAGCAAACAGCTTCTGTCTGATCGCAACCAGTTTCTCCGCCTCGGTTAGAACAAGACATGGCTCGAAAGAGAAACAAGTCAAGTCTACAAGAGATCAACCATCTATCATATCTACTACCGGTACATCCCATTTCCACCTAAACACCACAAACCCACAATATAGGCTAATGTTAAAATAAGTCCACATCATTGCAGCCTTTCCCGCAACAATCCAAGGGACAACAAACCAACAAGCTTAATTATTAATCTAACTTCACCTCAATATGCTATATCTTCTCCACGCACCCGCAGTATTAATTTACATGTGAAAGAAACTGGCAACAATTGACCAATGACAAAAAATTTAAAAAAAATCAAAAAAAGTCGCCATACTCCAAATACCGTTAACCAGGGGATTCTCTAAACCAATTCCATCAATCCTTTTTCACAATGCTCCGCCGAATCTCCTCGACTCTGCAGTCCTTCCACCGGATTTTGTATCTTCCTCCGTGCCAGTTGACTTCGCCAGGCCATAGGGCCCAGGCCCATATCCCAAAGGCTAGCCCCTCCCGTCCGGTCCACTGTACCGCCCACTCGGAGAAGGTACGTTTCGGCATTTCGGCCAGGAATTCGGGGGTGTGCTCGTCATGTTGAACGACCTGGTACGCATGCAGAAACATGAACAAAGAGTAATCCGTAGCGGCCCAGAGAATAATAGAAATGCTCCAGCATATAAGGAGAGAGGACCAGGTTGGCGGAATGTAGTTGTGGAAGTATGGCAAGGTCGTCATGGCGTATGCCCCCAGAAAGGAGCAGAGCAGGGATTCTGTGCCTGGCTCCAAAAAGGTTGCTGCGAGGACGGTGTACTTGCGGACTCGCAACCAGCGAGTTCGTCTTGCTAGGTAGTCGGCGACAGTCATACGGCTGACTGGTTGGAATACAATGTCCTCGGCCAGTTTGTGTCTCCCCCACGCCCGGACTTTGTTCTTCTCGTCATCTACAGGCTTCAGCCAGAGCCTTTCCGCGAGGAGGTGATCTTCACAGATGTTTTCCGCAAATGCAAGAACTCCTTCTTTTTCCGGCCGGCCTTGAGGGTCTCTGGTAACCTGGGCGAGGTGTGAGCGCCTGAATAGGTTTGACTTGCCGACGATACAAGGCGCCACTCCAATAGTGTTGATTGCGGTGTAAAATTTACAGTGGGAGCTGGCAAGAAAGTTTTCTTCCAGCCTGCCCCCACCCATAGCCCACCACCGTGACCAGAACGGCTTTGGTGGGGAAGGCGCGATGGGTTGCGGCAATAGTGGGGTCAGGCCTTTGCCGATGGAAATTATGGGTGATGACGGAGCAGACAGCGGTTGACGGTATTTGCTGGAAACATCAACACAGAGAGGCAAGTGGTGGACCAATTTGTAGCCCTTGCCATCCTGATCGAGTCCCTCAAGTAAGCGAACGCTTCGATCCAGGATTCCCGGTGGGACCCAAATGTTGCTATCCAAGATCCATACAATATCCCCCTTAGCCTCCCTATATCCTTTGCTGAGGTTCCGTATCTTTGGGTTGGGTCCAACGTCTTCTTCGCCTATCAATACCCTTGCATTCGTCTCTGGATGGGCAGCAATGACTCGGCGGATAGTTGGAATCGCTGGATCATGGGGGGAGGCCACGGAAAGAATCAACTCGTACTTGGACTTGGGATACTGTAGTAAAGCAGTAGACTCCAGACACAACTGCAGGAAAGGGTCAAGACCCTTGACCGGACGAAGAATTGAAACAAATGGGAGCTCCTTGGAGATGCCATGGGTTGCAGATACCGAAGGTGGAGGTCGTGAGTACACTCGTTTCCTAGAAATGGGAATATGTTAAGCAAACTCGTTCAGTTGATAAATCCTCTTTGAGGCACAAACATTCGCAGATGGCCTATCATGCAGACAGTCCATACAAAGACAAACCAGAACAGAAAGACTCCGGCGGAAATTATTTGGAGTGCAGAAGGAACAAAATGGAAGGTATTGCTTCCGTTTTGCCCCGATGGAGGCGTTGGAACGACCGAGAGAGGCGGGGAGGCCATGTCCGCAGAGCACCCAGGTGAAGGGGGTTGAAGCAAACAAGTTGGAGGGGGGGGGGGAGGGAGTGTTGCGGAACAAAAGGGGTGTGGCCAGTTTGTGGGGTGGGTTGGTTTTTACTGAGGTTCCTTACAAATTAGTTGACGCCGTGAACAGGCACGTTCCCTTGCGGCTTGGCTCGAGGGACATAACGAATTGTCTTGGCGTCGATCATGGCCAATCTGAGGAATCAGGGCCACCTTAGCCGTTCAGTGATACTCGGGTGTCAGGGTTAGTCCGCGAACACCAGGATTTATTCTGAGCATGAGCTAAAGTGGCAAATATCCAATAGAAACCTTGAATAGATAGTTCAACCAATAGTAAAGCAGAAAGCGTTCGAGGAATTCTTCTGGTTTTCAACACACACCCCTTAGTGCGTGCGCTATTCCTAATATCGTCGTTAGCTTTGTCAGCCCTGTGTTCGCGGACTAGCCCTGGTATCCGAGTACTGTAGCAGTAGGGTAGACGGGCAACTCTAAAGTCTAATTTGATGTCCATAGATGTCCTCTTCCGGCGTTCAAATGAAGATCCGGAATTATGGCCGATATGGGGTATCTCCTCCCCAAAGGGCTGTGAGTTTAGCCGTGGCCAAGTTTGTCACTGGTGGCAGAGTCAGCAGAGCCCGTATTACTTTTGTTCGCACGACACCGGCACACCGGCACAGGATGGTATGATGACTCACGGCAGAAGCTCCGAATGGAATCAAACGCCCTTACCGACCGCCCGGTATCTGCCAGTACGGTGCCAGTATTCATCTCGGGCTCGCTCACCTCTTGTGTGATCTGGGAGCAGCTGGTGAATCGTTGGAATTTGGTATGTTATGATACTTGTACTTTGAATGTGGGGAATCTTGTCGGTGGGACTGGTTCGGAAGTCTGGATTCCTCGTGGTTGGGATCAGCGAATCTGCCCTCGCAACAAAAGCACATCAAGCACGGCCAAGAGATTCTGATCCCCTAACCACCCATGCGGCTCATTCACAATTCTCACTCGACCGTTCGTTCACCTTTGGCTGTCGCCGGCTCTCAACTGACAGGACGTGGATTGCTCGGGGGTGCAAGAATTGATAATACCGGTGACTACTAATTTCAAAGCGGACCACATGTTGCTCGCTTCTCGTCCCTGGCAAAAATTACTCGAGTATCATACTAGTACAAGTACGGTACCTGCCCGCTAGAGCCGTTGAGCCCCGGGTTACAAAAGGGTTGATGCAAGCTTTTCGAGTCGAGGGACTTTGGATTGTGCAACACTTTTCAAAACTGGCGGGTCAGCCCGGGACTTGGCACTGGAGAAAACGCTTTTTCGACCCCGGGAATTAGATGATTTTGTTTGAGCAAAAATGGACACGGCTGATTGGCCATCCATTTTTCTAATCCTTGCGCTCGCCCACTAATCGCCTGAGACAGGCAGGGGAGAGGGGAGAGTCTGCCCACCCGTACTACACGTGTAGCCGCAATGCTTGGGGAAGGTGCAAGCAGCTGCGTTGCCGCATGCAAATTTCTGTAGCTAGGCGCTCTTCCCATTTCCCTTCTCCTATGCCATTTCTCCTCGTCCTTTTGCCTTGCTGCCCGCCGCCTTGATAGATTTTCTCTGCATATTTCTCTCCCAATACACTTGGATACGGTCAGTTGGTTTTTTCATATCGCTATTCAAAATTTATTCGCCCCCCCCCCCAATTACATCATGTATTGACTCAGGCACCCAGCACTCCAGATTTTATTAAAGTTCCCAATATCTAGAGATCAGACTGGGCGCTTTCTATAGCTTGGAAAGGCCGGACCGATATACGACCGTTAAATATGTTTCCTCCTGCGCAGCAACTGAATATTGATGCAAGGGCCATCAGTGGGATCACAGGGTTAGTTTCACCTACTTGACGTCTTAGATCCCTTCCTCAACTGAGTGAATTGGAAGGTCGATATCGATTGCTTGCTGGATAGTGGTTTTCTCCCCGCAAATTATCGCCAATGTTTGCCCCCCTGGCCTGGTCACTATATTTATGGGAACTAATGAGTAGGGATCATTCAGTTCCGGCGAGGGTCGGCCGAAGGCCTTTCTTTGGCCTTTCTGGTCGTCTGGCTAGTTGGGGACGTTTTCAATGTTCTTGGGGCTGTTCTACAGGGCGTATTACCTACAATGGCGAGTAGATTTGCTCACCCATTGCGTGGTGGTTTAACCCACCTACCGGTATGAGAATTTTTACTAATACCGTAGAGTGGCAACCTTAGGTAATATTGGCCGTTTATTATACCCTCGCAGACATCGTTCTCTTATTCCAGTGCCTCTACTACTACAACCGTATCAACTCCCGCAATGCAGTTCCGGAAGCCGAGAGTTTGCTCCCCGTCTCGAATGTGTCAGCCACTGTTGTCGATGGATCGCATCTCTCGCCTGCAACGCCACTCATAGATCCTGCAAAAGAGCCTATACAAACTGAGCCCCAAGGACTGGTGAAATCCATCTTTCTGAATGCGTTCTCCATCTTCATGGTATGCTTGGCTGGCGTCTTTGGCTGGTGGGTAAGCAATCGCTACTCAGACAGTGACCCTCCAACGAAGAGTGACGGGGGTGACCTCTCATTCTCTACGCTTGGTCAAACTTTTGGTTACCTCTGTGCTGTATTATACCTGGCCAGCCGAGTTCCTCAGATTCTACTCAATTACCGCCGGCAATCTTGCGAGGGCATAAGTTTGCTATTCTTCCTGTTTGCATGCATAGGAAACACGACATATGTGGTCTCCATTCTAGCCTACGTTCCCCAGAGCAAGGATAGGCCGACCTGGGAGTACAAGCAGTACATCGCCGTGAACGCTAGTTGGCTCTTGGGCAGTATAGGAACGCTCTTCCTGGACCTCATTATCTTTGCTCAGTTCTTTTGGTACAGGGACACCGAGGAGGAATACGAATCATCCTCCGAGGATGACGGTTAAGAGTTTCACTAAATGGTGTCTGAATACTTGGCGCATGGGTTTGTGTTGGGTTCGCGGCTACTCGTATTAGCACAAATCGCATTTGTTTCCTACTTCTCTTATTTTTTTGATTTCTTTTTCCTCCGGCTTTGTACATTATTAAAAAAAGGCGTTTCTCGTTTATGTTAGGATGGATGGTACTGGGTGGAAATGATTGTCGTTCTCTGTTCCCTCCAAAGTTAATTCCGGGCTATTCAGGGTCTAATTAGGGAGGTTTTTGCTACACCACCGCAACGGCACTAGACTTTCCAAAGACGACCGTAAAGGGGTTGTGTTTACGCTTTTGTTTACCAAAAATTGGTGTATTTTCCTCACCCTTAGTCTGACAATCGCTTTTGTTACCCTGCAACCTTTTTTCCTTCACACATGACTGCCGCTTAGCATTTCGCACACTCACCCTATGGAAGGCCTCATCACGACAGTTCCTACGGGAAGTTCTCCCTACCTAATACAGCAACTCCAAAATTAAAAATAAAAATGAGGCTTGCAACAAAAATGCCATTTTTCTCACTTAAACGGAGACGTGTGTTTGGCACGCCAATTGAAATGGTTTATTTTCTCTCTTCTTCGTGCTAGACAAGGACCTAACAGAGCCGCAAGGTGGGGGGGGGGGGTCCCACAACAAAACATCCTACATACCCGTACATGCCCAAGTTTGTGCCAGAACCAAATTCCATCAACCAACCAACCAACCAACCAAACCATGTCATCCTCAACGCCCAAAAAAAAGCGGGGAGCACTAATAGCCATAGAAGGTCTTGACCGGGCCGGAAAATCGACCCAATGCCAACTCCTAATGGACCGCCTAGCAGAAGGGAATATACCCGCCCACTTACAAAAGTTCCCCGGTGCGGTGTTCCCCCCCCCCCCTCCTCTCCTCCAGGCAAGCTACCAGTAATCTAACAAACAACATCCTTTGAAGACCGCACAACCCCCATCGGCAAAATGATAAACGCCTACCTCTCCACCGCGACCACCCTGGAGGACCACACGATCCACCTCCTCTTCTCCGCCAACCGCTGGGAACTCTCCACGCGCATCCTGCAGCTCCTGGATGACGGCGTTACCGTTGTGCTGGACAGGTACGTGTACTCCGGGATCGTCTTCAGCGCTGCGAAGGGTCTTGGCCTGGACTATTGTCGCGCGCCGGACGTGGGCTTGCCGAGGGCAGACGTGGTATTGTTCTTGGATCTGGATGCGGAGGTGGCGAAGCGGCGGGGCGGGTTCGGTGGTGAGCGGTATGAGGTTGAGGAGGTGCAAAGGAGGGTTAGGGCTCTGTTCAAGGAGGTTGGAGGGAGGGAGGGGGGGAGGTGGAGGGTTGTGGATGCTGGGCGCAGCGTGGACGAGGTTAGGGAGGAGGTTTGGGGGGTTGTGAAGAGGGCTGTTGAGGAAGTTGAGGGGATGGAGGTTGGGAGGTTTGAATAGAATAAGGGGCTGTTTGGCGTGACAATTTTGCGAAGTTTGGCTAGCTACAAACCATGGTTGTGGAACCATGGTTGGAAGAACCTCATACCCTATGTCAGAAACAGTCAAAAATTTGGTGCTGGTTGCTGCAAACCATGGTTTGTAATTCACGTCAACCAAACAGTCCCGTAGTTACAAACCACGGTTTGGATCGAAACAGCCCCTAAGTTAGCCTGTATCTGGAGGGTTTATTTTTAACTTTTTTTTCTTTTCTTTTTCCTTTCCCCGATTGGTAGAAGCTGATGGTAAATAAGAATAAGAAAGTAATTAGCTGTACATTATGAAGGGGGAGGAGTGACTGTATATGGGTGGCCGAGGGGATTCTAGGGAGATTATGGGGGGAGAAGAGGGAGAAGAGGGCGGGTAGGAGAATGGAAGGGAAGGAAAGGGTAAGAGAAGTAGATATAAAGTGAAAAAGGTAAATAAAACGCCGATATCCAATCCATTCCCAAAATTGCCATACCCCCCCCCCACCAAATCCATCCACCCATCCGCCGCCAACCTTTTTCATTTTTTTTCATTTTTATATTTAACCCATGTAAAAAAAACTCGATCGCAGTTCATTCCCACATTCACCTCTCAGTCCCTCAACCACGCCTTTCTCTTCTCTTCCTTCCTTGCGCGACGCTTCTCCTGGAATGCTTTGACCTCCTTCCTAGTCAGCTTTCTCGTCTGCCTCTCAGCCTTCAAGCTCCGACCGTCATGCGAGCTTGCGGCGGCATCGACGTCAAAGTAAAACTCCATCTGCCTGCGGCTCTTATTCTCGTCATTGTAGTTCTCCGGCGCCTTGCCATTGGCGCCTTGGAATTTTCCAGTGAACCGGTTGAACGCTGCGCGGGAGACGTATTCGTCCTCGGCGGGTTGTGTTGCGTAGGGTGCCGTGGGGTCGTAGTCGCCATGAATGGCAGGGTTGTATTGGATTCTGGTGGAATCGGGCACAGCGGTGGGTTCGATGGCGGTGGGGTCTAGAGGGAGGGAGTCGGTGGGAACGCGTGGGTTTGTCCAGGTTGTTTGACCAGTGTGGTGATTGAAGAAGTAGTATGCCTGATAGGTCTCGTCCCATACGGGTGTCCAGCCATCGTCCTCGGCTCCATCTTCTGGAGGAGGGCCTTCGGGCAATGGAGGAGGGGCTTCGCCAGCGATGGCATCGGTGTGTCCATTCGTGTCCGAGGATTCTGGCAGAGGCTCATTTGGCAATGGGGGTGCTACTTCACCTTCTTCTTCTTCCTCATCGTCCTGATCTTCTCTCTCGTCCTGATCCTTCTCGCTCCTCGACGTCTCCCCGTCTTCCTCTTCACCCTCTTCCCACTCATCGGTATTCTCATTTTCGGCGTCGGATTTCTCGCTAGTGTCAACCTCCTCCCCCACGAACTTTTCTCTCTTCCCTTCGGCCTCGACAGCTGCTTTCACCCCATCAGGAGTGCATGACTTTGACCGCGAGCGCGCAGATTGCGGAGAACGTGAGTGTGTGCGTGGGGAAGACATTTGAATACCAGGTTGGGTCGGTTGCTTGATATCTACGATGCGTGTGTGGGTGTATGTGTGGGTATGTGCGTGCGGGTGGTGGATGGTGGTGGGTGTTTCGCTTTGCCGGGTTTAAGTAACGTGCGGTAGCTTGTCGAGATTTGTGGTACAGTACAATAGGAGGGTTCGGGTGGAAACCTTTATTGAACGGGCTGCGGTTAGGGTTAGATCACGTGACTGGGCTTTTGGATGGAGGGGAGGGTTCCCATTGCGTTACGCACGGTATGCATCGGGCTAGGTTGGAATTGGTGAGGAAATCTGGTGTAGCAGGAGCTTCCTTTTGTGAATTCTGCTATTTCTGGGGGTGGCGGTGTATCTGATAACAGTCTTCTGGTAAATTTTTATTGGCTTCTAATAATGGTGGCGGTGGTGCTAGTTTTTTGCTTTTGGAGAAGTTGGTATTCGTCGTACTTCGTGAAAAGAGCGCAAGGCCTCTCTTTCCTCCTTTGTGGGAGTTGCGGTCTTCGTGTGTTGTAAAATTCCTATGGCATCATAGCACGAGTGCAGCACAGATCAACTCAAGTCTCAAGTATTCTCAATTCCCAAAGCCAGGTTCTCTTGTGACCCTGAGCCCCGGAGAACATGCAATTTCGTAGGAGGTAACGTCCAGATAGCCTTTTAAGCCGCACATCGCGCAATTATGGTGTCATTACCAAATTGGGTCACGTGGGCGATGGTAGGGTAAGTTTGTCTTTTCTTGGAGCTTTTTTTCTAGGCTGTCGGCTCACCCGCTAGTTTAGATCCAACCTCGAGCATACGTACCTCGATTACTCTGCGACTACTGCCTACGAAATAATTGAAAATGGGTGAAGGACCTGTTAAGAAGCGCAAGGTTTCTCGTGGCGCGGTCCTCAAACGGGGGCATGCGGTGGGGAAAGTGGTGAAGGTTATGAAGGATAAGAAAGTGAAGGTTGTAGAGGAGAGGCCTGAGTCTGAATCTGAGGAGGGGCAACAGGATGATAGAGGCAGCGACTCGGAAAGCGAAAACAAGGCCACGGCTAAGCCGATTCCTGATACTGCTGGGCCTTCAGAAGTTGCGCCTGTGAAGAGCTTCGAGGAACTAGTGGGTGTCATTTCTCAATTATTACACTTCAGAGTACAGAGCTCTAATTGGAGCACAGGGAGTAATGAGTTCGCTATGTGAAGCTTGTGAGAATCTCGGTTACAAGAATCCTACCTCCATTCAAGTCGAGTCTATTCCTGTCGCACTGGAAGGGAAGGACCTCATCGGACTGGCGGAGACAGGAAGTGGGAAGACGGCAGCCTTTGCGATTCCAATATTACAAGGTATATATACACGCACCATACTTTCTTCTCGTACGTTTTAACGCCCGTATCTAGCGCTATGGGACAACCCAACTGGCCTCTTCGCCTGTGTTCTAGCACCGACCCGCGAGTTAGCTTTTCAGATCTCGGAGCAGTTCGAAGCTCTCGGCGGCGGGATCGGGGTTAGATGTGCAGTCATTGTTGGGGGCATGGACATGATGACGCAATCGGTAGCGCTCGGGAAGAAGCCGCACATCCTCGTTGCTACACCGGGACGTCTACTAGATCACTTGGAAAATACGAAGGGGTTCTCACTGAGGAATTTGAAGTACCTTGTTATGGATGAAGCGGATAGATTGCTGGACATGGACTTTGGTCCTATCCTTGATAAGATTCTAAAAGTTATCCCTAAAATGCGGAGGACGTATTTATTCTCAGCGACCATGACCTCGAAGGTTGAGAAGCTGCAGAGGGCTTCGTTGTCCTCGCCGGTTAGGATCTCTGTTAGCTCGAAGTATTCTACTGTTTCAACGCTTATACAGAAGTTCCTGTTCATTCCATTTAAACATAAGGACACCTACCTCGTTTATCTTATGAATGAGTTTGCCGGACAGACAATCATTATATTTTGCAGGACCGTGCAGGAAACCTCTAGGCTGGCTATCTTGCTGAGGCATCTTGGCTTTAAGGCAGTTCCTTTGAACGGTCAGATGAGCCAGAGCGCACGCTTGGGGGCATTGAACAAATTTAAGTCTGGTAGTAGGAATATCCTTGTGGCGACGGATGTGGCTGCTAGAGGGTTGGATATGTGGGTTGTCCCAGATGTTCTCTTATGCTGGTGCATGCTAACTTTTCGCCAGTCCCTCGGTAGACTGCGTAATAAATCATGACCTAGCACAAGATAGCAAGACGTACATTCATCGTGTTGGTCGCACTGCTCGTGCTGGGCGTTCTGGACGCTCAATATCGCTTGTCACCCAATACGATGTTGAATTGTTCCTCCGAATCGAAGCCGCTCTTGGGAAAAAGATTCCCGAGTTTGACGTTCGAGAGGAGGACGTCTTGATATTCAGTGAGAGGGTAGGTGAGGCGCAGAGAGAAGCGTCTAAGCAGCTGAGGGAGGAGAGGGAAAAGAAAGGTGGACGAAGGGAAGGTAGAAGTGGAGGTGTGGGAGGCAAAGGGAAGGGGAAGAGGAGAAGGGACGATATGGATCGGGAGGAGGAATAGGTGAAAAAAGATACCCCCCCCCCTTCCACTGGCACCACCTTGTTATTACGCGGCACTGTACCTACAAAAGTAATGCGAACTCTCTGAGAACTTTCCTGCCTCCTTTGAGCCTTTGGGATTTGTTCGCGAACTATATGACTAGATTATAACTCCTTGTGCAACCCAGGCCCAGGCTCCACAATCCGGCTCATGCAGTAAGATTTGCTGACCCCCCAATGTCTCTTACGTATGCAGCACACCGGCCATGGGCTCGAGATCTGCCCGAATCAAGGGAGCACGCTGTAGCCTATTCACGTGATCCACCATTGACCAGTCGGGCCGGGCCTCAGCCCTAGAGGGAGAAGAGCAAGCAGGGATTCCAGGAGAACACCACATCTAATTGGGCCGGGGCTTCTGCTGAGCAAGATGCACGCCCGATAAGAACCACCGAAGAATTAGTGGGGCAAAGATCGCGTGCGTTTGGCGAAACTAACTCGCATATGATACAGTACTCGAGTACAGCACAGGAATAATACAGCACGCGAGAGGCGCTTGAGAACACAATTAATAGGGGAGGCTCGTCATTTTGTCAGACCAATGCTCTTACATTTGTATTTGATTGTAGTGGAGAGGGGGGGGAGGAAAGCGCATTGTTTGGCTGAGCCTTCAGCGTGAAAGAGCGTGGTGAGGGTGAGCAGGCTGCGGTATAGAAGTTTTTATGTGATAGTTGTGGTATAGGGGGGGGGGGGGGGTGGAAGTCTTTGTCCCTTTTCCTCACACACACTGCAGGTAGAGGATGATAAGTTGAGCTCGGAATCTCTAGCTGTGCATATCCTACTGTATCCTGAGGATCGTTGATCGACTACTATTCCTTATAAAAAGCTTCGAACCCATGACCTTTTGATTAGCCCTATCCAATCTTGTATGCCCTGATATTATAATAACCTGTGAGGCATTCCCAGCGCATCCTGTCGTATCCCGTAACTTTTACCTTTCTCATCAACGAGCCCTCCAACCGAGGCGCCGCTACCGTACGGTACACCACACCTTTTTTTCCCCTACAGGATCGCCTGGGAGTGATTTTCTTTTTCCCATCATCGTGTGGGTGGTCGTGTCTGTCACTCTACCCTGTACGTGCACTCGTCTCGTCGGTTTGTTACTTCATCTTCTCCTTCTCCCTCCCCTTCCCCCTCTAACCCCCTTCTTTCTTCTTCACAGCAAAAAAACAAACCTCTATCCTCAACCTCCTCCCTCCTCAGCTACTCGCCAATCACTAGAGTTTGCTGTTGTCTCTCTCGCTCCAAAGGCAACCCCGCTCATCCCACCCCTCACTCTCTATACCAGCACCCCTCATCCCGCTCATCAACCTCCACGCAATAACCTCTCTCTCGCTGACAGCAAAGGGTAAAAAACAACAACAGCCAGACAGTATCGACATAGCGGTCTTTTAAACTTGATCCTAATACCCTTTTTTTGCAATGGCAGACCCCAATGTATCAGCGGTGGCTATCGAGAATAGTAGAAAGCAGGAGAATGCTATTCGTGCGGTGATCGAGAAGAGGCCGCCACCGGAGATTGATTTCACTCTGCATACGATGGAGGATGGAACTCAAGTTTCGACGCTTGAGCGAGTTTGCAAGGGTATGTTCTGCGAGTTGGCTCTTTTCGCTTCAAAACTTTTCACCATGGTGAATCTTGTTATCCCCGCATCTCCCTCTGCTTATCATTGAACCCTTCTTACAAGGGATCTTCCTGGTTCATGGCATCTTACATGAAAGTTTATTTCACTTCCTTGGGCCTAAACTTGGAAGTACTTGATAAGGGGGTATCCCTTTCATGTCCATTCGACTTTTGTCATTTCTTGAAGGGACCCCCGGGCTAGAGCAATATCATGTTGTTTAGCTATCTTTATCTGTCTCCCCATTCGATTTTTGTCACTGCAAATTTAGCTAATCATTTCCCCTTCTCCAAAATAGATGTGCAGGCACCTGCGTTCCACAAGCCTACAAAAGAGCAGTTTTACGACTCTAATGATCCTACAAAGCCGGATCTCGCGTTCCTGAAGCAGCACTTTTACCGCGAGGGTCGTCTTACCGAAGAGCAGGCCATCTTCATTATTAACCGTGGTACTGAAATTCTCAGGACCGAACCTAATCTCCTAGAGATGGACGCGCCGATCACTGTGTGCGGCGACGTTCACGGGCAATATTACGACTTGATGAAATTGTTTGAAGTTGGCGGGAATCCCGAGGAGACCAGATACCTGTTTTTGGGGGATTACGTCGATAGAGGCTACTTTAGTATTGAGGCATTTTGCTCCTTTTCCTGATTACCTCGAAACACAGGGTTGTGTCATTTCGAGTTTTGGCTAACTTGGGATGGAAAATAGTGCGTTTTATATCTTTGGGCACTGAAGATCTGGTATCCCAATACCCTTTGGCTTTTGAGAGGCAATCATGAGTGCAGGCATTTGACAGATTATTTTACCTTCAAGTTGGAATGTGGGTCAATTGCTTAACCTAAGTTGCTTCCTTGGGCTCGACTAATGGGGATTCCCTAGGCAAACACAAATATTCCGAGCGTGTATATGAGGCTTGTATGGACAGTTTCTGTGCATTGCCGCTGGCAGCAGTTATGAACAAGCAATTCTTGTGTATTCACGGCGGATTGAGTCCTGAGCTCCAGACCTTGGATGATATTCGAAGTGTATGCTATGGCCCGTTTTTTATATCTGTGGCAATCCGGGACTGAACGCGATATAGATTGACCGCTTCCGCGAGCCCCCCACTCACGGTTTGATGTGCGATATTCTCTGGGCCGACCCTCTGGAGGAATTCGGACAGGAGAGAACTTCTGATTTCTTCATTCACAACCATGTTCGTGGCTGCTCCTACTTTTTCTCATATCCCGCTGCTTGCTCGTTCCTCGAAAAGAACAACCTCCTGTCGGTCATCCGTGCCCATGAGGCACAGGATGCAGGGTACAGGATGTATAGGAAGACCAAGACAACTGGATTCCCTAGCGTCATGACTATCTTTTCTGCTCCCAATTATCTTGATGTGTACAACAACAAGGCGGCTGTTCTGAAATATGAGAACAATGTCATGAATATCAGGCAATTTAGTACGTTTGACCTATCTGCTGTATTTGTTCAGCAATACCCCGGGGCTTGAGGTGCTAATATTGCCATCACAGATTGCACACCCCATCCTTATTGGCTACCTAACTTTATGGACGTTTTTACCTGGTCACTTCCCTTCGTTGGTGAAAAGAGTAAGTGCTTGTGCTTAGAGGCCGCCTAATCAGGTGCTAATTACAGTCACCCGCCCTAGTTACCGATATGCTTATCGCCATTCTCAACACTTGCTCTAAGGAGGAACTCAATGAGGATACTCCACTCTCCCCTGCATCTGCCGACCCGCTATCGCCTCCTCCTGAGCCCGAGGCTGATCCCAATAGCCCAGATGCCAAGCGTCGCGCTATTAAGAATAAGATTCTTGCCATTGGGCGTCTGTCCCGCGTCTTCCAAGTTTTGCGTGAAGAATCTGAGCGTGTGACTGAGCTTAAGACCGCCACTGGTGGCAGGCTTCCGGCCGGAACACTCATGCTTGGAGCGGAGGGCATTAAGGATGCTATTACTTCATTCGAGGAGGCAAGGAAGGTCGATCTCCAGAATGAGAGATTGCCCCCAAGCCACGAGGAAGTGGAGAAGAAGGGCAAGGAGGCCAAGGAGGAGGCAATGAGAAGCGCTGTGAGAGAAGCTGATAATGACAGGGAGTTGAATAGGGTGGCAAGGAGGATTAGCATGTAAGTTTGAAAACCTCTTCGAGCAGCGACAATGCGCACTGGCTTTTTTCCAGCCATTGATGGTGGGGAGAAACAAAGCTAACCTTCATTCGAGGACGGAGACTAAATCAGGACGGAGCGGAAGCCCGGGCAAAAAGTGATCAACCTAATTCACAGAAATGATGGAGGAGGGAGGAAAAAGAGAGGCATTTTTTCCTTTGTTAGAGGTCCCCGAGTGATGGGCCAAGACTGGGCGGCTTCTCTTTTTTCTTGCTCTTTTGTTTGGGTCGCCTTTGGCAATAGGCCTCTCGTATGGACCAATGCCGACATAAAATGCCAACTATATATCCACCCAATATTTTATCTTCCCCTTTCCGCTTTTTCCTACCACTTCATACACGCCCTTATCTCCTTCCCCTCATTTTCCTTCTATAATCAACGGAGATCAAAAACTCACGACCTCCGCTGTTATAAACCGATCACCCTCTTTTCTCATTACCAGCCCCCCACTAGCTATATTTTTCTTTACTTACATTGGCCGAGCGAATGGCGGCTTGTGATATGATATGATAAGCGATTTTTCTATTGTGGTTTTTCTTTTGTTTTTTTTGCTACCTTAATTTCTTGAGTGATTGATCAACGGGTGGATCGAGCTGGTTTGATTCTCATTTGGCAGGCGTGAGGCGTGTGTATTCTTTGCGTAGTATAGCATACATGGTAGAGGTACTTTCGGGGGGCTGCTCTCTTGATTTACGGCACACAGCTTGTCGTGAGGCTTGATTGAGGATCAAATAGGTGGAGTGAGTATTCTGTGATCACTTGTGTCCGTCGCTGGCCATTTGTACTGTGAGATGGACATGTTCCTTGCAGAAAAACTGGCCTAACACCCCATACCTTATGAACAAAAGAATGGAATAAAAAAAAGAAGGGCGAAACCTAACTGCTGATGCAAAACAACGATGAAAGAAAAAGGTCTTGCTGGGAGTCGAACCCAGATTGCGGGAATCAAAATCCCGAGTGCTAGCCATTACACTACAAAACCAGTAATTGCTGACGGGTGTGGCTGTTTGCTAAATTTAGTTGTGTTGAGGGTTGGGTTAATTGGGAAGTGAGGGTCGAGAAGGTTTGGGTCACGTGTACTTAGGTGGCCGCGGATCTGGAGAGTGGAGGAGAGGGAGGGGTTGAGATCTGTTTGGCAGCTAGTCGGGGCGGTTTCGGGGTGCATGGGGCGACAAGATGACGCAGATTTGCGGATTTGCGACACTACTTGGGAGGCCCGAGCCGGCATATTTCTTCTTTTGCATGCCGAATTCAACGGAATCTTATTGTCCGGTAGCGCAAGGACCCACTAACTTAGGGAGTAACTTTTTTTAAGGTGATGGGCTGTATTAAAAAAAAAGGGGGGGAGTAAATTTTGGGGCTGACTAGAAATAGAATAGAGATAAACTCTGAAAAGGTTAAGTGAGAAATATGAGAATGGTGATACTTTTGCATAAAAAAGTTCCTGCACAAGGACACTTTACAGAAAGCGTATTGGATATTGGAATAGTGAATGGGGCCTTTTGAGCTATGGGGATTTTGGCTCAGGGAGGCTAACTTGGGGGGGGGGTTTTTTTAAGAAAGATAGTAGCAAAATAGACAGTTGTTTTTTATATGGTGGACTTTTCCTAAGGTGTGGTTTCCAGGCATAAGGTGGCGTGAACTGAGATCATAAGTTTTGTAATATAAGGACCAGCTCCTCATCTTTGGAAACGATTCCCTCATAATCGGACCGGACCGTAGTTTGCTGCTTGGGTTATGGAAAGTGTATAGGTCAAATGATGATAGGGAGAGGGTTGAGGATGAGAATGAAGAGGAGAAGCTCAGGGTAGAAAAGTAAACTTGAACTTGAGGTAGGAGGGAGGGATTTATGACTGAAGTATCAAATAGCCAAAAAAAACAAAGGAAACTAGTTGTGGCAAACAGGAAGTTGTGTACAATAGTAGCTTCGCCACTTGTCTGTAATGTTAGCTCCTCCCATATAGCGATTGCGATTGACAGATAACTTAAAATATATCTTATTTTTAGATAGAACGGTTATATTGCCTATTCCAGACCAGGTCAGAATACCAGCCTTCACATCTGGAAGGGATTTCCTTTGTTCTCTAACCTTTGGCGCGAACTTGAAACATATAGTAACCTTAAAGCTACAGATACGGTTCTGTGCCCCTTAGTCTGGCGAGTCTATTGATTCGGTGAACCGAAAGAAGCGTTTTGTTACAGGGAATACCAACTCTTGATGCCCCTTCCGAGGTGTGAGTGTTCCCCGTTTCCTCCATCGCCGGGAGGAATCCTGAAGGAAAGGGCGTGTGTGTGCCTCGGCTACTTTTATTACGACTTGGCTCAAGGCGATGTGTTTGGCTTTCGGCCCGGGTGTTGTTGTGGGTCGCTTTAGAGTATTGTGGCGAAATTACGGGCTTCGCCACTGCTGTTATTCACAGCAATGAGAGTGATAATCTGTGTCGCAGAGAGGGACCCAATCCTGCTTATTTAATATTCCATGAGTGATATGGAAAGGGCATGATATACGGAGTTAATGCAAGTATCCTAGGATCTCATGAGTCTTTTATCCTCAGAGATATCATATTACGCTATTGGAAGATGTCTGTGCGAGTAGGTTTGGATTGAAGAGCAGGGTAATCAAGAGATATATTTATTAGCCGGCGATCCTCACAATCTGTTGTACCAGTAAATTTACTCGAGTATAATCCAGTGTAAAAGTGGGTGGTTGAGGGTTCGGACTTTAGATCCAATAAGGTTGTCTTACGTTTTGGTTAGGTACTTGCCGCGCACTTACCGCAGAAGTGTCACGGGTCCTTTACTAATCCAAAAACAGAGGGGTTTCGAGGCCAGGAAAAGGATCTCGCCATATGGTTTTTAGATCAGTGAACTTACTATCCCCTTTATCGCAGTCGGATGAAATTTAGAAATCTAATCACAAACCGGAAAACTATGCCCTGGCTCTAAGTTAACCACTAGGATTACTCGCAATAGACAGGAGGTATGGGGAAAACACAGAGGTTGTGTACTGTGCTTGTATAGAGGGCCCAGATCCTCACGGATACCTTTTCCATATTATATTTAGCGAATCGGTGTTTTTAGGTAATGATTTGTGAACATTCCCAAGCTGTTTTCCCATCGGCTCTAGGCATGATATTGTACTCGGCAAGCCCCAAACGTAAAAACTGTTCTAGAACAAATCCTTACTACCAGCTTCAAGTCTGGCGCGAACCCTTCAAAATGCGATCTTTTCGTCAGGGAAACATTCGAGCGCAAAATCGCGTTTTAAGAATAGAAACATGTGACGACACCTTGGCTCACCTCCGAACAAGGAAGGGGAAGTAAGCGACGGAAGATAAGCCCCAGTCTGGAGTTTTTGTGCTTGATGGATCATATCGCTAGTGCTGACATGATTGCGATAGGAGATAGATGATACTGTAGGATAGATTGGGTGCGGAGCACAAGGGCACAATCCTGTGCCCGTACCGCTGTGCGTACAGAGCATCATACAGTACCGGTACTCGAGTGCTGTGGTTCCTTTGGCACCGAGCACTGAATCCTCCCCTTCTCACGGATTCTGACCTATGGTATTCGGCGGCCCTACTCAAAGTTGTATGACTCCCTCACTATTCCCCAGTGTGGCGCTCACCCAAGACATGTAACCAGAGGAGGGTTGGGAAGTTGCCGTATTACACGCAGCCCTACTGCGGTACCGTACAGAACATTCCCAAGGTTTGCTTCTGCAGAACAAGATTGACAACTACCGTCTCTTGGACTACTAAAACGGTGGGAAAATTTTACGCCACCCCTCCCAGCGTCTAAGGCAGTGATTAATAAGGTGCTCTCTCAGTATTCTTTAGTGATGATGTGCGTACATATAATCATGTTGCTAATATTAGCTATGGTCTGGTGTTTGCGCACCTGCGAATTTGTAATAATTAACAAAAGTTGCTTATTAGCCTGTGTCTCAGATATTCAGAGGGGGCATAAAAATTTCCCACCGTTCTGGCAGTCCAAGAGATAATAATGGTACCATCAAATGGTATGCTAGAGACAGTATTAACCTTCGAAAAGGAAATGCTAGATTCAATATCGAAAAGTTCTTGACACTGCTACCAGTGTTTACCACTGTGCCCTCATCCAAAGTTCAAGCCCTTTCCATTCAGGACTGGTGAGGGTCACACTACCGTAGATAAGCTTTGGGAAACTCGGGCCCAAGGCACAAGCTCTAGCTAACCCAAATCCCAGGTCAACGGGTTCTAGTGAGATTCCATTTGTGCCCCGTCGAACGAGCGGTTAGCTTTCCCCCGCTCCCCCCCCAAAATTAATAAACTTCCAACTCTTCTTTTGGCAACAGGCACGCGGCACTCCTCAACGATCCGGATAGTACAAGTACCCTTAACTCTATTATTGCAACAGCACAGCCTGCGCCTCAAGGAACCTAAGCGACCTGCCGGAGGCCGTCAGGAAACCCCATCTCCTCCATCCGGCAAGGCACACTCCTTCCCCACTGCTCTCCATATGGATCAACCCACAACCCGACAAAAGTACCCCGCTTATGCATGCGGCTGAGATCCCTTTTTCTTGCGGCGGAACACCTCCTGTTTCGGTTGTGAGAACCCTTAGAAAATGTGCGAGAGCATAGTCTAGGTTTTTAGATGTTCTATCAATACGGCAGTGTGCAGTACTCGAGTACACAATTAATGTGGTTTAGACCATCTATGCTTAACGCTTGGGTGGCGACTCATGCGCACCCCACAATTCCCAACTATTGCGAGAAAAAGGACGAGCCACACGTCAGACCCGAATATCAATCAAGGTGGGCCTGATGTGCGATTTTGTTTTTTTCTTTTCTTTTTTTTCTTGGCTTATTGATGAAACGGGGGAAGAGAAGGTCAAAAAGGTGAGTGCTTCAGTACGTAGAGTACACGCATGCCGCCCTACGAGTCATCCTCGCGAAGAGCATACAGTACTGGCACCGTCCGTATATAACCTGGAGAATCCCCCCGGTGGTGCTTGATATCCAACACACATACCCATCCTACTGCTACTCTACAAACCACGATACGGACAACATCTCGCATATAACCACAACCAAGCGCCTAAGAAGAATAACCTATACCCTCCCCAAAGAACAGTACCGTACACGACCAACAAAACACAAGCAAAAAATACATCATGATCCCCGTCCTAGGCATAATCCTAGCCTGCCTCTCCCTCCCGCTGCTAGTCTACGCCGGCGAGCGCACAACCGGCCGCAGAATCCCGCGACCCCGATTCATCCGCTCCCTCTCTGCTCCGACCCCCTACACCAAGCAAGAACGCGAGTCCTCACCGGCCCCGCCAGCAAGAAGAAAAACGATGGACTCGCCCAAGCGGGCAGATACCACTCGCTCCGATACGTCGTGGAAGACTACAAGCACTGGGGAGACATACGTGAGGGGAGTATCGTTGGAGGTTGACTAAAGTGGTCAGGTGATGAACTGGGGCATGAACAGGGGTAGGCGCAGGGGTAGTGGCGCATGATTGGGGAGGTAATGACTGGAACGGGACTTTGGGAAGGAGAGGGGGCGGAGGAGAAGGAGTTGAGTCATTCTTTTGAAGGGCTTTCTTTTGTATGGGTTATTCTTGGCGATTGGCATTGGTTTTGACTGATTCCATTTTGTTTTGTTCCGTTTTACTTTGTTTTTGTTTTTTTTCCAGCACAAGCTGACTGTTTCTTTGATTCATTAATTTCCTAAAGATTTACAAGTACATGCCCTTTTCTTTAGATTGTGGTGCCCCTCGCATCTTTTTGTTTTTTTGGGTGTTATCCCTTCATACCTTTTTTTCCCATTTATTTTTCCGCATTTTTTCCATCACAATCCATGATATCACACTTCTCGTTACTTTGTATTCCTATTTCTCATCGTTTCTTCTCACTCACTCCGCACCCGGTTAATATCCCGCCATTTCCATTTCTCTCGCTCGCTTGCATCTTAGACTTCGCATTTAGCTCACTTGCTGTATACCCTAAGCTTGGTTATTGGCTCTTTATGTGTGTTGCATTAACTACCGGTGCGGTTTCGTATTATAATTTCACATTCTTTTTCCTTTGTATGTCAGTCAGTTGTCTTACCGCGCTGTGACCTGATATGCGACCGTAGTATCAATAATATGTTCTTTTGGATGGGGCGTTACTGTTCGGAAACAGTGATTGCCTTCCCACTACCGTACTCGTGATGTCCTAAAGTTCGTGAACACGACTACTATTGCATAGCCAAAGCCTTGTTAGTATAGCTAGGGTAAACTATATTGGATTACTAAGGCTCCGGCTAATTTATCTCCAGTAGGCATAGTAGTCGTGTTCGCAAACGTCAAGATATTACGAGTATTGGGGAGCACTGATAACTCAATACCGTAGGGCTGTATAGTGATGATCTGTAGAGGAGGGCGGGGCGAGTGATACACCGCTGGTTGCCTGGGAGCGTCCCTTGGTGGTCCTTGGTGTGACAAGCGCTGTAGGCAGAAGGTGGCGGTTAGAAAGTATCGAAAACCCCGTGAATATAACAGGTGGCATCCCAATACAGCTCAACATAATGCTCTTCTCAGTGGCAGTTTCGCCCAGCGAGGTGGTTAACGTGTTGGGTTGGGCTCTGGTCAGGCGGGACTCTGGTGTGCGAGGGATCTGCAGGAACGATACCGTAGAAGGGTATTTTGAGAATTGAGGTTGCTGTCCTGCTATCCCGTGGCGTTACCTGGCAGAACCCTCCCGTGCTCGATACACTGGTAGGTGCCTTGGATGTCATCCTTACGGAAACCCTTGCCGTAGGCCTCGAGACTCGACAGCCACGAGAGCCTAACACGAGTCATGCTTCATGACCAATCACGTGACAACCACGCCAAGCATCCCCCAGAGCCTCCCCCCTCTAGCTTCAAGTACCGTACCGGTATTAATCTAACAATCCCACCATGCAACGCAACGCAACGCCACCAACCAACCACCACCATCACCACCATCACCATCACTCAAGCCCACAGAAAACCTCAATTTCACTAAAAAAACTACATATTACGACGCACAACCACAATGCCACTAACAATCCTCCGCCAACCCCCAGACCTCTCATCCTACACCCCTCTCGCAACTCACCAATCCTCCACCCCGGCCTCCTTCCAAACCCCAGTGCTACACTTCCACGCTCCCTCCACCACCCTCCTAATCGCGCCAGAGCACGTCTCCCTCCTCCCTATATTCCCTGACGTCCCCACCCCTTCCTCGACCACACTCGACCAGCTCCAAATCCCAAAAATCGAACTCCTGATAACTTCCCAAACCCTCATCCTCTACAACGCTCCCTCAAAAATCGGCATTAGTCTACCTTACCCCTCCATCACCCTCCACGCCATCCAGAAGACCCCACACGGCCCTGGAATTTACATGCAGATATCGCTCTCCCCCGCGAATGCTGCAGCGCACACGAACACGGATGAGTATGACCAGGATGAGCTGTTGGAGGTTACAGTTCTGCCGGGTCCGATCGGTGAAAGGGAGGAGGAGGAGGGAGTGGTTTCGGAGATGTTCGATGCATTGAGTGTTTGTGCAGGACTGAATCCGGATGAGGCCGGGAGTGATTATGATGATGATGATGAGGAGGAGGAGGATGGGATTTTGTGGGAGGGGGATGTGGAAGGGGAAGGGGAGGGGCTGAGGCTTGAGGGGTTTCCTGCTGGTGGAGGGTGGATTACGGCGGACAATGTGGGAGATTTCAGGTTTGATGATCCGGTTGAGGGGGACGCACAGGCGGATGGAGGGGTTGTATTGGGCCCGGGGGCGGGGACAGTCAGGCTAAGAGATGAGGTTGAGAGCGGGGAGGTGGGAGAGAATGGAGAGGGGACGGAGGAGGAGGCAAAGTGGAGAAAGACGGGGTAATGGATAGATTATCTAGCTATCTCCTCATTATTGGTGTCCAAAAGTACTTGCATATGCCTTTTTATCGGTACCGTATTGCCACCATAAAATTATGGAACCCATTTAGCCATGTCTCTTTCAGCTTATCCCATTATCGCACTAGATTAATCGTTACACGGCCCAGCCCATAAGAGCTTAATCTACACTCTCCGCCCTCTCGCCCCTCTCTTCACTTAGGCTCACCCCCCCATCCAGACAATCCTCCTCAAACCCCCCATCATCAATCATCAACACTCCCTCCCCATTCGTAAAGAACCTACTACTATACCTCCTTCTCTTCCTGCACCTCCCATCCATGATCCCAAGCCCCCCCTGCAAGTCCAAACTCCCTTCACCGACGGTAGTAATCGACTCCAAGCCAACAGATATCGGCCTAGTCTTGGGCGAGTAATCCATAACCAACGATTCCCGAATTGAACCGCCCATCTCGACACTCATACGCTCAACCCTACTCACCGGCGAGCCGACAGGCGAGAACGTGAACGCTGCGGGACCGGGGGGTGAAGGAAAGGTGAAGGGCGAGAATAGATTGACCGAGGAGAACCGAGTGTCTGCCGGATTTCTTGCAATGGAGGAGTAATAGTTCACCATTGACAGCGTCGGGGAGTATGTGCTCTCTACACCGCCGAGCATTCTGCGGGAGGATTTGATTGGGAGGACGCCGAGGGGTCCGAATTCCAACTCCGAAGCGGGGTCGGGAGTTGGCGGGTAATCGTTAGATGGGGATATCGGGGAGCTCGAGGTGGTAGGGAAGAATACGTTGTCAGGGCTACCTTCAGGGCTCTCTCGGAGTGATGGGGGAGATTTGAGGGATAGGAGTCTAGGCCGAGTAGGCATCGAGCAGGAAAAGTGGCGGCTGGACGTTACATCCTGGCCCGAAACTGCACTGTCGAGGGACGGTTGGTCAAGGAATACATCGCCCGCACTCGCTTTATCGGACAATGCGGTATCATCGAAAATGTTACTAGACAAAGGCGGGGACAAGGCAAGTCCAATATTTCCCAATTCAGCACCATCGCCATTAGCACCTCCACCACTGCGAGCATCCTCTCCGCCCAACGGCGTAGCCGTGCCCTGGAATAAACTCCTGGCAAATGGAACCTCCCCGCCACGCCGCGAATGCGGAGACGTGAGTCCACCAGTAGGCGGAGACTCGAGCGACGACGGCGGCGACGAGTCATCGACACCTACAACCACCCCGGCTGCTATAGCCGCCGTATTCCTCCCGCGGAAGAGTTTCTGGGGCGTATTCCCAACTGTGTAATTCAATATCGAAGAGCCCGTCGAGGAAACGCTAGAAATCGAGGCCGAATGGCCGGACGTTACCACAAACGTACTGAAGCAATTATTGCTGTGGTTACCACTTTCACCGGGTTCTTGACCGTCACAGTACTCGCTCCTTTTCGAGAATTCGCTGGCATGGTCTGAGTGGAAGAGCGATGGACTGAAAGCCTGCACGTATCCGGACTGGCGAATAGAAGACCTCCGCACCGGAGTGAGTGCGCAGAGGCCCGGCGTCGTGAACGAGTCGGATAGCGATCGACGACCGCCCCCTGGGAGGAAGGAGTATATACTCGTGCACAGGACTGCCGGCCCCTGCTGCTGTTGCTGCTGCTCCGAGGACAAGTAATGAGGATGCGGGAATTTTGGGTCTCCGCGGAGTGAGTGCACGTGCGTTGGGAACATACACCCTGGCAAGGGAGAGATCATGGAACCGCACCCGCCGCTGGCAGAAACGTGGCTCCCCAGCACAGGGGATGAGAAAGAGCGGTGGGCTAAATGTACATTCGGAAGACCGTGCGTAGCGCCCACCTTGTATGGCTCTCTGTGCTCCTCCCCGTCCCTCGATGTCCCCGAGCTGGATCGGGACCACAGCGAATGATGCGTGGTGAAGGGCTCATCGGGGCAGACTTGGTCCTTCCAGGTAATATGTTTAATGCTCTTCTTCGAAGGGCCACTTGCATCAGATGGGACACCTGGGTTTGACGGGAGATCGCACTCTTTTACTTCGGTCGTCGGAGCGGGTGATTGACTCGGTGCTCGGTCTGCACCCGCAATCGAGCTTTGCCGGACACGCCCAATACGGCGACGGCGCTTGAGCGCCATAAATGCCGCTACCAGTGCTATGCATAGGGCTATCGCCCCGCCGACGGCTATACCCGCTATTGCCAAGGGCGGGACCCCGGTCTTCTCCATTTTTGCCACGACCCCCGGGCCTGGAGACCGCTGGAGCGGCTGGGATGTCTGCTGTGTTGGAGATACGACTACCATCGGTAGAGTGCCATCTGGAGTAGGTGATGCTCTCGCATCGTCCAACTCGAGACTGAGAACTCCGGAAGGAAGCACACTGGGGAGTATCACAGAGGGAACTTGAGGTCGGGGACTTGCGACAGCAGTTGGCGTCCCATGGACCCCTGCAGTCGCTATCGACCCCGAACTCTTCCGGAAGTATGCCGAATAGATGTGATCTGCGACAGTATACGTTGGCAGGGGATTCATGTCTACTTTTTGAAACAGTCAGTCAAAGCACGACCTAAACATCCTCCCCCCACACCACCACCACAATGCAAAAGAAGTCACACAATACCCACCCATCACTCCCCCGAACGCCGCTCAAAATATTAAAAGTGAATAGATGGATAAATAGGTAAAAAATTAATTCAAGTCCCAAAAAGATACCAACAAAGGGAAGGAGGAATCAAGGAAATAAAGAGATGGAGAAAACGAATAATGCCAGCCAAGCGACTAAGTTACCGATCCTAAAAGAGTGTGGTGATACTACAGTACCAGAAATAAAAGAGCGAAAGCCTGCGCGGGCGTGGAAGATTTTTTCTTTCTATTCAACGAGAAGGAAAGAGAAAGAAGGGGAAAGCAGGGAAATCTAAACTGCGTGTTGATTATATCAATCTCCCCCTCCCCCCTTTCCCACTACCACCACACAGAGGGAGCGGAGTGGAGTGGATAGAGGAATGAAGATCTTGAAATGCCTGCATAAATGGATGTAAGGGGTGAGTGAAAGTATGCTTATATCCGTTTATCTCTATATCCGCGGCAGAATTGTGAGTTGCTTGTACTGCATTGTATTGCATTGTGCTCCCCTGTCATGCGAGAAGGCATGTGAGCTGCTATGACAAGATCTATTCAATCATAGGATAGCGGGATTGGTGAGGAGTATACTTCCTCACGCGGACTTTGGACCCACAGTTACATCACTCCCGAGGCATGTCACAATACCGCAGCCAAAAGTACCGCACAGTACCGGTACTGCACAGTACAGGAAAGGACATGAGATGCCCGTACTACAGAACTTCATCACCTGCGCCGAATGTATCCTGCAGCGTGCCTGCATGCCTTGCCCGCCCACAATGAACTCTACCATTACCACCATAACCACAATCCCTAGCGCTAAGCAAGAAACAAAGAAACCCGCACCCACACACATACACACAAGCATTCCCATAACGACCACCATACCTTCAATAACAACAACAACACTCCCAAAACATAATTCCGGGGAGAACCGATCTATTCAATTCGCATTTTCAGAACCTTCAGTTGATAATTTAACACCCAGCAGACCCGAACTACAATACCCCACCGCAAAAAGGGAAGAGGAAAGAAAAGAAAGAAAAAACGCAAAATTAATGCCCCATAAATTCTTCCCGAACCAAGTATCATAAGTGAAAATAAAATATAAAAAGAAAAAAAGAAAGAGAAAAAAAAGCGAACGCACATGTCAATCATGAGTTGCTGTGCCTGTGGACGACCAGCCACCCACCACCACCCCCTTACATTCCCGGCAATAACCATTTCTACCGGAAGCACGCACGTTCATAATATGATATTAGACTACAGCCGTTTAAGTGGGGGGGGGGGGTGGGTAGGTGGGTTGGTCCTAGAACCGCTAGCCAGTGAGCGGGCGTCGGTGATGGTGGGCGGGTACGGAGCTAGGACAGGGGCAGAAGGGGGAGGGGGGAGGGGGCTCGACCTCTAATTATGAGGATCATAGAGGGTCACTCGGACGTACGCGAGAGGTTTTTTCTTTCTTCTTTATCCTCTCGAAAAAAATTTGGTTCAAGCCTTTATCTTGCTTTTTTTTCCCCCCCGGAAATGGGCGCCGACTTACCTGCCGAGTTAAGACTGGTGGTGGTGGTTCTACTCTTGTTCCTCTTGTTCTTTCTTTGTCCATGCGGATTCATTGTCTCGTTGAAGGGGGTAATAGACTAGTTGCTTGCACATGCCGAAGGGATGGATGAATGGCGAGCCCGGGTAATTATTTCTCAACCATAATATTATGATATCATGTTTTATAAATAGGTGGGCTGAACGCTTTTTTTTTTCTTTCCCCGCCCCCGACGCTCGCTACCACGTTTTATATTGATTAGATAGGCATTTGCCGGATAATCCATCTGCCTATCCATCTACTCCCTATATACAGTACCGGGCATTGCATGTCATTACGATTTGAAGATATCGGTTGGTCGAAGCAACCTCGAGTATGTAAGAAGTATGTGGCGGTGTTTTGCTACTTTAGTAAGGTGGGCTGATCGATATATGGGATCCAGCAGGAGCGGAAGAGAGGCACAGAAAATCCCTAACGATGGGCAAACGGTCGCGTTTGAAGAGGATTTGAGTTTCGCCGTCAGTGTTCGTTCAGCACAAACTACTCTAGCTGAATCCCATCGCTATCTGTCGGATCATCACCTCCTCCCTTTCTGCTGCATATATATGGAGACTTACGCAAAGCCTATTTCCTACCGACAAGGGTTGCCATCCCGCCCGATCACGGAAATAAACAACCGAGTGATACCCTGTGCACAACCGTACACCCAAAATAAATAAGAGTTACAAGATAGTGGTCAGGTTTTCCACGAATTGCTAAACGAATACTGGCATAGGGAATCCTCATAGAGCCCAACTCCTAAAATCATACAAACCTCACCAAAACACCCACCCTATTAGCTCAAGCTGAAATGGAACATGAAAGATAAAAATATGCATGGCTGAAAGGAATACTGCGGAGAAAGCGAAACAAGACCCGAAATGTTTACCCACCCGCTATTTCGCATAACGATATTCCACGTATGACTCACTCCGCTTAAGGTACAAGAAAAAGAAGCTCGAACAATGCATAAGGCGGTAGTAAATCACTAGATACAGCAACCCGATCATAAAGATAACAAAAGATAAAGAGGAAGGAAATTGAAAAGCCTCTATGGAAATAACACCCTAATCCATTCTTCAAGCCAGTACAAAAGAAAAGAAGATGAAAAGAAAAGGTGCAGGGGGGATAAATCAACATAAAACCCATCTCTTCTCCTTCTCGGTTTTACCTCTCCTCTGGGCAACTTGAACTAACGAGTTCTTGATTGCCTCCTTGTAGAGGTGTGGGAATTTCTTTTTAAGATATTCGACCATAGCAGTTTTGGTCAAGTCGCTACCTTCAATGGCTTGTTTGAAAGCAGCCATCTCCTCTGCTGGGACGAGCTGCACGGGCTTGATTTTCTTCTTGGAAGATTCTCCGGCGGTTGACTGAGCGGCACCAATTGGGTGTCCTGGAGGCGGCATTGCTGACTGAGCTTTCCCATTTCCTGCAATTGGGAAAAACTGTGTTATAGCGTTATGCGGATTATTAGCTACCTGCGCAGGTTGTGGCTGTGAAGGTGCTGCAGGATTCCAGTAGCTTGTCGAGAATGGATCAATAGGTCCTGGTACACCATCTGAAACTATATGTAAGCGACTAAACAGGGAAAGTGAACTATGGGGAATTATAAACCAAGATACATACCAATTAGAATACCAAGCCTCATATTTTCAAACTCGTTTCTCGGGTTTTTCCCCATGGAGTCCTCCCAACACAAATCAGAGCAGATGGGAACAAGTTTAGATACTGCCCTGCGACGATTCTTACTAGCGCTCTCTTCGCCCTCATCATCGAGGAATTCCTCGAGATCATCGTCAGCACTATCGCCATCTTCATCGTCCTCCTCGTCGCTCAAAAGTTCTTCGCCATCACCATCCAATCCCTCTTGCTCCCATTCCGCTTCAGAATCATATTCGTAATCGACTTTTGGGAGTGACTTTTGAAAGGGGTTACGACCCCGTAACAAACCGGACGAGGTAGGTCTCCTAGTATAAGTACCAGAATAAGGAGGCCGAACATCCTCAGCGAATCGTAAGAACTTGTAAGGCAGCGAATTAAGCAAGTTAAGATAAACGCTATGGATTTCGTTTTGGCTAATGATATCGAGATCAACAAGAGGTGGCAAAGATGAACTGTCAGGTGCATTAATTCTAGCGAGAATATCCTTTGTAGAATATTTAGGCAGTTTTCCGCGGCGGCCACGCTTGTGCTGGGGAATGTGCATTAGCTCTTCCACACGTTCCGCTGTAAGCCCTTCACCAAACACCGTAGGAGCAGGCCAGCTGGAGTCGGACCCAGCATCTCCGGTGGAATTAGAGCATTTAGAGAGTGAGAGTATGTTATCGAGTGCGTTTTTGATAACGAGTTTGTAATAATCATCACGCTCAAAGGGCAGAGAGGCGAGAGTAACATTTGGCTTCACAAAGAATGGTTGGAAACTACGTTCATAATCCGTCCGCTCTTGTTTCTTCGGCTTAATATCAGGTGGAGGCGGACTGCCGACAATCATTCGAGTTGCCGAAGCATTGGCAGTTGGAGAAGCAGTCGACTGAGTGGTGGGCCCGGTAGTAGGTTTGGTGAAAAACGACCCGATACGCATTTGTGCCTATTGCAGAAAATTAGTAAGTATACCCACTCATTCACCCAATATCTCTTTAGAAAACAACTACCTTCTCTTTCTTAACTATTTCATCATCCTTTTTCTTCTTTTCCTCATCCTTGATACGCTTCTTCTCATCCCGTTCAGTTTTCTATAGCAATTAACCGTGAGCCAATATCCCCCAAGAGTGAAGTATGCTGCAGCACAAACCCTGGCAAGCCTTTCTTTTTCCTTAAAAACCCTCTCCTTCTCCTTTTCCAGTTTCTCCTTCTCCCTAGCTTCCTTCTCAGCCTCGGTCAACTTTGTCCGCTTTTTGGCTGGCCCAGCTGCGCCCGCACCAACACCTATGGCATTCTCAGTACCATGCCCGATAGACAATTTAATACCACCCTCGGTTCTCGGTGAATCGCTGCCTACATCTGAAAGTGATCTCTTCTTAACAGTATCAGGGGTATCTGGATTGGCAGAAGCATGCTGCGGAGGTGGGGGGGTTGAAGCTGGCGCGGGATTAGACATTGGAGGAGTGGCAGTAGCAGTTGGGTCGCTCATAGTGAATTGAAACCTGGTTGTTCCCTAAAATTGAAATTCAGGTAGTAGAAGTCTTGATTGTTGTGGAGAGATTGAGATGGAAACGTGTTGATAGTCAAGGAGTTGAGGGAACGCGTTTGTACGCGCCAAGAGGTTAAATGTTTAATAGGTTTCTGCCTCAATCAATCTTATGGCTGAAGCCACTATCAGTTTTGATTGAGGCTGATGGCTGGTGCTATGATGCTAGCCTCTACCATGTATCTCGCTATAACTACTGTATTGCAAACATTTCCCGAGTCCACAAAATAAACTATTGTTATCGTATGAGCCTCAAGACCCGCTACAGCTATCTAATAATAACAATAGTAAGGGTACAATATCTTCACGCACGGGCAGTGCGAAAAGATAGTATCGAGGTATCGGGAAAGAACTAGAAAGGAAAGAAAGAAGGCAAAACTGCAGGATTTTACTACCATACACGACGTATATTGTGTAGCACTCAATCCACCCCCTAGAAAACAGGAAATAGTAGGAGAAAAATACAAAAAAAAACACCCATACCCCGCTATGAACGAATGCAAGATTCAAGTACATAAAAACACCCCAAGCGACAGACAAGATATGAAACGAAGGAGACAGGGTAATTACAAGAGTGATGATTTTTTAGTACAAAGGAAGACCCGTAGGAGGATAGAGGGGGATAGAGGGCCGATTAGGGGAAGAGAGGAGAAACGATTGAAAGAAACGCCCAATGCGACCTAAGGGAATACGTGATGAAACAAAGAACTTTTTGACGATTAATAAAAACCAGCCCGAGTGAATGATACCCCTTCAAAAAAAAATATAGGGGAGTGTAAACGGAAGGAAAGTAAGAGGGTAGAATAATGTATACAGTCGTCAGGCTTTATTCCATGCGCAAGTCAATTGTCGCAACCCCCAATCGCGCGTTGAGGAGAGAAAATAGTTATTCGACGTCCGGATTCGCAACAAAGAGCCGGTTCCCGCTAAGAGTCATCGTCCTGACAACCTCCTGCTCGTCTAAGCTACCCCTCCTTTTCAGAGTATTGTCGCGCCTCAGTATAGCAGGGTTTTGGAGAGTGGATGCGTGATGGGCCCTCGGCAGAGATGACTCAGAAGGACTTTCGAGCACCTTTTCGCTCTTAGGCTTTGTTTTCGTTGTGGTGCCGGGAGTTCCTTCCTCTGCTATCGACGACCTGGACGAGTAACTTGGAGTACTTCCTCTAGAGTTGCGATGCTGTAAGCCGCCGGTCACGCCGCCGTAGATTGTGCAGTTTCGGTTGGTGTCAGACATCATTGAAGACGAGCGGTTTGTGCGTCTGTGGTTCGAGTTGAGCGAGGACTTTCCAGAACCGGAGCGTTTGCGAATTCCTGCACCTCCAGGGTAGAGGTCGTCTTCGTCGTCATCACCAAGGACCTCCGTAGCCGACAATCGAGCAGGCACCCCACTAGGTAAACTTCCACCTCCAATGCCGGGACTAGCTGAGCTGACCCAAGTCTTCCCCAACTTTCCAGTTCGGCCGCCTGATACAGAGGATGCTGCTGACCCAGCTGCAGAGCCGATTCCATGATGATTATGCCCCGCACTGAGGAATGCCGAGTTTGACGAACCAACAACCTCCATGGCTGCACGAAGTTTCGCACTCTGGTGAGCGGCCAACAGATGGGGGTCTTCATGCTGTGACCTATCGCACCAAACTGTTGCCTTCTGTCTTCTAAGGGTAGCCACGTAAGCGCTCTGAGCCGATGTCGAAGCGGAGGTTGTTGTATGGATACTCCCAGATCGCCTGATGGTGATGGGTACGGTGGGGTCCATAGCACCACCCCTCGAGTTGCTGGCGACGGAAGGCCTGCGGTTCATGTGCGAATTTTGGGGGTAGTTGTAGTTGTGGCTACTGTGGTAGTTTTGCGTATAGGTCTGCATCCCTTTTATTTCCTGCGTTGGTAGAGTGCCTGAGGAGGAGGTACGACGGCGGATGTGCGAAGACGACGAGGTAGCGGATGGGGGACCGTAAGAGTTTGGAGTGGAGTGGTTAGGGTTGATCCGGAGACTATTCTTTGTTGGAAGCGGAGGGGGCGCGCCAGGCTCTGTTGGTTTTCTATGTGGGAACTGGTAGGCAGGAGCACGGTAGTCTACCATGACGATTACTAGAATAGGTTGGTTTTGCTTGATGGAAACAAAAGAAAAGGGAAAAAACGTGGGTGTGGGGGTTTGGATAAATAAGAGTTGAATACTGGACGGGCGCTGATAGAATCCCCTATAGGTGGCTCATGCAAAAAAACAAAAAAACGAATCAACCGAGTCTGACTATCCAGGCATGTACCTTGCTGTATTGTGATAGCGAAATGTGTGACCTGTTCGATGCAAGAGACCTTTCCACAGGACTTGAAAGCTGGATGGTATGATAACGCTGCAGACTTCGGAAACGACAGCCTGAAATGTCAGCCTCTCTTCCTCCTCACATCTAACTCATATCTCCCCAACTTGTTCTTTGTGACATGTTGGGGGGAAAAAAAAAGAAGGGAAAGAGGGGAAGATAGAGCGGGCGGTAAGAAAGAAAAAAGAAAAAAGCCGCCCCATCCCTGGGCCAATTTGATGCTTATTCCACGCAAATGCAAAGAAATGTAACAGAAAATTGAGGGGGCAAGGTTTCTTACCTTCGCCTCCTCTGCTTTATTTGACTTTTATATGTTTCTTTCTCTTATGTTCCGTGCTTCTCCCTTGATTCCTACTTTAATATCCACGCAGGTGTCGGTAGGCGCCGACCTGATAATAATCAAGATCCAAAAATTAGATAATTGTTTCCAGTACCGTAGTGGTAACAGGATTTGAATCCAGTCCTCTCCCCTCCTTGGTTGGGGGATGCCTGGTTGCTTGTCTGCAATGCGGAGATGCCGTTGTATTCAAGCAGTGGTCAAAACTTCTTGGGTGCTTCCACTGTCGCGGAGTATTGAGATCTCGACGTCAGTCAATCTTGGGAATAGATTGCTACCCTCGATCCGTTTCTTGGAGGGAAGGAGGTGGGGTGTGAGGGAACAGCAGATATGGAGCGATATAAGGCGGTATAATAAGAGGAAATAAAGTATTGTGCGAGCAGGCTAACACAGTGGGCCACTGACTGAGCCCGCCGCGGCTAAGACCTCGTATACAGTACCGGTTCAATCTTTCCTAATTTTTCCTAATCTCTCAGTCAGGTATTGGGCCTCCATTACCGTTTGCGAACAATCTCTCTCCAGCAGATGTGGGCGGGGGATAGGAAAGAACTTCATTACCCGAGGGCTTCAATGTCCTGGTAGTGAGGGACGAAAGAGTGATGAACCGAAGGTAAAATGATAAACAAGATGGAGAAAAAATATGCAAGCAAGGCTGGTATCGGTACTTTGCCTCAAGCTGTGGGGGATCAATATGGAACGGTACACAAGCAAATGCCTGTATCTCGCCTCGTCCGGCTGTGCGCGTCTATCTCTCAGTCAAGATTGTTGCCCCCTGGCAGAATATATAGCTGTCTCGGAAGATGGTGATAATTGGGAGAGTTAAGGCAGTACCGGTATGTTTGTTTTGTTTATAGACACAACCCTGTGTTAGACAGAGGTTGGCTATCATCGCTGAGGCGAAGAGTGCTTGTAAAGATATGCAATTGAGGGGACAGATCCGATGATGGTGCCTTTCAAGCAGTTAAACCCTCTCTCTCTCCCCCTCTTTCTCCCCTCCTGCTGTCACTCTCAGGTCCTTCACGCACTCTCTCAAGTGTCGGCCCATCAAAGCTGTAAACACTACTGTAATACTTATGGCTAACGCAGCAAGACGATGCTGAGGCAGACGCAGACGCAGCAAGGGTCGGAGCCGAACAGGGAAGCACAGTTAGAGCCCCGCGGATCGAGATTTCGTTCTTGGGTGATGGGCCTATGACGGCAGAGGAAGAGGAATACTCGAGTAGTTGGCTACAAGGTTTAGTGTACGGTAGGTATAAACACCAAGGGCATTTCCTTTATGCAACAATATCAACAGGCTACTATTCACCGAAGATGACAATTGAATCAATTCATTCATATGGTGTGTTGACATTCCTAGAACCGGACTCTCTTGTTTCTCGTGAAATACGATTCGCAGTGACGACTTATTGTGACAACGAACAAGACAAAGCCGCAGATACAGCCAGCCAGCCAGCCAGCCAGATGGGCTGGAACATAGATACAAGTACAGCATGTATCAGACGCTTTCCAGAGCTGTATTAGGGTGGCATTGGTCAATGCACAGCTTATAAGACAGCACTACCGGTGCTGGAGCAGACGATAGACAGCCTCCCACCCCCTCTTTTCCCTTCGAACCTTCTGAGGAGCGAGATGGTGAGATCCGGTGGGACAAACGCCTCGGATTTTGACTTGCTGATGGCGGCACAATATCAATTGGGAGGACACATGCCCACCACACAGACCACCGCAAAATAGCATGGGATTCGGCAACAAAAACCATCACACCAAAATTGTACTTGTTCAGTGCAGTGGAATGAGTATGTACCGGTATTGTGAGAACGCTCCCATGGGGCTTGGGCGTGCCTGACGCTATATTATATCATATGGTAAGGCATCGGACTCGAGTGCAGCGGACATGGGTCCATTTTATGTCCTGTTCCAAATTGGGCTTGGTGGAGCTTCTCAACACGACAGAACTTGAGAAGTTTTCTCTCTCCCTCTCCCTCTCCCCCCTCTTAGAAGGAGCGAGTATCTTGATGGGTTTGTGCCACTCGGCATTCTCACCAATCCGGTTGGATCCTCTCCATCGGATTAGTCTACGGTAGCTACCTTGCCATACTCGAATGGAATGAGAAGCGTAGAATGGTATACACACTAAATACCGGGGATCAAGAGCCCCTGTTCTCGCGTGCCGTACGAGTAGTCTTTTTTTTTTTTTTTTTTTTATATAAACTTTTTCATTTTCGGCTACCGGGCTACTCTAAAGCATATGGCTAAGCCTTACCACCGGTCGCGGACCCTACATCTGCTATACAAAGGATAACTTTCCAAGCCCGCACCTGAAACAATACCGCCCAACATTCCCCCTTTCGTCAACCCATCACCAAACAACAAACACCAAAACCTAAACTCTCAACTCCTCCCAAGCGGTGCAATAGCAGGAGACATACATCAACCCGCAGACCCGGCCGTCGACCCGAACCCATCTTTTCTCGCAATCAAATACTCTCCGGTACGCTTAACGAGTGAGGTGGACCTGTACCTGCTGCTTGCCCATTCCCAAAACACACAAACAAAAACAAACAAAAACTCAACATAAACAATCCACAAATCCCCCATCACCACTCCCATCCGCCATTACCGACCGCCGAAATACACGCAAGCCCCGAGCCTATTCATGTGAGTCTTTAGCGCCCACGGTCTCCGCCCGCTGCGAATCCTAAGCCCCTCCTGACCCCGGTCAACAATCAACGATACGGCCTATACCCTCTCCCCCGAAACCCTCCTCTATCCACAACCGGCGCACGGGCATAAGACCCTCTGGTACGGTAGGTATCCCCCACCATCCCATTGCGCTCACCGACTAATGACCTGTCAACGAACCTGTAAGCCCTCTTGACAAACAAGTCCGCCGGCACTCCACTTCCTCTCCTCACCCCACCTACTCGATCCGCCATTAACCTAGGCCCCTCCGGTGCCCCACCTCTCGGCCCCGTCGGAACCTCAACAACCGTTCTCATCCTATCCACCTCCTCCTCACTCTCTTCCTCCTCATTCCCCTCAACCTCAATCACCCTCCTCTTACCCTTCGGCAGCCTCACCAACGCCACCTCCGGACCATCAACTACCACCGCCACCCTCGACTCAGCCACAGGCGGCTTCGCCTCAGGCGCCACCCTCGACTCAGCCACAGGCGGCTTCGCCTCAGGCGCCACCCACACATCTTCCTCATCACCCGCCACAATTACGCCACTCATCCGTACCTCGGGCTCAGCCACCACTTGTGGCTCAGGCTCCTGAACCCTCTCGGGCGAAGCCACCTCAGCACCATCACCGCTCCCCCTCTTATCTCCCTCTTTCTGCATCGCATGAATCCGCTTCGACAAAACGGAAACATGGTGCCTCAACTTGCCCACCTCCTTCTCCAACTCCAATATCCTCGTCAACGCGGCCGAAGCCGCCAACCCCGCTTTAGCAACCTTGGTTGCCGAAAAAGTAGTAGATCCTCTCTTAACCATAATGTCCAGATACCGTGGAGTTAATGGAAGATGAGGGACTAAAAATAATAGATGGAAGAGATAAATCTATCCTCCAGTGATGAAATTAGAGTAAGAGTAGGATGCTCTTAATCTAAAGACTTGAAGCCGTCGTGAAGAGGGGTCCAAGGAACGCGATTGGTCGAAAACCGAAATGTGATTGATCACACGGAGGTGCAATTTCAATGACTGTGGTTGTAAGAGACGTGGTGGTTGTACGAGTAGTCAAGGCTGATAAATTGTCAATTGCGGCGCAATTCTGCACGAAATACTTTACTCGAGCAGTCAAAGAACAGCAATTGCCTCAGCCTCGAGTGGCATCAGCTCTGGCGTGTCTCTCGTTTCGCTGCCAATCATCGTGCCACATCGTCTCTGCACGCGGCAGCAACCACCGTAGTCCAACGCCCAGTTCCCCAGACGAGATTGTTTCAGCTGGAGGAGAAGAATAAGGAGGGGAGAAGGGAGGGGGGGGAGCAAGCGCCTGCACCTGGGAGATCGAGCCGTTCCTTTTTCCTTTTTTTCCTCCCTTTTTCTTCTCCCTCCACCCCCCATTTTTCCACAGCTCCCGGAAGTGGGTGTCTCAGTCAGATCTCGTCCAGGGGTTCCCTTTTCAGCTCTCCAAGTGCTCTTGCTCGTATGCCGGTTTGGTACGCATCTCTTGCCCTTAAGGTATAACAAAGAAGATTGGAGTATGCCGGCTGGGTTTGTTCACTATAAAGAGTATATATATTGAATTGCCTATGATGCGGCACTCCTACTCCTCCTGAGCTCCCTCAAGTAATGATACGAGCACGATTCTTACTACAATACCGCTTCCGCTTGTGGTGCCCGATAATCTATCATGGTTTACGGTTAGGGGATTGAATTGAGGCCTCTGAACTAATGCACCACCAACCGACAGAGACGGTGGCCAATGTCGCGTACCAATTGGCAGGGCCTGGAAGATACAGTGCCGTCCCGGCGCGGAGGGCGGGCTGGAAATGCAGTACAAAGCTTTGCCGGTGGGGTTCAAGGCGTTTCTTCGCGCCTCGAACCGATATAGGCGACTTGGCCTTCCAAGCATCATAATCCCCATTCTATAAGCCTAGATGTTGTCGCTAGGGACTCATCTTGCCATGCAGTTGCCGTAAAAGCTGGACTTCACGGTAGACGTTGGGGTTGCCTCTCTTGGTAAGGCAAGGCCTAAACTTCCTTTTATTTGCCTTAGTGGAGCAGGAGGGCCGAGGGACAGTTTTTTTTTCACTGTGTTTTTACTCACTTGATCCGGAGAGAGAATTCCGGATGTATCATAGCGTGAGGACCAATTATCCTAGTTTTTACGGTATGTGAGTCTTTTCCATGCAGCTATCCGCAAGCCCAATCGCAGGCACTGTACTGTACATTCATAAATGAATTGCCGGACGGTCCCTGGCGATGACGACAGAGGAAACATTTATTATCCACTTTGATATTTGTCGTTACACCAATGAGTATATCAGGCAGGACTTATGAGCGGGGATCTAGCACCATCTATTTTCTATTTTCTGAGAGTAAAGAGAATATGGAAAAACCTAGGAGAGAAGAACAACCAATACACCCAACAAAATTACTGAATTCCAAAATGGCATGTGGGCTATATTTCACTTATCATACTTTAAAAAAATGATTGACATACCTCTTTAGTTTAAGTAACCTTAATCAAAGTACTACTACTGGTACTTGTACACTTATAATAAGATAAGTTCCCGTGCTGCTAGGCACCATAATGTCATAATGCTACCGGTATTGGATTAAACATAAGATACAAAAACCCGGGTGAAAGTGCAACTAAAAAGTATGTAAATCTAGGTGAGTAAAACAACCACCCCTTATAATCCTATAATTCTCTGATAATAATTAAAGTCTGGAGAAATTCAAATATACAGGACATGAAATATCGAGGCCCTTTTAAATTGTAAATTTTTTTTATAAAGCAAGTTAAGTTCGCAAAGGTTAAAAGCATTTTGAGGGAGATAATTTATGATATTTTTAATATTATTAAAGTAATATTATCACTACGGTAGGTTTTCTATAAACTGAAAGAATATCAAGCAAATAAAATAAAATGATTTGCATCAGATCCTATTACTTATCATACCCCCCCCATATATGAGCTTGGTGTTGTAGCGCCCTGCCACAACCTTGGCACGAGCACACCAGAACACTCGTGCGGTAGACTATCGCGCTTGCATGATTCCACTGAACTTACAGCAGAACCACGATATCGAGTCTCAGGTTTAAGAGCCACCATTGGGGGCATAGATCTCGGAAGGATATACAAATCTTGTTGCCCACCACTCCGTAGGGGGTATACCGAACCCAATGCCCACTCTCGCATCAATTCCGCGTCTGCATCGACGGTCTTGGTATGCGCTCGCCCTCGGTCGTAGAGGTTATCGTGTTATCCATGCATTCATATTCCCCCCGGAATCGGCGGCCCGACTCCCATTCAGCAGTATCGGGACCGAATTCTACCAGCGGGGGTAATTTGGTTGTTGTGATAGGAATACTTGAACGAGTATCGTACTCGTATCATACAAGTACCGGCACGGGGACAGGGCGGACAGGGCCCTGGCTTCACAGGTGTCTTGAGCTTCCTCACTACTCCATTACGAGTAGTTTTGGAGAAAGAAGGACTCGCATGGCACCAAACCCTGCTGTGTGGTGTTGTTCTCCTATTGTGGGTGTTGGCAAGAGTGAGAACAGGGGGTAGGAAATATCAATTATCGAAGTGAAAAGTGATGGATACGCCACAATCGTTTGCGTGTGAGAGAGTGCTCCAACTTTTGGTCCAGATTAGTTCACCGGTCCAGGAACTTTTTATGTTTTGTGAATGTCGATAACGGGTCCCCCCTCCCGCGTTGCTTTCTCCGTGGAAAGACTCCTATCGTGCCGCCTGTATCGTGTTATCTATTGGTACAAACTACCGCACATACCGGTATTCTCATCAAACCTAGGGAGATGGCATCTACTCGTACTGGTCCGGTACCGCCTCCCGCTGAAGGTCTTTCTGTTTACTTTTCCTACTTTCTTATTTATTTATTTTTGATTGTGCCTCCCCACCTCTCTACCCTCTTGCTTTTTTCCCCCCATCCTGGAGAGACCCCACTGGGATTGAGGAACCAATTTCAATTCCAACATTACAGTACAGTACTTGTACAATCATCGGCCCCCTTGTTGGTGCGTAATGTGGAATGCAGCATTCAATTCCAAATGTCACAACTTGAACGACAAACCACAAACTCTAGACTTTCCCCCCAATAAATAAAGAACTGATACCAAGGTGATAAGTGCTCGAGCACGGCAAGGCGAATTCAATCAACCAAACGGCGCCCAATTAAATGAAGGATCATCAGCCTCGCTTTGAACCCAGCCTTGTCTATCCATTGCCCTACCGATCCAATGGGTCGATGACCGGGCGGCCAAGATGGCCTGACCCAAGGCAGCTGCTTCAGTTTACAGTACGGTAATTCAATTGATAAGCTAAACTTTCGACGATGATAACACCCTTGCCCGGACCGATATCATAGCTTTTTGGCCTGGTCCAGGGTACTCATGCTCCCGGATTGAAGGCCGCGTCTTTTGCGGGCCACCACTAAGACGGGGGGAATCCGGCGGCCTGAGTATAGATGGTATACATGCACTTTTAGTGGGGAGGCAAAGCAAAAATGCTTGCATCTTTATGCAGTTATTTTATGCTCCAAAGGGCATTGCGTTGATGATAGGATGGATGATGGGTTGTGGCGCGGGGTTGTGGGCCATTTGTGGTCTGGTCGAGCCCCGGAGATGCGCTAGATGTGGGGTAAGGTGATGGTGGCTGGCGGCAACTTAAGTTGTGATATGCATATCATACTTCAGAATGTGTGTTGCACGAGAGGTTCACAGGTTCGTTACTCCATCCATTGAAGGGAGCGGTATGCATTATCCTAAAAGGCGTGATAACTCTAGGATACCGAGGTCAAGGACTGATTTACTCTATAGTATCTGGCTCCGGAGTGAGTGCTCGAGTACTGCTCTGTATCCTGCGGCACGAAAATCACCTGGCCTAAGCTCCCCCCGCCCGTCAAGCAGATACCATAAACCAGACACTCTGGACTCCCACTTGCTTCCTGCCGCGATCATCATCGCAGAGTGCCACCGTTGTTTCGCTACCGGCTTTGTCATGAAACTTCGAAACCATGAAACCGGGAGCATGGGATGCCTTTTTTCATGCTTTATTTATTCTGATATCTCCCCACTCACAAAAAAGCAATGCGGGTTCCTGGCTGTAAACGTTTCTTTTTTAAAACTTATCCTTTTTGGTTCGATTTTAGTTCTGCGTGTGCTCTGATGGGGGAACTGGAGGGTGGGGCTTTGTCTTTCGAAGTTTGAGAGTACAGTGACTTGTACCAGTACCGGGGAGATGTTTTCGTACAAGCCAAGGATTATTTCGCCGGCCAACCGCCCTTGTCTTGTGCGAAAACATCTCCCCCGGCACTTGTATCGTACTAATCCCCGGGGTCATGTTTTCGCACTCGAGCACATGTCAGTGATTATTTCGTGGGTTAATTTGAACCACCTGTTCACTTACTTTCCTGTGGGTGTTTCCATAGCCACAGATACGATTGGAGTATCATACAAGTACAACTGTGTCTTAGGAAGTTAGTAAACAGTTGATTTACCAGTAGGTTAACCTGCGAAATAACTCTCCTATCTTGTGGGAACACATGGCCCTGGCGCTTGTACTAGATGTACGTGAGAGGAGACCGGTCTAACTTGACATGAATAAAGCACAATTTGGTTTAATAGTATACATGTTGATTCCCTCGCATCTACGAGCGTGGGTTGGGGGATGACGTCCCTTGGATGCCTGCGTTATCTAATACGACGGGTACCAGTACTGGTATTCCCATTTCCCTCTTAGCACAAAAACAAACAGGACACCTGGGCCCAGTTATATGGCCCTACCCACAATCGGCTGTCTGTACGATGGCATAAGCTAGAGGCCTCCTAACAACTTTGTGACCCTTCCAACAATGGCTCTGGCCTCTAGCAATCTTTCGAGTTCCGCATCCTTGCTAGCAATCTCCTCCTCCCCCTGGTCCACGGCCACCCCGTCTTTCAACCTCTGCCACATCCACCGCTCACTCTCGACTATCGCGATGCGACCTTGTTCCCTGACGGCCTGTTGAAACCGTTGCCGCTCCCTCCCCCAGCGAGTCTGCAGCCAGCGCATGCTTAGGACTAGCCCAAGTGCTGCGACGCTGGAGCTCGAGTAAACCGGGGAACCGGATAGATAGAGCAGGCTGGAGGCAGCTACTGACGTGACGGAAAATGACACGGATCCCATGAGAAGCCTGTTGGCTGAGGTTTGGAGGTCAGGTATTAGGTTGCTGAGAATATGGTCTGTCTTCGTGAAGAGGTGCATGGGGTAAGGTCCCTCAGACACACTTTCACTAACATATTTGGAGGTGGGTGGGGAGGGGATATCGGCGGATCGGAATTGCGCGATCTCTTCTTCTGGAGAGCTTGGTCGTTGGGATGCTGTCTGAGGGCTACCATTGAAACCGGCGCCGGCGAGACGACCTGCTAGGAACAGGAGTGCCTTCTTGGATTGTGGCAACAAGCATGTGCTAACTACCTCCCTAGAGTTCCCCGTGACATCATCTGCTGTCCAGATCAACTTCCACCAAGCGAGCCGTCCCCACACATGGGAGGTAAATCCAGCCGTCAAAGTGGTTTGCAATTCCGAATGAGCGTTCTGCGACCAATTCCTGAGACCTATAGATAAGCTTTCGAAATTGTCGACGATAACTTTAACAGACAAGCCCTCGCCAACAGAGTACGTTTCTTTCACATACTTCTTCTCCATCGCGCGACGTAATCTCTCTTCTTCCCCAAGAATCACGCGCTCGGACTGGGCGGCAATCGAGGAAATCAGTGCTTTGACAACCGGCCGGACACCCCCACCATCGTTATCGGGCTTCTTACACCCGTCAAGCACCCACTCCTGCACAGCGCCAAACCCGCTCTCCAGCCACTTCCTCTCAAACGTAATAGAACTGGGCGCGGAAGCCTTCAACTGCCTGAGGGCATGTTCCGCAACAGGTAGATTGACGATCTTGACTGAGCCACATTTATGGCTTTCTAGGGTCGAAGCTGGTAGGGAGAGCAGTCGGAGTACCCGTGCGTTGCTGTTACCGTCCTTGGTGGTGGCGGTGGTGGTGCAATCGTGATCTAAGAGTGTTTGTAGACCAGTTTCTCCCTCACCGGCGTACACTATCGACTTGTGAACCGGGAATTGGATGAAGCGTGCGCCGGAGATACTGCTAGCATGGAGAGTAAGGTCGGTAGGGTCTCCCTGGGGTATCGGTGCGAGCAGGATTTCGATATTAGAAGGTTTTAGAAGCGGTGACGGAACCGTGAGGAGCGAAACGGGGGAATTTTTTGGTGTTGAGATTCCGCTAGTAGGGCCGTACCTGAGATGGAGAGTAATGAATGAATTTCAACCAGCAGAAGGAGTAGGGGAGAGCAAACAAGTGAACACAATACCGGATGAGTAACCCCTGACTCTCACCTCCATCAGCACACCACCTTCTTAACATCTTCACCCACTCCACTCCTCCAGCTTCCCTTCCCTCCTCCCCAACCAACGGATCATCAAGCAATGTAGCAACAACCCTCCCCAACCCATCCCCTTTTCCCAAAACTGGTCACTCGGGTAACGGAACCACCATCAGCCATCATCGACCCGCCATCAATTCCAAAATATCAAAGAGAGATAGTTATCAATTGTACCCACCACCGACCCTGACTCCACCCTCTGCACCCCCATCCGCACTGATCCCCCTCCCAGCCAACAGCACAAGACTCTCCTTTGCAAACCCCCATTTCGCCAGCTTTGTCAGACATTCGAGGATTGCATGGCGCTTGGTCAACGCGGGTGGTATTGGTATTGTTGCGGCGCGGATTGTGGTTGAGATGAGGCGCTGGTGGCGACGGTGAAGGGGGTACTGGAGGCGGAGGAGCAGTGGTAGCTTTTTGATTGTTAGTCTGGCGGTCATTTCAGTTTACATTAGAGCGTGGATGGAGTGCTGGTTTGGCTAATAGACCTGTGCCGACGCGGGAGGAGGCATGGGTGGTGGTGTCGTAGAAGCGGTAGTGGGGGGGGTGGGTTGATGAATTGGCACACCCGGAGGAATTAAGGAGTGGGGGTTATACTGTGCCAAGACGGTGGTGAGGTGCCGGGCTGGGACTTGGGATTGCTCGCATGGAAGGTCACTCGACAGGCGCCAAGGGAGAGAAGTCTAGGGAGAGAACTCTAGGGAGAAGGTTAGGGATTGCTGATAATTAGAGATGGAAGAAGGGAAATCCTGCCGAGCAGCAGTGGAAGCTCTCTACCGGCTGAGTAACGGCGACGAGATATGAGTGCTTTTCATTCCTCATTGGGGTTTAAGCATCGGATTCAATGGTTAAACCCGGTACCGGCACTCGAGCGCGTGCGGGGGGGGGGGTCAGTGGAGTCCCGGAAAGTACTTATTCAACTCGTTGAATCTGACATTCGGGATCTGGCCAAAGTCAAGGTCGAAGGTCCCGAGAAACCGAGTGACAAAGTATGACACGGGATTAAGGATATTGAATACCCCTGTTGGAAATATCGCCCAACACAAGAAGATGTTCGTATTGAGATTAAGAGTAACAGACATCAGGAGAAGAATTAGAACGGGGGGAAACCAAAGTAATGGATAAGGAGCAAACATTAAAGGGTAGCCGATATGTAAGAAACGTAAGAGAAAGACAGCAAGTTTTCGTGTTCAATAGGCAACCGCTTTTCCAACAAATACAGTAAGAACTTGAATGATCGGACCTGTGCGGGGGTGCTGGAGTCAATTCTCTTAGGACCTTGTGTTTCTTCTTCCTTTTCTTCTTTTGTCTGGGGGGTAGATTTTTGGCGCATTTTTCGCCCCATTTTCTGGAGGAGGAAGCTCCGGACTGCGGAGCCCATGGTCCAATTACTCGTGGTTGTACAGTACTGTACAGGGGGTTAATGGTAAGTGAGTCGAAACGGTTTTCATTTGTTCCTGGGTCACTCGGCCAATGAAAGAGCAGGAAGTTTTGTTGTCGGTACATTTTGGGTTGGCCTCACTTTTTCCACTCTCCAAAAAAGCGCCAAGATTGCCTGTTCCCATGGGTACACACACCAAACATGGCAAGTTAAATTCCAGTTAAGTATGATACCCCCATTCGCCTCACTTATGCTCACCCCCTAGTACGGTGGTGGAAGCGCTGGGATAGGAGGACTTGCAAAGCCAGCCCACCATCGCACCTATCTTATCAGCACAGCAACAGCAGTATCCTTTCCTCCTGTGGCAAGGTCTGGAGTGGCTCAACTTGGCACCTTATTGACAGTTTACAGATGAAGCCCCCATTAGGCCTGGAGATGGGTGAGCTTCGAATTAAAATTACAGGAAAATAGATTCTGCGGTATAGAGTTGGCTAATAGTTGGGAATTTTTGTGAGGGTATTCATTGAATCTAGATCAAATAGGGTAGTTCTATAGGTCGTATAAGTTTCAAATATGGCTTTTCAAATTACTTGTACAAGTATCATACTAGTATGATACATGCATCCTCATTTGATAGGGTAAGGTAATTAATTGCGTTTTCTGGCATGAAACGACGTTGGGGCTTTGGCGGATTTGCTGGACCAGAAGAGGCCGTTTCCTTCGGAGCACCTATCATAGTATGATACACTTGTACATGTAATTGGGCAATCCGCAAGTGACATTGCCCGTGAGCTACTGAGCCACGGCCCAGCCAAGCGGTCAAGTCCCTGGGGATTGCGCACTTACTGTATTGGGTCTAGTTTATTTACTTGTTTCACGTTTCTCAGGGATACCCGCCCACCATATTTCCTCGCCAGATCCACCATCGGCGGTCAGGCCCCTCGCCTTCGCAATCCGAGACAAAACGCGGCAGGATGGAATACTCGAGTAGTGTTTTCCCGACATAGGGTAGCTTATTTAAGCCGAGCTCGTTGGATCCCATCAAATTTTTGTAAACCCGTTCTTCTAAGCCTACTGTGCTAGTACCGGCAGTTTAGACAGTGATTTCGATTGAGATCCCCGATAGTGGATCTAGTGGGTAAATACGGTAGGATGACGGCCTTCCTTGGCTCCGGGTGTGGTATTGTGCGGTTTTTTCAGTATCTCCGCTTGCCCGCAAACGAAGCACTCGGGTAATCTTCTTCCGAAAGCCACTACCGAGTTCTCTCGGGGTGACAAGTGCACGGTTTCTCGCCAAGGGTATTGCGTGCGTATAACGTATGCGTTATACCTAATGTAGATAGCAAGGGCAGCAGATCTTACCAAAAAGTGACCTGCACCCCCCCTTTTGATCATCAAAACAAGAATGGCTTGATGCACCTCCACATCAACAATGCCTGTTCTAGGGTTTTCTTGCCGGAGATGGCCTCAGGGTTAGGTTTATTCTACACCTCACGTGGGCATGAGAAATGTCATACAAATCTGGGTTGGAGCGACTTGGGGGCTTGGCGAAAAAGCGATAGGAGAGAGGCAAGAAGGATCCATGTTTTCCTTGGAATCTGAGGCTTAGATGGTAAGGGCTAGACCTGCTGCTGCCATTAGCGTGTTGGATCCCATTGCCTGGTATTGGCAGTTCTACTTGTATTGAAATGTCAAACTAGACCTATGGTGGCCTAATGCGGGGGATTTGACAGAGATCAGGGGTCCCGCGGAGATAGTGGATTGTAACTTATAAGTGCCAGGGAAGATGTTTGTGTGGATAGGGATCATTTGGCGGGTTAACCTAATTAACTGTTTACTACCGGTTCAGTACTCGAGTAACTTTCCCGCGGATATGATAATATTATGATACTGCTTCGAGATCTTACGGCACGCTACGGTATTATAATTCCTCTGAGTGAGCCGCTTCCAGTACCTTTTCTTCCCACTTTATTCTTCCCGCCATCCTTTCTTCTCTTTCACCGAACACCAATTCACAGTCGACGCAGTACCTACCTACCCCCTACACTGCGGTGGGCCCTGACAAACTGGAGTTTCCAACCAGCTTCTCCCGGTCCCTGAATTGACGGGTATAATGTTGCTTAAACGAGCATAGTACCGTACAGTACAGCACACAACTTATTTCACTCCTTCCAATGATATTATAGGGTTAGAGGTTCTCTCTGCAGCCTTAGTTGCAAGTACTGGTATTATAATGCACACCATGGGCACGAGCGGGCATGTCTCCGCCCCCATTGGAACACGCATTCCCCCGTTTAGCCCAGCGTCTGCCCGATGTTTCCTTCCATCTCTCCATCCAATCTTCTCGAGATTCTCAGGTTCAGAAGGGGTCGACAGGTTCCTGGATTTCAAGGCCTCAATATGCTCTAATCTCCGCCTTCCCACTCGTGCTCCTTTGCTAATCACCACTTCTCATCCCCCTTGGCAGCGCCATCCTTGCCATGTTCATATCACCTCTCAGAATCCTAATCCCACCTCACTCCTCGTTACTCAGGGTTGTCACCGGCGTTGCCATTGGCGCTTCTCACCTGGCTCGCTGTTAATCCCACCCTCTCCCAACGCCTCGCAAACTTTATTTCCCCGCTCTCACCCTTCTCCTCCCAAAACCTCTCACCCCGAATCCAAGTGCAAGTATCGACGCTTCTCTTCTTTCTTCATTTCCATTTCTGTGCTGTTTGGTGATTTTTTATCTGCCCTTCTGGCTACGTTAGTGCTCCTCCACGGATTACTCTGCGGGCTCGGCACCTCGCTCTCTCCCTCCCCGTGCTGCACTCCATTGATTTTTTTACAAATCTTGCCCAACCTACGTACCGATCGAGCCTGAGGTGTCCGGTCACCACGAATGTCCTCTTAACCCTCTCCTTTCGACCTCTACGCCGACCCTTCTCATGGTACGATTATAAACGGGTGCTACGATGAAGTTCGAAACGTCAGTATTCACACGGAGCGGCTAGAGTGCCGTTCGCTTGCATATGGCTTATATGCTGACCCTTCTTTTGTGCCCTTAGGTCTCTGGAGGAACTTATGGTTCCCGAGTGGAGCTCGCAATATATACAATATAAGGTATACCATCTCTTCTACACTTCAAAGGATTTCATGACCATCCTGGACATTGTGCTTGCCCCTGTGGCCTTCCGCGTCGTTATCGGACTCCTTGAGTTCCTACTTGTGTCTATCGGTATTCTGGCTCAAATGCTCCATGTTGATGCTTACCCCTGTGTAGGTTGGGAAGAGGAAAATCAAGGCTATCACGGCCGATTTAAACCAATTGTCCTCCCGTGCTCCTATCCTTCCAGGTTTCTCCCGAACACGTGAGCGTGCGTCAGTCTACGCGAGAGATCATCTTCATCACCGTTGGCGGAGCTCTGTTGCCCACGATGTTCCGAAAACCCCACGCCCATCTTCAGCCCCTCATTCCACTACTAACTCAAGCATTCGCCCCCCTCCACCACACATCCCGCGACCGGTTACGGCTGACAGGCGTTCCATCATTACGGATGGCACCGATGTAGGAAACATCCCCTCGCATTCCCAAAGCAATAACAGGAACTCTGATGGGAGATTACCGGATTCACCTGGGTCGTGGATAAACACACACGGTGCTATCGGTGTTCGTGTTTTGGCAATGCCGGCATCGCAGCCACCGGGTTCCCATTTTTATAGCCATTATGACCGGCATGCCGATGACCTCCCGGTAGGTCCACCTGATTTAATGCTTCCAGACCCTATACAACCGCTTCAACCCCTCGTTGAACTTGGTCCTGAAGCGAACATACCTGATAGCCCCAGACCCCCGGGCCAGCCCTCAAGGCCGGAAACTACCGCACTGGGCGAGGATCTCCCACCTCTTCCAGGCGCTTTGTTTTCGCGCGATCCGACGAGCCGCCGTCGGTCTTCTAATCCTACCACCCATGCCTCTGCAAGACCCCTGTCCGCCGGCTTTTTTCGACGCTCCGTCATGGGCAGTCCACGGCCATTTGTAAACCGCCTGTCCTCCTTTTTTGCCGCGCCATGGCAATCAACTGATGCCCCTACCATTGATATCACGGAGGCCCAGTTGGCGGCGTCTGCTGAATTCCACAAGTGGCTACTCATAGAGTTGAATAAGATTGAGAACTTTTATAAAAGGAGGGAGTTAGAGGCCATCATTAGATTTGATGAAATGAAGGAACAGCTGGGGATCCTGAGGTTGAGGTGGCTAAAGGCCCACTCTCGGACCGATGGCGATCCGGGTGGACTTGAGTTCATCGCCGAGCGACTCGAAGATAATAATGCTGGAGATAAGCAGTCCTCCGCTTGGAGCACTACTGCTACCGAGAATTCGCTTAAACGTACCCCCGACGCATCCATCCAGCGAAGAATTGGGTGGAAACCCTCCGTTGTGGCGATGACTGGGCTCAGGCCACCCCAGTGCTCAAGTCAAGAAGCGATGGGACCAACAATCACTCACAGGATGGACGCACCGCGAGATTACCAGCGTCGAAAGCCAATTAATGATCCAACTCATCGGCTAGCAAAATCAAAGCTCAAGCGCGCATTCATCGAATATTATCGACGTCTTGAGCTGTTGAAATCCTACATCTCTGTCAATAGGGACGCCTTTTGCAAGATAACCAAAAAGTTCGATAAGGCTTCAGGTCTACGGACATCACCTGGATTTTTCAACGAGCATATTAGCAAGAGCTATTTCGCTGGATCTGAGAACAAGCTTGATGATTTAATCAATGAGACTGAAATATTGTTCGCTAGGTATGTAAATTTAACAAATTCGAATTCCCACAACACACGATATTCCGTACTGTGATCTTATTCCTACCTCGGCTACTCTGTTTCGGCTTTTTCTCTCACCCCTAGTACTCCTAGGTCACCATTTCGATAACCCTATAGACCAAGGGCTTTCCCGAATCTCCGCTTCTTTGCCGTTGACTTACTAATGTCTGCTTTCAATTCGTTACAGATTTTTCATGAAATCCAATCGGAAGGAGGCAGCTATGAGACTCAGGACACGGGAGAACAAATCTGTCTATCATGCACCTTTTCTTCGAAGTGGCTTCTACCTAGGATCCTCGCTCGTTATATGTGCCTATGGCTCGTGGCAGGCCATGGACAAGCTCGACCCCGGGAACTCAAATATCAGCCAGAAGACCGGTTACTTACTACAGGTTTGTGCGCCCTTTCGTCGAACCTGCCCCAACCATCCTGCTCCCGATATTTTTGTTTAACCATCTTGAAATAGCTCTGGGGCGGTGTTTTCCTCCTCCTGCTCCAAATCCTCTTGTTTGCAATCAATTTAAGAGTTTGGGCAAAAAATAAGATTAATTACGCTTTCATCTTCGAATTCGACGCCAAATATCAACTAAACCATCGCGAGTTTTTAGAGGTTTGCCCCTCTTCATCCGATCTATATTTCAAGGCTCTTCTAACCTTCTCATAGATTCCTTCGCTCTTCATTTCGATTTTTGCAATGTGCTTTTGGTTTAGCGTTTACGACTTCTGGCCAGATCGGCTTGACATGATACATTTCCCCATTATATACATATCCCTAGCTGGAGCGGTGCTTTTCAACCCAGTCAAACGATTTTACTTCCGGTCGAGAAAGTTCTTCCTGTTATCGATGGTCAGATTCCCAACTCAGGCTTCTCCTCATCTAGCTAACACCTGTGATCACAGGCAAGGTTACTCGTCTCCGGTTTGAAGCGTGTCGAGTTTAAGGACTTTTGGCTTGCTGATATGCTTTGCTCGCAAACATATGCCCTTGGGGTTTGTTGATCTAATCCATATTATTACTTCCCCCTCTGACATTCGCTGCCCAGAATATCCCATTGTTTTTCTGCCTCTATAAGAACAGCTGGAAGAATCCAGACCAGTGCAATTCTTCGCACTCCCATCTGATGGGCTTTTTCACGGCCTTGCCCGCTCTCTGGCGTTTCCTGCAATGTCTTCGTCGCTATCGTGACTCTCGGCAGGTATTCCCACAGCTGGCGAATAGTGGTAAATACACCTGCACGGTGCTCCACTATATGATGCTCAGTCTCTGGCGCATGGACAACCATAACTCACGCCTCAAAGCCAGCTTTGCTGCCATCGCTACCATAAATTCCTTCTATACATGTCAGTCTGCCCTCTTTCCGCTTACCGATTGGGCTAACTTGATCAAGTATTCTGGGACATTGTCATGGATTGGTCGCTTCTCAACCCATACGCAAGCTGGCCCTTTGTCCGTGATGCTGTTGGTTTCAAAAAACGTTGGGTCTACTACTTCGCGATGGTAGTCGATACCATTTTACGGTTTAGTTGGGTTTCCTATATCGTCTACGAAAGCGAAGCCCAGCACTCGGCGCGGTTGAGTTTTATCCTAGCCGTCCTAGAGGTAGTTCGCCGGTTTATCTGGTGCTTCTTCCGCATGGAAAATGAGCACGTCGGAAAGTACACACCCTTTTCACCGCCCTCACTAGAGCAACTAAAGCTGACAGTTTCCTCCTCCAGTGTGGGAGCAAACCGAGCGTATCGTGATCCCCGTCTTCCGTATCGTTTCCCCGACCCCGAGCAATCTTCCATACCATGCCCAACCCTTGAGGGCTCAGCGACTCCCCTCCTGATTACTAGTTCTGTTCCAACAGTGGATGTCGAGAGGTCTGCAGTGAGAAGGCGGCATAGGAGCCGTAGACGCTCCGGCACGAAGACCTCTCCTGCCATGCAAGCCTTAGAACGACTCGGTAGGACTATGACGACCGCACACACGAAGGATTACGAGAGGAAGCACAGCATGGCTGAAAGTGAGGATGAGGACGAGGATCTGGGTGTTAGTAGTGACGAGGAGGACGACGATGGAGACGATTTCTATGAAAGGACCGCCGGGACTGGAGTTAATACACCACTAAAAGCCACGGATTTGCGTTAATTAGTCACATCGACCTCCGTTATCTTGTATTTTCCCCAGCTCTTTCCCTACATCTTGTGTATAAACCCCAACTGGCCCCTGCCCTCTTTACTCTGACATTTCCTAAAGGTATATTTTAGTGTTATTTACTCATTGTTCCCCGGCATCATTTTCCTTTCTGTTTATAGTATTAATAAGGTTACTTGGGGTGCATTTTTCATCCTTGTATAAGCGGTTTTTCACGGGTGGTAGAGGTGTTTATGTAGCTTTTCTTTCATATTTCTGTTACCTTGATTATTTCTTGGCTTCACATCATTGCATGTCATGGCCGGGTTCTTCTATAGTTATCCTTATGCACGGGTTTCAAAGCCTATGATGAACCCTTTTATTTGCCTTCATGGGCTCGGGGGGTGTAACTTCTATATTGCTGGGCGTAGGCAAATTAACACCAACTTGGTCGACTTGTATTCCTCTGGTAGAATAAGCACCCTAGGAGCAGATTCTGGGCTGGGGAGCAATGACTTAATTCTCTGCCGGACGATAATTTGGCCGCCGCAAACCCGCAGGCATGGTCCTTGGAGATAGGAATACCGGAATCTAGGAAGGATTGGCATAACATGAGTAAGGGATGATATAGTCAGAGGCTATGGCCATGATAGTGGGCACGGGCCCTTCGCACTTCATATCACTAGCTCCAGGGGTATCGTCTGAAAGTGGATTTGGTTGTCGAAGGCCCGAAGCTTACGCCCTACAGCTCCCCGGCCCCATTAATATTCACACTTAGGAAACACAAATACCCTCCTCCCGCAGAGACCTCAGAAGATCCAGCATGATGTATAGGGGGAAAACCGGAACTTCCACTGATGCGAGTGATGTCGCATGATTAAATCACCCTCCATAATTATGATGCTAGCCAGGAAGCAGATATGCACTGAGTCACTTTGACCGCAGCAGCCGCTGTGAATAGCCTGAGTTAGTCAGCTGAATATTTTCGAGAGGGCTCACTATCTTTTCTCGGCCGACTGGGAGCACCCACAGGAACACGGATAGGGGGAGAATGTCCTTGGAGGTTGTAATCCCTCTTCCCCGCCACGCGATATGAAAACAGCGCAAAAACTTACCTGAGGCGATTACAATCTCGTAGCATATTTTTCTCCTAGGTGAGTTTTTGTGGTAACTGACGCTCAAGTACTGATGAGTTCCAGAACGAGGGGGG